>Ga0351947_1001_pt1 | contig 40788 bp, 51 predicted proteins | sample BONcelT113001G13_FD_205815 | JGI IMG/M metagenome (GOLD analysis project Ga0351947, IMG submission 205815) | Enriched cells from coal bed in the Powder River Basin, Montana, United States - BONCAT cells T11 rep3 HSBNCT.T11.300.1.G13 ...
CACAGCGAAATGACTTAGACATACCGTAAACCGTACGCTTGTCCCTCGAGACCTTCTTCGACCGGCTATTCCGCCGGTGTTAAAATCACCATGTGGTCGAGGAGTTTGAGCTCCTTGAAGTCGGCTTTTATCTGCTTCTGCTCGCCGAACAGGTCGACGAGGAGCAGCTTGTCTCCCGACGGCGTAATCGAAACGACATCTTTCATAAACATCTCTTGCTCGCCGTCTTTCTCGACATATACGTTTGTTTCACACATCTTCTCTAACCTCCACGCCCTTGCGGGCTTTATTGCCGGTAATCGTAGTCCTTACAAGTTTAAGCATCTCATCCATGAGATGGGGCAGGGGAAGGCTGCTCGCGCCCACGAGGTCGATATGAGGCTGGCTCATCGGCAATAGTATTTTCTTCGCTTTCGAGAGCGATAGGTAATCGGCCATCGCCGGCGTCAGCTCGCCCATGAACGAGTTAGGAACCATTATCGATATCGGGCCGATAATGATATCGGCATCGGGCACGGTCACCCGGAAGGCGTTCTCGCCGCTCGCGCCACGGTTGGCTCCCGCTTTCATCATATTGCTCGCCGCAATCGCGTTCGTCCCGAGCACCACTATCTCAATTCTATCGGAAAGTTTATCCCTGAGCCTGGCGACTATCTGCTGTCCGATGCTGCCGCCGGCACCATCAACTACAAGTATTCTCATCTCTTACCCGAGCCACTCCGAGAGCTCGTCGACAAACCGCTCCTTGGGCATCGCGCCCATGAACCGTCGCCTCGCCTCGCCATTTTCGTACAAGATAAAGGTCGGGATGCTCATCACCTGGAATTGACCGGCGATGCGCGGGTTATCGTCGACGTTGATCTTAGCAAATTTTACCTTACTCGAAAACTCGCCCGCCAGCTCTTCGATGACCGGGGCGACGATTCTACACGGCCCGCACCACGGCGCCCAGAAGTCGACCAGCACCGGCCGGTCCGAATCGACTATCTCCGCCTGCCAGGATTGCTCATTCACCTCAAGAACATCTGCGCCCATCCACTCTCCCTCTCTACTCTTGGCTCTCTATGAATTTTTCAGCGGACACCGCAGCGAGCGCACCCTCGGCTGCCGCCCACACGACCTGTTTCAAATTGTTCTTTCTCACATCGCCCGCTGCGAAGACGCCGGGGACGGATGCCATCAGCGTATCATCCGTTATGATATAGCCGGACCCATCGAGGTCGAGCATACCATCGAAGAGCTCGGTGTTGGGGAGGTTGCCGACAAAGACAAAAATACCGTCGACGGCGACCTCCATCTCCTCGTCGGTCTTGACGTTTTTGACCGCGACCGAGGCGACCGAGTTCTCGCCGGATACCCGGGAGAGGACCGAGTCGAGTAGAAAATCGATCTTTTCATTCTTAAATGCCCGCTCTTGGACGATCTTTTCGGCCCGCAACTCATCGCGCCGGTGCACGATCGTGACCTGGCTTGCGAATTTCGTCAGGTAAATCGCCTCTTCGACGGCGGAGTTACCCCCGCCGATAACCATTACCCGCTTATCTCTAAAGAATGGCCCATCGCAGGTGGCGCAATAGGAGATGCCGCGTCCGGTGAGCGCGGCCGCACCGGGAACCTCGAGCTTGCTCGGGCGTACTCCGCTTGTGATTATGATGGATTTGGCGACGTACTCGCCGTCGGGCGTCGTCACTTTCTTCAGCGCGCCGCTCAGGTCGACCGAGGTCACCTCGCTCAGATCGATTTCGACTTCGAACTTTTGCGCCTGCTCGCGCATCTTCTCGGCAAGCTCAAACCCGGTGATGCCCTCGGGGAACCCCGGGTAATTCTCTATAATGTCGGTGATGGACGCCTGACCGCCGATAAGCTCCTTTTCAAAAAGCCGTGTCGTAAGCATTGAACGGCCCGCATACAGACCTGCCGTAAGTCCCGCCGGACCACCGCCTATAATCAGCACATCATATTCTTTGCTCAATCCGCATTACCCACCTTTCGGTTTCGAATTCAACTGCGCGTCTATCTGTTTGAGGAACTCGCCCGCCTGTACCGCGAATGCGCTGTCATCAGGCGCTATTTCGACGACCTTTAAGAAGTTCGAGCGTGCACCGAGCAGGTCGTTTTCTTCCTGGTACAGGATAACGCCCAGGTTGAAGTATGCCTGATAGTAATCCTTGTTCTTATTTATGACCGTATTCAGCTCACGAATCGCAAGGTCGACCGTACCCAGGTAAGAATAGGCGACCGCCATATCCGTGCGCACGCTCTCCTGGTCCGGTTTGATTTCGAGAGCTTTCTTATAATACTCTATCGCCGTCTGGTAGTTCTTCTTGTCCTGGGTTAGCTGACCCATGTCGAAGTAGGTGTTGCCGATACCGACGAGCGCCTGGACATCCTTCGGGTTCTTCTTAATGGCTATCAGATAGGTGTCCCGCTGCGCCTCGAGCGCCTTGACGCTGTTCTGGTAGTCCTGGAAACGCTGGACGAGCTGCGGCGGCCCTTCGGGGACGCTCGGCCCTTGCTGGAGCCCCAGGTAGCCTGCAATCTGGGGGAAGAAGACCATAGCGGCGATGACGGCGGCGACCCCGAGAGTAGCCGTTGCCGCTCTCTTCTTCGCTTTCACTTTGAAGACAAAGCGCTTAATGCCGCCGTAGGCGAACTCCTCACCGGGGTGCTCGACGTTGACGCTGAGCGCCTGCGCTTTCAGCAGCATGTTAAGGTCGTTGGTCACGATAGTGACCGGGCGGCCATTGGTCTCCTGTTTCACTTGGTAGACGATTGAAAGGATCCGATCGTCCGAATTTTTCGCGCTGAAGGCCTCCGGCATCCCCTTACTGGGGTCAAAGCTTATCACCCTCACTATCGAATTTTTGCCGAAGGATATCCCATCAGTGAGCTTGCCGTTCTCAGACAGCTCGAAGAGAATCCGCGAAATCTCACGGCTGCGGTAACGCAGTTCGCGGTCCGCTCGGGATGTTTTGACTTTGTCGAGCTCGCTCAAGACAATGTCGGGTATGACGACATCCGCGTCCGGAAACGCGTATATCGCTCGTGGGTTGTACAACAATACGTTTGTGTCCAATACGTAGATCGGACGTTTCTTGTTTATTTTAGACATAACAATGTTATTATAGACTTTTTATGCGCGCACCGGTAGTTGTTAGTCGAAAACCACCTGGTCGTGGAGAAAAAATACCAGTGCCGACGATAGCTTACTTAGAGGAACTCCGGGCGATAGCTCTACCGGCAAGGTACGGGGTGAGATACTTTATATAGTGTGCGAGGAGGGTTTTCTTCGGTGTGGTCTCGATTTCGACGACCACGACGTTATTCTCGATCGCAAAGCCGGTGAGCTTGCTCTGTTTCTGCTCGCATAGCTGGTAGGCGGATTCCAAAGCGACCTGTTGCTTCTCGCCGGAAGTACGGTATACGCGTGCGGTCTCCTCGGCGATAGAGCGGGCGAAATCGTCGGCGAGCCAGTAGTTGGTCGCCACAACCGCCGCATCGTTTAAGATTATAATAATAATCGCGAGCGCCAAGAGGACCCTCGCGATCGTCCCTGCTCCGTCACCCATTTTGTAACCACCCATAGCCTGTTGGCTGAAATCGAAAAAACCTGATACAGTTATTATCGTCAGCAGCAGCCGGGCTCCTTAGTCACAAGAAGAAACTTCTTGCATCCGATTAAGATGCGCTCCGCGTTGTCCGATACTCTTTACAAATCACAGGCACAACAACCGGACTGGACCGTCGTTCGAGATGATCCGGGCGCATAGCAGCAGGACACGTTGCGCGCTGTCGAAATATATAATAAGAAGGAGAGTCGTATGCTCGAAGTAGACAAAGAAGAACTCATCATACCCGAAGAACTACCGCTTATCCCGTTACGGGACATGATTATCTTCCCGAATCTTGTCGTGCCGCTCTTTGTCGGCAGGGAGCGCTCGATAAGCGCGCTCGAAGCGGCGATGAAGGAAGAGCATATTGTGGCGCTCGTGACCCAGAAGATAGCCGAGGTGCAAGAACCCGAACTCGAGGATCTCTACCAGGTCGGTACGGCCGCCACTATCATGCAGGAGCTGAAAATTCCCGATGGTACGGCAAAAGCTCTCGTCGAGGGCTTAAGCCGTATCGAAATCGTCGAATTTACGCAGACCGAGCCCTACTTCAGGGTAAAGATCAAGGTCATAGGCGAAGAGGAAGAAAAAGATATCGAAGTCGAGGCGCTCATGCGTAACCTCGTGTCACAGTTTGAGCGTGCGGCGAGCCTCGGTAAGCCCATCCCGCAGGAGGTGCTGCTTGCGACCGCCAATATCGATGAGCCGAGCCGGCTCGCCGACTTCATCGCGTTCCACTTGAATTTGAAGATCGACGAGAAGCAGCAGATCATCGAGGCCGTTAACGCCCGGGACCGGCTCGAGCGGGTGAGCTCGTTTTTAAGCCGTGAACTCGAGATACTCGAGATCGGCAGCAAGATACAGTCGCGGGTCAAAGAACAGTTGACCAAGACCCAGAAAGAATACTTCCTGCGTGAGCAGCTTAAAGCGATTCAGCAGGAGCTCGGCATGAGTGATGAACAGGCGGCGGAGGTCGACGAGCTGCGCTCCAAGATAAAATCGGCCAAGATGCCGAAAGCGGTCAATGAAAAGGCGCTCAAGGAACTTGACAGGCTCGCCAAGATGCCGCAAGCGGCCGCCGAGTCTGCCGTGATACGGACCTACCTCGACTGGCTCATCGGCCTGCCGTGGCAGAAGAAATCAAAGCAAAAGCTCGATCTCAAAGAGGCGTCAAAGATACTCGATGAGGACCACTACGGTCTTGAAAATGTCAAAAAACGTGTGCTCGAGTACCTCGCGGTACATAAGCTCACCGAGAAGATGAAAGGCCCCATCCTCTGCTTTGTCGGTCCGCCGGGAACGGGTAAGACCTCTATCGGCAAGTCTATCGCACGCTCGCTCGGGCGTAAGTTCGTGCGTATCTCGCTCGGCGGCGTCCACGATGAGGCAGAAATCAGGGGACACCGGCGCACCTATGTGGGCGCGTTGCCCGGGCGCATCGTCCAGGCGATACATCAGGCCGGTACAAAAAACCCCGTCTTTATGCTCGATGAGATAGATAAGGTCGGCGCCGACTTCAGGGGCGACCCCACTGCGGCGCTGCTTGAGGTGCTCGACCCCGAGCAGAACTTCGCGTTCAGCGACCACTACCTGGAAGTGCCGTTCGACCTCTCAGACGTCGTCTTTATTACGACGGCGAATATGCTGGAGACGATACCGCCGGCGCTCCGCGACCGCATGGAGATCATCCCATATTCGGGCTACACCGAAGAGGACAAGGTCAATATCGCGACCGAGTACCTGATCCCGAAGCAGGTCGAAACGCATGGCTTGAGTCAAGACAACATCCTGATCGAGGAGGGCGCGCTCCGTAAAATCATCCGTGAGTACTCGCGTGAAGCCGGCGTACGCGACCTGGAGCGAAAAATCGCAAGCCTCTGCCGCCAGGTAGCGCGAAAGGTCGTCGAGGGTGAGAAGAAGCGTCTGAAGATAACCGAGGAGAACCTGCACGAGTATCTCGGCCCGCGGCAATTCCGCTACGGTTTGGCCGAAGAGGCTGACGAGGTCGGCGTTACGACCGGTCTGGCCTGGACGCAGGTGGGCGGCGATGTTCTTTCCGTTGAGGCGACGACCTTAAGCGGCAAGGGCAAGCTTATCCTCACCGGTCATCTCGGTGAAGTCATGCGCGAGTCGGCACAGGCGGCGATGAGCTACGTGCGCTCGCGCGCGGAGATGCTCAAAATTGATAAGCATTTCTACAGCGAGTTCGATATCCATATCCACGTGCCGAGCGGCGCCATACCGAAGGACGGCCCGTCGGCGGGTATCACCATGGCGACCTCTTTGGCCTCGGCGCTTACCAAGCGACCGGTCAGGCGCGAAGTCGCGATGACCGGCGAGATCACGCTGCGGGGCCGGGTATTGCCGATCGGCGGCGTCAAGGAGAAGGTGCTGGCGGCCCATCGCGCCGGTATCAAGGAGCTTATCCTGCCGGAAGAGAACGAGAAGGACCTTGAGCTGGTATCACAAGAAGTCAAAGAGGAGCTTAAATTCCACTTTGTCGACCACATGGATAAAGTGCTCGAGCTGGCGCTCAAACCAGAGAAACCGGCGCGAAAAGCGCGGGTTGCGGTAAAGAAGAAGGCCTAGCGTTATCCAATAAATATACGGGGGCCGCTTGTTAAGCGGCCCCTTTGTCGTTTTCCCTTTCGTACGGGGAGGGGGAGGATGAGCGAGAGAAGTTTTAGGCGATCGTTTTACGGGAATCATACATCCTGGGTGGTCGATGAATAATTCGCTGAAACTTCTTTTTATACTGAATATGGCCGACATATCGCTCACCGGGTACCTTACCGGGCTCGGCGCGCTCGAAGTCAACCCCGTCATCCGGTATCTGCTATCGGTCGACTTCTTGCTGGCGGTTGCGTTTAAAGCTCTCGTCACCGGCACCTTCATCTACTTTGCGATAAAGGCCACGCCGCACATCCGCAGTATCGGACGGATGGTGCTGGCGGCCAACATATTCTTCGCGCTTCTCGTCGTCTACCAGCTCGTCGGCGTCGCACTGCTCTCGTAAGCCGTTCATAGCCGGTTCATTTCGGTTGCCTAGGAGAGAAAAGAGTGTCCGCATTTGATAAATCGACCCCTACGCCCTTATTATATCTATATGGTAATATCTAGAGATAAGCGGGCATTCGAACAGGTATCCTCGGAGGGTGATAACAAGAGATGGTAAAGCAATGCGATGTATGCAGGGTTGAAACGGAGCACCCCCTTGAGGTAAGCTATGGACGCTCGGTCCACACGTTCTGTTCATTCCAGTGCGCGATAACGCGGCTGGCGCCGAAATGTTTTTCGTGCGGCTGTAAGATACTCGGGAGGCCGTTCGAGGCGGACGAAGAGATTTATTGTTCACCTGAGTGCTCGACCATGAACGAGGGATAACGCGCAGGTTTTACCGCAGGGCGTTTAGCGCTCAGGGACGCAGGGTTTTAAGGACAACCGTTACGCAGCCCGCTACAGGGCGAAGCTGTTGAGCGGTTTCTTTTTGTGCCGTTCGACGGGTTCTATCGTATGCGAGCCCGTCGCTCTTTGCGGCTCATGATGTGCGGGGCCGTCACCTGGGGCGCTGCACGTGCGTCTGCAGGACAGGCCTTCCCGGATAAAGCGGTGGCGTATCTAAACGAGGGAAAGATGCGATCTTTTGCGAAAGGCGACCGTGGCGATGAGGTCGTTGATATACAAATAAGACTCTCAAGGCTCGGCTACAACCTGGGGCCAAGCGGCGCTGATGGCAGTTTCGGCAGTGCGACCCAGGCTGCTGTGCTGGAGTTTCAGCGCGACCGCGACCTGCCGGTCAACGGGGCGGTCGGGGAGGAGACCTGGAGGGCGCTCGTTGAAGCCACCTATAAACTCGGCGAGCGGCTTCTCTATTTACGCAGCCCGTTTTTCCGGGGCGATGACGTAAAAGAGCTTCAGGGATTTCTTAATACACTGGGTTTTAACACGGGAAAAGTCGATGGCATCTACGGCGAGACGACCGAGCGCGCCGTCCGTGAACTCCAGCGCAATGTGGGGCTGCAAAGCGACGGCATCTTCGGGCCGTCGACGCATGCCGCCATCCAGAATTTACGACACTTATTGACCAGCGAGATCAGTGCTATCTATCCCGACCCACACCGCAATCAGGACTCCGCGCTCTCTATCTTCGAGAACCGGCGCTTCATCATCAACGCCGTCCTTCTACGGCAGGAATGCGACGCTCTGATGCGGGCTGACGCGGTTGCGGCCAGCCGTGACCTGGGAACGCGCCTCGGTAACCTCATCGAGCTTCTGGGCGCAAGGGTCGTGTATCTTGAAGGCGCAACCCTGGGGGATATCGACGAAACGGCCGATATCTATATCGAGTTCAGCCTGAATTGTGCGGATGACGATGAGTCCGCTGGCAGCACCGTCCTCTATGATGATACGTTCGACGAGTCCGCAACGCGGAGCCAAGTTCTCGCAAAAATAGTCCAGGAAGAGCTCGTTCATGCGCTTGATTTGAAAGACCTCGGCGTCGAGCGTGCGATGCTCAACGTGAAGCCGGGCCAAGCGGTCGCGGCGGTCCTGGTAAAACCGCTTTTTTACTCAAACCCAATTGAGCGCTCGCTCCTTGATGAAGAGATTCTTAGGCAAAAAATCGCCGTTGCCGTATTTGATGGCATAAAGAGCTACCTGCAGCTTTACTAGTTTCCGCTGGTCACAACGGTTTGCCCTTCATAATTATTTTATGCTAAACTTACTCAGCCCCATTTTAAAAAGAATTTTATATACTCAAGCACAGAATAGTTTTTGTCGAAGCATTGGATAGCGCTGAAATTATAGGAGGAGATGTAGTATTTTACGTTGCAAACGAAAGCTAGTTTCAGTCATATCCTTAGCTACCATAGTGTTTGGCACAATGGTTCCACCGGTAACTGCTAATCCGGCCACAACCAGTAGGCAAGCGGAAGTCCGCAAGATCAAAGCTCAAGTCAGTCAAATCGACCGGCAACTCGATGTAGTCGTCGAAGAGTACAATTCAGCGGCTTATGCTCTCGGTAAGACGAAGAGCGAACTCAAAACCATCAGCGCTAAACTAGAGGTATCCGAGAAAGCTTCGGCCGAACGTCAAGCGGCGATTAATATGCGTGTCGCACAGCTTTACAAGGAAGGCAACCTCTCATACCTGGAAGTGCTCTTAAATACCGCCGACATCGACCAGTTTCTCTACTGTCTTGAGATGGTCGAGCGGTTGGCTCATCGAGATGCGCGTATCATCGCGGATTTGAAAGAGGCCAAGAAGGAAATGGCCGAGCAACGAGCGGAGCTTCTCGAGAAGGAGCGCGTGCAAAAAGCGACCGTCGCCGAGCTGCAAGGCAAGAAGGATAAGATCCAGGCCCAGCTTAAAGAGAGAAACACTCTTTTGGCGCGGATTGCCAAAGAAATCGCGAGCGAGAAGCGGGCCGAGCAAAGAGCGCAGGCACAGCTGCGAAATGCTGTCAAAGTCAGCTATAACAAGAGTCCCGGTGTCGCAGTATCGCGTGGCGGCGGGCGCTCAAGCGCTGTCAATGTTGCCATGAACGAGCTCGGCAAGCCTTATTCCTGGGGCGCCGACGGCCCGAACTCGTTCGATTGCTCCGGTCTGACGCAATATGTCTACAAACAGCTCGGCGTCAGCCTTCCGCATTCCAGCAGGGCGCAATATAATTGCGGACAGCGCGTAAACCGCGATGACTTGGAATCGGGCGATCTTGTCTTCTTTGCGCGCGGCGGAACGATATCGCACGTTGGCATCTATGTCGGCGGCGGCAATTTTATCCACGCGCCGCAATCGGGTGATGTCGTAAAGATTAGCAGTCTCAACAGCCACGGCGGCTATGTCGGAGCGGTGAGACCGTAAAGACAGAGCCTCCAGGGGCCAGGGAATTATGACGCATGAGGGCGGAGCACAACTCCGCCCTTTGTTTTTTTAAAGCTCTCAGCTTGTCAGCAGTCAGCAATCAGCTCGTGGGTCTAGAATGAAAGATTAGCTTCTTCCATGATCTTTGCTTTCATCTCCTCCCCACATCTGGCTCCCGGCTCCTACTTTAACCCATGACCCATGACCCATGACCCATGACCCATGACCCTTAACTACCCACATCTCTCACCCACACACTGATAGCTGACAACTGACCGCTGATTGCTTACTGCCCGCATCTCTCACCCAAATTTCCTGCCTACACCCCGAAATTGGGAATAACATGTAGGGAATGGCGGGCTTAAATAGAAGATATTCTTCTAATGACATCTTAACGGGGGAATACGCATGAATTTTCATATCTCCACATCCAACCGTATCGAGTTGGTCGATATCACGCGCGAAGTGCTCTTCGAGGTGGGGAAGAGCGGGGTCGATGACGGTATCGCAATGGTCTATGTCCCACATGCCACCGCGACGCTTCTCATCAACGAAAACGAGCGGGGCCTGGTCTCCGATATTACCGGTGCGATTACGCGGCTCATCGACTGGGACCGCGCGTATGAGCACGACCGTATCGACGACAACGCGGCCTCGCACATTACAAGCGCTCTCTTGGGGTGTAGTCTTACGCTTCCGGTCACCGGCGGGCAGCTCGTCCGGGGAACCTGGCAGAATATCTTCCTTGTCGAGCTCGATGGCCCCAGGAGGCGGAGGGTCGTTGTAAAAGTCATCGGCGAGTAAAGTTTTTTCGGATTATATCCGAAATATTCTACATGGAACCAGATAATCTCTTACATCTTATTATCGATGCGAATGCGTCAGACCTCCACATCAAGGCGGACGGCAGGCCGTGCCTGCGAGTGGACGGTGTCGTGCGCTTAACCGACCTTCCGGCGTTTGATATGCATGAGGTCGAACGATTTGCTCTCGGGTTGATGGACGACCGGCAGAGAGAGCTTTTCTCACAGAAAAACGAGATCGATTTCGCGTTTACCTCACCGGGCGTTGGACGGTTTAGGGTAAACGCCTTCAGGCAGCGGGGCAGCATCGGCTTAGCAATACGGAAAGTCGTAAGCGAGCAGCCTGGTATAGCCGAATTAAACCTGCCGCCAATCGTCGAAAAGCTTATCCAGGAGCCACGGGGTCTGATTCTGGTTACCGGTATCGCCGGTAGCGGCAAGACCACGACATTGAACGCGATGATCGACCATATCAACAAGACACAGGAGCGCCACATCATTACAATCGAGGACCCGATCGAAGTGCTCCATAAAGATATCAAGAGCTTCATAAACCAGCGTGAAATCGGCATCGATACCGATAGCTATGCGGACGCCCTCAAGCACGTTGTGCGCCAGGACCCCGATGTCATCATGATAGGCGAGATGCGCGATATGGAGACCGCTAAGGCGGCGTTGTCCGCGTCCGAGATAGGCAACCTTGTCATGAGCTCACTCCATACGGTGGATGCGACGGAGACCATCAACCGCATCATCGATCTCTTCCCGCCGGAGCAGCAGAAGCAGGTGCGCCTTATGCTCGCGGCCACACTTAAGGGCATTATCTCGCTTCGCCTGCTGCCGAAAATCGGCGGGGGCAGGATACCGGCGGTCGAAGTCATGGTGGCTACGGCGACCATCAGGGAATATATCATAAACGAGGACGAGACCTCGAAAATCAATGAGGCGATAGAGCAGGGGGAGTATTACGGTATGCACACCTTCGACCAGGCGCTCCTCGCACTTATCGATGCCGGCCTCATACGCAGTGAAGACGCCATGGCGACGTCGTCTCATGCGCACGACTTCAAAATCAAAGCAAAACAGGCGGGGTTTTTCGTAGCGTAACGTTAATCGTTGCTGCATTACCCGGCGAGCACATGATAAAAACCACCCCGTAAGAGGTGGTTTATTTATCTGTTGCGGAGATTTCTCACGCTACTATTCTTCCCGGCTTATCGCTGCGGTCGGGCACTCCTCGATCGCCTCGTCGATTTTTGCGATGAGGTCGCCGGAGGGGTTCTCGTTGATAACATATGCGAGACCGTCCTCGCGCAGCTCAAAGACCTCCGGCGCGATCTGCTCGCACTGTCCGCAACCGATACACTCGTCAAGATCTATGATTGGGCGCATGGTACCTCCTTGTGACGTTTTAATGATGGCACGCGTGACATGCCGCTCCGATACGGGCTACCGGCATGCCCATGAGGTGGCCGCCGCGGCCCATAGCCGGCAAGCGAACCGCTCACCAGTGCAAAAGAAAGTCTACCGCTTCACATCAACCGTGTCAACATCGCTCAAACCCCGTCCCGTCACAAGCGAACCACTGGCGGCATGAGAATCTAGCGATACGTAGTGTGTTATCCGTTTTTTATTGAAAGAACTGGGTAAAGAAGATATAGGACACCAAAATAGGAGAGGCAATCATGGGAGACGGTATTAAAATCGGACGTATTTTCGATATCGAAATAACGCTCAACTACAGCTGGTTCATTATTTTTGCGCTCGTCACATGGGGCCTATCGGCGGTACTGTTTCCGCAGGCCGCCCCCGGGATTGCAACCGGAGTCTATATCACAATGGGCGTCATCACATCGTTGCTCTTCTTCGGCTCGGTCCTCTTTCACGAGTTGATGCACTCTATCGTCGCCAAGAGCTACGGCTTGCCGATAGAGGGGATAACGCTACTGATCTTCGGCGGGGTTTCGCAACTCTCCGACGAGCCGCAGAACCCGGGCGTCGAATTCCGGATGGCAATCGCCGGTCCGTTGAGCAGCCTCTTTTTGGGGGGAGTTTTCGTCTCGATTTTTTTCATAGGGCAGAGCGCCGGCTCAAGTCCCATCTTCTTGGTGCCCGTGCTATGGCTGGGCTATATCAATATCGTGCTCGGGCTCTTTAATCTCTTGCCGGGTTTTCCGCTCGATGGGGGACGTGTGCTTCGCGCAGCGGTATGGCATTTCACGGGCAATTTGCGCCGGGCGACCGGCATAGCGGCGGGCTTCGGCAAGGGGCTCGCTTACACATTGATCTTTCTCGGTATCTTTGGCGTAGTCAGCGGCAATATCGGTCTCTTGTGGTTTATCTTCCTAGGCTGGATACTGCTGCAGTCTGCGGAATCCGGCTACAAGCAGGTCGTCTACCGTGAAGCCCTCGAAGGCGTCACCGTGGGTGACGCGATGACGCAGAATCCTCAGACCATTAATTCGTACATCACGCTCGACGACGCGGTTAGGGACTATTTCACGCAACACGCCTGGGTCGCCTATCCGGTCTCCGACAACGACGATGTCCTGGGCATCATCACGTTTAATAGTGTAAAAGGAGTGCCGAGGGAGAGCTGGGCGTACAAGCTGGTGCGTGACATCATGCGGCCGCTCTCGCTCGATATTATTGCGCAGCCCGAGGCGCAGCTGACCGAGATCTTGCCGAAGCTCCAGACGAAGGCCGACGGACGGATGCTGGTCATGAAGGGCGGCCGCCTGGTCGGGATTCTGACCGTAGCCGATGTCACACGGGCGCTCATGCGCCAGATGCAGTACAAACAAGAAGAGCGGCGTGCGGGATAGCATATGCGGCGTGAATGCGGTCGCTTTAGTCTTGTCTGGTAAATCGAGGGCTTCTTTAACGAGGCCCCGTTTCTTTCTCAGCGTATTTTATGCAGCGATTTATATATGTGATGCGCGCCGATAGGAAGCGGCGAGCGTGTTTGAGCCTGGATGAGCGCTTCTTTGTAAGCCAGCTCGTGACGCTCGATGAAGGTCTCTTCGTTGTATTCTTGCTCGACGAGCCGGCGGCAGGCCGCGCGCTCTATCTGCCCGATGCGGGCGACCGCCTCGACCATACCCGCTTCATCGTCGACGATAAAGCCGGTCACACCGTCCTGTATTACCTCGGGAACCGAACCGTTTCGTATCGCGACGACCGGCGTACCGCACGCCATTGCCTCTATCATCACCAGGCCGAACGGCTCGGGCCACTGGATAGGGAAGAGGACGCATTCCGCCTTCCGGTAGAGTTCCACCTTGGCGGCATGTTCGACCTCGCCGAGGTACTCGATGCCGTCGCCGAGGAGCGGACAGACCTTTTCTTCGAAATACGCCTTCTCGTGCGGCTCGTTCGCCTTTCCGATCATGATGAGTTTGCGGCCGAGCCTCTTCGCGACCGAGGCGGCGATGTGCGCCCCTTTTTCTTCATTCATCCGCCCGACAAACAGGAGGTAGTCGTCGCTCGTTTCGGATAATGTATAGTGGTCGAGGCGTATCGCGTTCGGGATCGTCGCCAAAAAATCCAACCCAGTATAACTCGCCCGCTGCGCCTCGCTGATAGCGACATAGCGCAGGTCGTCCCCGACCGATGAGTAGTAATCGAGACTCCTCTTGTACGCCGGACCGTGCATGGTAGCGAGCACGGGTATCGCGAAGAGCCGGCTGACCAGCGCGCCCAAGAGACGGCTTCCAAGGCCGTCATGGTCATGGATGATATCGAACTCGCGCGCCATCTCGTACGCCGCTAGGCTGTGGATATTCTCCAGGTAGATATTATCGTGTATCTGCTTATGGGGAGCCTCATCGAAGACCGCTATCAGCCGGGCTTCGGTGACGGAATCACCCGACGCGAAGAGCGTCACCTCATGCCCCCTGCGGTGCAAGCCCTCCGCGAGGATAGATACCACAAGCTCAATGCCACCGTAACCGGACGGCGGCACCGGAAACCAAGGGGGCGATACGATTGCGATTTTTAGCTTGCTCGACCCAAAATCCTTCATACTTGATAGCATACCCATATTGCGATGCGACTAAATCGACTGATGCGAGAAATTGGTCAAAGAAACTTTCCACCCTGCGTAACTGGTATTTTTGGGAAAAGGTGATATAATAATATCCGCAATCGGGATGTAGCGCAGTTTGGCAGCGCGCCACGTTCGGGACGTGGAGGCCGGAGGTTCAAATCCTCTCATCCCGACCTGGGGTTTCAGTTAATCTGAGACCCCTCTTTTTTTGCCCGTGGTAGCGCTATGGTAGCAATTCGGCTAGGACTCGTTTCGAGGGGTCGAATCTTGCTCGAGAGGCAGCTCTTTAAGCTCGGGTCGCGCGGTCAGCTCTTCGAAATTCTTGGCGAGCCTTCGCATCGCCTCGCGCTCGCGCTCCGGGTATAAGTGCGCGTAGATGTCCCATGTGACGGTGGCCGAGGTGTGGCCGACCTGCTTCTGGATAAACTTGATATCCTCGCCCTGGTTGATGAGCATCGAGACGTAGGAGTGGCGTAGCGCGTGAAACGGGCGCTCGATTGTGCGCAAGCCGGCGCGCTTTAGAGCCGGGTGTATGACCCGTCTGGTCAGGTTCCGCCCATCGATCGGTCGCCCTTTGGTGTTGGTAAAGACGAGGCCGTGGTCGTTCTCAGTAAGGTAGACCGCTTGGAACGCCTGGTGAGTTTTGAGTTCGGCGATGACGGCGTCCGGGACGGAAACGACCCGCCTCGAGGCCTGCGTCTTCGGGTCGTAAAGTTTGCGCTGCTGCATGCTCTTTCGGATGTAAAGTTTGCCCGAGTTGAAGTCGACGTCGCCCCAGCGGAGGCCTAAGATCTCGGAGAGGCGAAGGCCCGTCATGCACACGGTCAAGACCAGACAGCGGTACCACTCATCGATTTCTATAACCAGCTTGTTAAGCTCATCCGAGGTGAAGAACTCCATCTCACGCTGCGGCTTTCTCGGGCGCGCGACGAACTTGACCGGGTTTTTGTCTACATACTCCCACTGCATGCCCTTGATGAAGATGCTCGAGAGTATCATCAGGCAGTTCTTGCGGGTGGCGGGCCCGAGGTTTTCCATGAGACCTAGCACGCTTCTGATGATGGCGTCTTGTTCTTTTTCCTCTTTGGTCTCAATGTCTTTCAGCAGCGCCTTGTCGGCTTTCTTCTTGAACTTCTCGTAAAGACTCGGGTGGTCTTGTTGAAGCTTAGCGATGGTGAAGCTGTTGTTTGCCAGGTTAAGCTTTGCGGCAAATGCTTCGACCATCTCCTGATCGATATCGCGCGCATAGAAGGTGCCGAAGTAGTCTTTGAGGCGGTTGATGTGCGGCTCATAGCTTGCATAGGTTTTGGGCCGAAACCCGGATTTTTTCAGCTCGCGGTATTTTTCAGCGAGGTCGAAAAACAGGACATCTTTTATCGGCCGGTACTCGCGGCGGTTGAGCTTATGCGCGATCTCGTCGCGAAACGCATCGGCCTCTCGCTTCTTGCGGAAGGTCTTCTTGCCGGTTTTACCGGCATGGTCGCGCCAGCCCACGATATAGCTCTTGGTGCCGTTTTTGTTTTCTCTTTTGGTGATCCATGTGCTTGCCACTTTTTATGCACTCCGTCAGAGGAACACGCCGCAGTAGAGTTTGCCTTTTCTAGTGATAGACCCGGTTGTTTGCTTAATTTAGTTGGAAACTAATAAGTATTAGGCCCATATATGGGCCTAATACAGTGAAATCTCGTGGTCGCTGTTTCTTTATTCTACCTGTAGCTGTAGAAAAACGCATATTGTGGCGCTTGTCTTTGTTCCTTAATCCGTACATAAGCAAGGGAGCTTTCTTCTATTTTCGCGTATCGCCCTTCTCGCGTTTTCTCCAAGAATGTCAATAAGATCTTGGCAGTTTTCTCGGAATCTTTATTGTCCTTCATCCTGCCCCTCCCTATATAACCATTGGCTTGCCAGCTTGCGCTTCAACTTGACTTTTTATTCCCAATAGGTCAATTTCGTAACCGCAGCTACATACTATTTTAGCATCCTTTGGGAATGGCATAAACCCTTGTTTCTTTAATTCGGCTTCATGTGGAGATTCCTGAACGAATTTCGCATACAATTTGTGCTGCTCATTACATTGAGGACAATTTACTACCAATTCAACCACTTCGGCATTTTGCATATTGGGGACTGAAGGGCCTGGTATTATGACGGGCATATTTATGGGTGCTGCCATTGGCCCCGTAACGCCAGCGTTCTTGAATATCTTATTTTGCTCAGTTGCAAATATTTTAATTGAGTTAGTCGATCCAAAATATATCTTACATACAGTTTGAATTCTGTAAACAATGTCCGCAAGCTCTTGGTTGTCATCAATTCTTGTTATCTTGAGGCCAATATCAGCAAGGTCCTTAATTTTTATCGATCGACCATGCGATTGCCATTTTGAGTGATCAGTTAAAGCCTTTGCTATTTCTTCCGCCCGAATGGTTTTCTGTTCTTCCGTAACGGGCTCTTTCCGCGTTTCCGTGACATTCCAATTCTTGAATTTATATTTTGGTAACCATTCTATAACACGATCTTCAGCAAATTTTAGGGCATTTACTACACGCTCCAGCTCACCAGGTGTTATTTGAGCCACCATCGTCGCATCAAACGCATTCAAATAGTTGTTTTTTTCAGCCTCGAGCCTTTTTTCGTCTACCCACCTTACATAAGCATGAGCTGAAACCACAGACCGACCAATAGGGACTTGAGCATCAATAGGACCTAAGCTTCCAGTCTCAGTCATTAATATTTCGTCGCCCGATAAAGCTATAATTGTTCCAGCACTTTTCGCCTCACCAGCTATAACGAATGAGACCGTATCATAATTATCCCTAAAATACCTCACTATCTCTTCAGCTGTTTCACCTTGACCGCCGGGTGTCTCAATGTAAACATCAAGCTTCTTGTTTTCATTCGTGCCTGCGAGAATATCTCTTATAAGGAAATAATCGTCCTGCAACAGCTCGATTCCAGGGATCTGTTTATCAATCGCAGCTACATAAACAAGCAGATGTGTATCGCGGGCCTTATTATATTCGCCAATCAACCGTTGAAGTTCGTTTTCTAATCCTAAGGGCCCGTTTTGCTTCAGAAAGTCAATATATTCATTAACCAAGCTCATGTTAACTCCTTCTTCTTTTATTTAAATCTCTCTTTATGTCCTCTCTTGAAAGCACAAACCAGTCTCTCTGTTTCTTGCTTTTGCAGGATTACCATGCAACAGTAAAAACATAGGGCTTGAAATCCAAGTTCCAGTCGTCGCTGCATATCTCGAGATAAACTTTGCAGTCCTTAACCGGTTTGATGGTCCGAAAAAGCCGCGTCCGTCTATCATTTAGCATTTTGCTACCTCGGAGGCCTGCAAACCTTGCAGGGCTCATATCCTTGAGCTTTTGCATCGCTCAGACTTATCGCTATTTTACTCTTTGAGAGATACCTGCATGTTCCAACGTGGTACTTCTCGCCAGTGTTTGTGATATAGACGGTTGTGCCTCCACCACCGCCACCTGTCGGCGGAGCCACGCTTTTCTGTGTCGTTGTGGTGGCTTTCATCGTTGTTGTAGTAACTGGCGGTTTTGTTGTTGTGGTGGAGGGAGCTTCGGTTGTTGTAGTGGTCTCAGGGACTCCCCAAAGTCCTTTATCGCCATCTCTTGCTTCTTTTTGGCACTCGGTGAAGTAGTCGACGTATTTTACATTTGGCGGGTATGTAGAAATCTGCGCATATCCGTCCAGAAGTAGTTGGGCATTAAACATCTTCGCCCTGATTTCGCCTTCATCGATCTTGTATGGTTGATAAAGCCACACATAGGCCAGCACGCGCCCGTACTTGTCGCGCTCTTGCACGTCCATCTCGAGGAAAACCGTTTTACCCTCGAGCTTTGACTTCGTATAATCTGAGGCCTCTTTGCCGTATGCCTCGACCGGTTTTGATGGGTGCACCGTCTCGGGGGTGTCGATACCGATGAGGCGAACCTTCTCGGTTTTACCGTCCATTTCAACTTCGATGGTGTCGCCGTCAACACAACGGACAACCTTCGCCTCGGTTGCTTTAATTGCATATTTGGGCGCCTCGGTCGTAGTTGTCGCTTTAATTGTGGTGCTGGTCGTGGTTGAGAGTGAAGCTTGCTCTTTCTTTTCGGTATCGTTTGAGCCCATTGCGCTTGAGATGCCGCCGAGCAGAACGAAGATGATGATTAACTTTGGGATCCAATGCAGATTGTTAAACCAAGCCCATGCTCTTTTCATGTTGCCCCTCCTTGACCCGATTACCTAATATCCAAGCTCCGCTTCCAAATCATCTACGGTTGATTGCAGTTCATCAACTCTTGAATCTGCCTCTGACACGGCATCTTCCCAGTCTGTATAGTCGTCGCTAAAGCTATCCATGCTGCTTTGCACTTCTTCCGTTTGGCTTTTTACTTCATCAAACCGGTTGCGAGCATTCTCTAACTGCTCTTCAAGCGCGGCCTTTTCTTCTTCAAGCTCATCAATCTGACTCTGAAGCTCATAGTTCTCATCCTCATAAGAATCGTAATACTCGGAGTCAGCGCCGGCGCAGCCGCCAACTATAACGACAACTACAGCCATCAATAGCAAGTTATGTTTCACGCTATCACCGTCCGTTCACTACGTAACATCAGGCATAAAAAAATGAGACAATGCTCGTATATTGGCCAAACGATTCAATTTGAAAAAGAGCACTTCTTTCGTGACCCAGAAATGGTCACATATATCCTCGACCGTAAGCTGATGGTCGCGTTGCGCGATTTCGAGCAAGTTGTGGGTATCGATTAAGCGATCTGCTGCCCAAACCTTAGCATCGTGTTCCTGCTTATCGAAACCCAGACCACCATAATATGCTTTGGCGAGATAGTTGCCGCTGTGGCCAAGATAATAGTGGGCGAGCTCTTCGGCCAACACACATCGTCTTTCAACCTGGGTCAGCGACTTGCTAAGTACGATAAAGGAGCTGTCTTTATAACGGCCGAAATATCCCTTAAGAGAAGCCGGCAGTTTTCGAAAGACGAGTTCGATGTTTCGCTCTCTTCTCAACAAGTCGTATGGGTTGAAATCATTTGCGGTCAATCTTACCTCGCTCTTTTAGTAGGTTGATAAAATCTTCCAGTGCTGCGTGTCGATCTTCTTCCGTCATCTCTGCAAGCCGAGAGGTGACGATTCTAATTTCTTCGTCCAGCAGTGCGCTTGCTAAGTCCGGGTTTTCTTCTAGGAGCTCCTTTGCTTTTATCTCGTTGTACTCGATTATGTCCTCGGGCTTCATGTGCAGAGCTTTTGCCATATTCTCATAAAAGTCCGCATTTTTTGGCAGGGGCTTTTTCCCTGTAACGATTTTCTGGATATACGCAAAGGTATAAGGAGTTTGTATCTCGAGCTCCCGGTAGCTGATACCGCCCTCCGGTTTTCCGATCATCCTTTGTGCGATGTTTCTAAAATGCTCAGCCACTCAATAACTCTCCTGTAGACCGCTTAATCTACAGTATACAAATAATTTCTAATATCTATTCAAAAATATATTGAACTCTGTTTAAAAAGCGTGTACCATAAAGGACACGTAGACCAAGGAGGCTACATCTATGGAGAAAAAATACCGATCAAAACTAGACGAGGTAATGGACGAACAAGGCAGAACTAGCGTGTGGCTAGCAAGGACCGTAGATGCTACAGAGCAGTCAGTAGCTAACTGGAGGAGTGGCTCAATGCCAAGCGATAAATACAAAGTAAGGATTGCAAAAGCATTGGGTGCAACGGTCGGACATCTTTTTTTTGGCGAAGGTGTAGACCAAGAGGAACACAAAAATTCTGCCTAAAACAGCGCTCTCTTAGCCGTCCTGAGGCAAACAGTGGCTTGGTAATAGCGAGATAGCTGGAAAGGCTTAGAACGCAAATGAGAGCGCTTATTGAGATGAGAGAACAGTAATCCGGACAGAAAGGATGGTGATATCCATGAACAATAAGACAGTAAACATAGTTACCGCAGCACTTAATAAAGTTCTGGATTGCATCCCCTCTATACACACGATCGGAGAAAAAGTTTATTTAGCCGAGCAAGCCCATAGCATGAGGGCTCGTATAGATGCACAAGATGATCTACTGACACAGCGGCAAATGGAACTACTACAGGAACTCACACGCACAGTAAAGAGGCGGGGGGCGCATAGCGAGATTGAGCCACTGCTTGCTGAGTTTCTAAACATTGCAGAGACGCGCGCAAAGCTTGAGGCAGTCGATGATCAACTTCACGCAAAAAGTCACAGCTATACCAAAGCAATTTCGAAGTTTTATGGCAAAGCACACGCGCTTTTACAGAGTGCTTGCTCGGGCCTTGATTCCCTGATTCAACAACTTTGCGAGCGACTCAGGAAAAAGGAGGCGATGTAGGAATGCAAAAGCTTCTGAAGGCAGACGAGGTCGCGGACCTTCTCACAATCGCAACGTCGACGGTATACCAGCTCGCACGTGAGGGCAAGCTCCCGTGCGTTAAGGTCCAAAGCTCGGTGCGCTTCCGTCCAGAAGATATTCAGGCCTGGCTCGAGGAAAACGCAACGGGGCGCGAGAGATCAAACGTAGTCTCGTTAAGGAGGTGAAACAGTTGGAAACAATTCCAGACTATTTTGCAAACCGAGGGGCACGCCTGCAAGAAAAGCGAGACCGCATCCTTGCCGAGCTTAAAGGCTTAAGGCTCGGCGACGCAATAGCGGTCGAGCTCGGCAGCACGGAAAACGAGCACGTTATTCTTTACACGCTATTTTTTGGCGTGACCCCGGGTGGTCGTGTCAGGGCGCTCTCCATCGAGGGCACCGAGATGAAGCCATCGATTGAAGTAGTCGAGTTTGACGCAGAGCGAGTGCACCCGCACGGATACCGCGGCGGCGTGCGAAGGGAGGGATTATTTGAGCGATGCAGTCAGCTCGAGATCGTTCGGTGAGACATGTTTTTAACCAAAAGGAAAAGCCCTAAGCCGCGGAGGGGCAACTCCAGCTTAGAGCCCAGAACTATTAAGGAGAGAGTAGCACGAAATGACAATAAACGGCAAGCAGTATTCAGCGCAAAAGCTTATTGAGCGCTACGGCATGACGGATGAGGAGGCGCACTATATTCCAGATACGCTTTGCCAGACGTGCGGCAATTCATACCCGTTGCCGGGCTCGAGGTATTGCGAGAAGTGTCAGAAGGCGGGTGAGCGGCATGCCGATTAAAGGTATATCAGAGAAGCGCCGCTTGCCGCGTGTAGGCAAGGTGCGCCTTGGCATAAAGACCGAAAACGCTCAAGGAGCGACGTATCCGAAAGCCGTCGACTACTTCGTGGTAAACGATGACCAGTCGACTAGTGCGGCCGCGGCATGTGCGTTTCACCAAACGTATCCGGGCGAGCCCAAATCAATCGATATCGCGTTTCCGTCGGACAACCCTGAGGAGTTTTTCCAGCAGTGGTATCGTCGGTACGGCAAGGCGAAGGGGCTCATCTGCAAGGGTGATGGTGAGGTTGCGACAAGGCTTGATGAGGCAACCGGAGAGATGGTCGAGATCGAATGCACGCCCGAGTGTGAGTACTTGGCAAAAAAACACTGCCGGCCGGTTGGATCCCTGCAGTTTCTTATCCCCTCAATTACCGGTATCGCGGTATGGCAGATAGATACGGGCTCGTATCACTCCATCGTGAACCTAAATAGTGCAATCGATATGGTGCGCAGCTTAACCGGCGGAAGAATCGCGTTTATCCCTTTAAAACTCGTTATCCGTGAGCGCGAAGCTCAGCCAAATGGCACCAAGAAGATTATCAACGTGCTCGATATTGCGCTTGAAGAGCTCAATATCCCCAAGCTTCTTGAGGCATCGAATAAGGTTGGGGCGGCCCTCATGCTTCCTAGCAGGGCGATTGAGCAAGAACCAGAAGAGCTCTACGTCGACGGATCCCAAGAGTTTGAAGTGGTTGACGAATCTGCAAGTTTGGGCAACGAGACGGCCGAAGAGCTTCACGTCGACTGCCGAGGGCTGTGCCAGGCTCTCAATATGACTGGCGCCGAAGTGCGAAAGGACCTAAAAGACCTCTATAAGGTCGAAAGTGTCGATGTGCTTACGTTAGATCAGCTCAAGGACTACCGTGACCGTTGCAAGATCGCGCTTGATATGAGCGGGGATATTCCGTTTTAGCCGGCACAAGGCCCGCCCGGCAATGTAGGCATCGTTTGCTGCTTGTCCTTGACAAGTGGTTACAAGGCACAAGCGCAAACGAGAAAGGGCGGGCCTTAAATAAACACCCAGGAGGCAGATAAGCCGTGAAAATTATAAATGACGATGGTCGAAGAGCTACCAAGCGCGATGTTGGTGTGAGCAAAATTATTGCTCGTGAGATTAAGAGCTATGAACTCTCATTGGAGTTCGAGGACGAGGCGGGCACGCCCCTAACCCTAGTTCTTGAGCCCTTAGATACGTATAGGCTCTGGAAAGTGCTCGACCAACTTAAAGACGTCTTTTTCGATTCATCAGAGGAGGAAAGCGCCAATGTCGGCAGCCCGTAAGCACTACCCGTCCTCGCGACCGGCTTTGCGCTTTGTCAAAGAGCGGAGGACCTACAACCTGTTCGGCTTCGGCGAGTATATGACGGCCAGGGAGATCATCGCGCTGTTTTTAACCGCGGCAGCAGCTTGCACCGCTATATGGGGCTCGATTTGGGTGTTTTGTGCGCTGTGTTATGCGCTCGGCATCGAGCCTTGATTTTATAGCCCGCCTGGCACGAAGCAGGATTGGGACAGGTCTAGCTCACTTGTGGGCGGGCTATATATTTTTGCATCAAATCGCTTGAGTAGTTAGTTGTCGATAAGTCGGAGTAAGTGGGGTAGCAATCAATGCCAAACCGGATCATTAAAGAGAGTATTTGCACAAGTGAAGATATCGATGTCCTTACCCCCGAAGAGGAGATATTCTTCTACCGCCTGCTAGTCAACTGCGACGACTTCGGGTTGATGGATGCTAGGCCACAAATTCTGAGGTCGAAGTGCTTTCCCTTACGCGTAGATCGAATAAGCATCGAGGATGTCGAGGCGTGGCTTTCAAGACTTGCGCTTCAGGGTCTAGTCGTTCTCTACAGTGTTGACAACAAGCCTTATTTAAAACTGGCATCATGGGAAAATCATCAACAAGTGCGAGCAAAGCGCAGCAAATACCCGCAGCCGCAAGCAGATGATATCACATGCAATCATGTGCTAGTAGATGATATCGAGAAAATGAAGCCAAACGCGCTACCAGGTGATATCAAATGCAATCAATTGATATCATATGTCCCCGAGAATCCAATCCAATCCGAATCCTTATCCGAATCCAATCCAATCAGTGACGGATTGACTGATTACCAGAAAATCGCTCGGTGGTTTGAGAAGAATTTAGGACACTCTTCACTCTATCCGCCGGCAAGCGCTGAAGCGTCCCGAGAGCATGTCTATTTTCTTGTCGAAAAGCTAGGCGCTGAATCTCTCGTCACGAGGGCGCAAGAGATCTTAAGCGACGTTCTTGCGAGTTCCGAAACGCCGGATATACCACGGTATCTCAATTACTTTTTCCGCGAGTGGGATAAGCTCGCGTCTTCGATACAGGAATCACCGAAAGGAGACACAGATGGACAAGCTGAGTCAAAGTATAAAAATGTCCTCGCCCGCAGCAAGCCTGGTGCACAGGAATCCTAAATGCACCTGCGGCAATGAGAAGAGAATTATCTCGAAGAATGATATTCTTGGCATGCTCTACGCCGAGAAGTGCGACGAGTGCTATGAAAGCGAGCGCAAATCTGAAAGTGAACTCAGGCGCCAGCAGATGCTCCAGGAGTGGCCGCTCATATCTCGCCGGCGGCGGCACGAGTTTCGCCAGTCCTTGATTGCCTGCGGCTTTCCTCAGAAGGCGCTCGAGCAGAGATTCTCTACCTTTGAGGTTACAGCGGAAAGCCAAGAGGCGTACAAAACCGCCTTTTACCTACCAAAAGCCCTCTATAAAGGGCTGCTACTCATCGGTGAGGGTTCGAAAGAGAACCCGCTTGGTACCGGACTTGGTAAGACGCATCTCGTCAATGCTGTTGGCAAAGTGCTGCACGCCAAGGGCTACCAGGTTCAATATTCGACAACTGTGGACTTGCTTCGTGAGATCCGCTCCTGCTTCGGCCGCAAGAAAGAGACGGCCGCCGATGAGGTCATTGATCGCTTCATCTCAGCGCAGGTCGTCATCCTGGATGATCTCGGCGTGGAGAAGCCCTCGGAATGGGTTCAGCAGACGCTCTACGAGATTATCGATCATCTCTACGCAAATAACCGGATTCTACTTGCAACGTCAAACCACGACCTCGATTCGCTCGAGAAGAGGATCGGAGCGCGCCTTGTTTCAAGGCTCTCCGAGATGTGTCACGTCATTACTTACAGCGGCCCGGATTGGAGGTTGAAATAATGCACGAGTTAGGGATTAAGCAAATCTCGCTCTGGAAGCTCAACCCGCGGAAGGTCTTCAACCACGAGAGCCTGGAAGAGCTCGCAGCTTCGGTCAAAGAGCACGGGATAGTGCAGCCGATCGTTGTGCGGCCGGTAAACGGTGACACCGAGGAGCAGGTCAACATCAACGCCGAGTACATCATCGTTGCCGGCGAGCGGCGGTACCGGGCCGCGGTGATAGCAGGCCTCGAGACTGTGCCGACGATCGTCAAAGAGATGACGCGCATGCAAGCCTTAGAGATTGCCACGATCGAGAACCTGCAGCGCGAGGATATCAGCGCCATAGAGGAAGCTCGGGCGTACAAGACCTATCTGGAGGCCTCCGGAATTAAGCAGACCGAACTCGCGCAAAAGATAGGCAAGAGCCAGGGCCATATCGCCAACCGGTTGAGGCTGCTGAAACTTCCGGATGAGGTCCAAAACCAAGTTATTTCGGGCGAAATAACGGCGACCGAGGGGCGCGAGCTCGCTGCGGTTGCCGACACTCCGGAAGTCGTCGAGGAGGCACTCGCAGGCTTAGAAAACGGCTGGACTATGGCAAAGTCTGTCGCGGTAGCAAAGCACCGATACGACCGAGAACGCCAGGAGGAACAAGAGCTAATCGAGCTTCGCATAAAGTTCGCAAAACAAATTGCCGATCGAGTGACCGAGCTGCAGAACCGTGGGTTCACCGTGGCTCAAGGTGCAACCAACCCGGACACCGAAGGGTATGAGCACCACTACATGTGGGACTCATACAAGCGTTGTGAGGGCTGCGCAAAGGCTCTCATGGTGGTAGATGTGTGGTTCAATTCCTGGTCACCGGCACAGGTAAAGACTACTTGCTACTGCCAGGACAAGAAGTGTCTCGCTGAAGCCGGGAAAGAATACAACGGCCAGCGCCGGCATCCTGAAACAGCCGAGCAAAAGCGCAAAAAAGAGCTTCGCAAAGCCGAAAACAACCGCCGCGGAGCATATGTGGAGAGTATGTTCAAAGCAGTCTCTTGCATGATGGATGTCAGGCATCCGGAGGCGCGCTTAATCGCCGAATTCATCTTCTTTGGCTTCTACAACAACGACAAACGCCTTGAAGAAGTCTGTAAAATCATGGGCTGGGAACTTAAAGGGGGTGCCGAAACTACTGTTCGATCTCACATCACCAACAATCGAGCAGAAACCATCCTTCATGCAGCCGCAATCCTTATTGCCGTCCGACTTGAAGAGCAGCTAAAGCGTTCCGACGAGCCGGTTAGGAATCAATATGCCGGCCGAGAAATGACATGTTATTTCAATTGGCTCGCCGGCCACGGCTATACGGTCCCGAAAAAACTCGGGGTGAAAGAACCCACTCCGGAGCAAGAAGAGAACCCGGCGCCGGCCGACGACAAGCTATGCCTCTATAGCGGCGGGCCCTGCAAGCTTAAGGAGATCGGATGCAACACACACCCGAGCTGTGAGATAGAGCTACCGGAGCACCTGCGCGATTGCTACGACGACGAGTGCCCCTACTTTATGGCATGCACGCGAGAGTTTGAGCCCGAGGAATGTCCCCGGAACCAGGCGTTACTAAGGTCCGAGGAGGTCAAGATAGATGGATAAGCAAGATCTGCGCACGCGCATTGAGGAAGTCATCCAAACGTGGGCCTCTGGGGCTACCGAACTGGAGAAGGAAATCCTTGCAGACGACATCGCGAAGCTCATCAAACAGCAGGTCAAGGAACACACGGCCGCCGTCAACAAACTCGGCTACATGACCATGGCGATGTATGCGATCGCCGAGTATCGGGGAATTGCAGATACAAAGGCTGCGATCGATATGCGAAACATGGCTGATAAGGCGGTGCAGAAATACGGCTATGAAGAGTTCAAGCTTGAGCAGCAGCGCATCCAGGATGCGGCAGCCCAAGCGCGAGCTCGCCTCACCGACAAGGACGGCTGGACCTGCATGGTACCGCCGTGCGTGATAGAACTCATCGAGGCGGTTGAGGCGGTGAGAGCGTGAACCAAGTCGGAGTAATTGCCAGGACCAACAAGCGAAACGGACCCCGGCCGCACGGCTCAAGGGCAAAGTATGTTGTTGAAAAGTGCCGCTGCGAGGCCTGCAGGACGGCTAACGCAGAAGCGCAAAGACTACGCACCCGCCTTAAAGCATACGGCCGGTACAACTGCTTTGTCGATGCGGAGGCCTCACGCAAGCAGATCAATTTTCTAATGCTCTCAGGCATGAGAATTAAGGGCGACATCTCAAGGCTTACCGGCATATCCTGGACGACGCTTTGGAAGATCCGCACGAAGCAAAGGACCAAAGTCACCCCGGAGACCGAGCGTCGCCTGATGGAGCTCGACCCGCTGGTGACCGAGCGCTGCGGCAACTATGTGCCGGCAGATGAGGTCTGGGAGACAGTCTACCGGATTATGGAGTGTGGCTACTCCAGGGCCTTCATCGCACGAAAGCTTGGGTACAGGGCCCGGGCACTTCAGATCGGAAAAGAAAAAGTACGCCGGGAGACCGCAGAGAGAATAAGCGAGCTCTACCGCTGGGCCCTAGATAACCCGGCGCCGGTAAGTCCAGAGTCATCGCGTTCAAAAAATGCAGCCAAGAGGCTGTTGATAAACGCTAGCAGGAAGCTAGAGGAACGTCTTAAGCGCTTGGAGGGCCGATGAAAGCACTAACCGTATACCAACCGTTCGCGACGCTCTTATTGCTCACCGATTGCACGGGCGAGCGCGCGAAGATATTCGAAACCAGGCCAGAGACTTGCACCTGGCTCAGCTATCGTGGACCCGTGGCTATCCATGCTGGCAAGAGTCAAGATTTCATGCACCTGTGCGACAAAGAGCCGTTTAGATCTACACTGGCTCGCCATGGGCTTAGTAAAGACGACCTTGTATTCGGCGCGGTAATCGGCGAAGTAATCATGGATTATGTGTTGAGAACAGAGGAGATGGGCCGGCCAAGGTTCGAGCACGAGGCCGAGTTTGGCAACTTCGCTCCGGGACGCGTTGCGATTCATACACGCAGCCCTGTTCTGTATGAGCAGTTGGTACCGGCACGCGGACAGCAGGGACTATGGAATTGGGACGGTGAGATAGATGGCAGCTAAACGGCAATACGGCTCACCTGAGTTCTATGAGCGAAAACTTAAAAGCGTCATGGAGCGCTTAGGCGTACCGCAAGACGACGTGTACTTCAACTGGGACCGCTTCGGCGGGTTCGTCCAGTTCAGATACAACGGCCAGCTCTATCGCTTCGAGCACTCAATAGAGAAGGCCGCAGCCAAAGGTCACAAGCTCAAATATGGCACCGATGCTTTCGCGCAGGTTGTGCTCTCACTCGAAGATCTCGCCCGTATGGTTGAGCGCGGGATCTACGATCTATCGACATGGGTTGCTGGCATGAAATTCTTGCCACCGGCGACTGTGGTACCGGAGTGCTTTGCCACGCTCGGCTTTGTCGAGATTCCATCGGGACCCGAAGAGGTTAAGGAGCGGTACCGGACGCTTGCCAAGGAGCGGCATCCGGATGCGGGTGGGAGTGCCGAGGGCTTCCATAGATTAACGGAGGCCTCGGAGAAATGTTTGCGGCATTTTGAGAAGGTGGGTGTTTTGAATGGCGACTAAAACCTGGACAACCGAGAAAGAACTCGAGGATGGACGAATCTTAAGATGCTTAGCGGGCTCTAACCCAGCGTCATGCGCTAGGCCGGCCTTCGTGGGTCAGCCATGCGAAATGTGTACGTTTAGCGATATTTCGGATAAAGAGCAGGCAGTTCCGAAAGGATAAAGAGATGCAGAAAATAAAAGCAGCAGATTTACCAGCATTATTAAAGCAAGAGGGTAAGCCGGAGCATCACTTTAGCGGCGTAAAAAGCGGTTATCGGGACGACCTCGGCTTTTCGGTCGCCTCCAGCTGGGAGGCCAATTACGCCCGGTACTTAAACTTCTTAAAAGAGAAGGGGCAAATCAAGGACTGGCAATATGAACCGCAGACATTCGAGTTTCGTGAGCGCCACGGGATAACGCGCTACACTCCAGACTTCATCGTTGAGAATCTGGACGGAAGCGTCGAGTACCACGAAGTCAAGGGCTATATGGACCGCGCCAGCAAAACGAAGATTAAACGGTTCAGGCGCGATTACTCCGAGCTTAAGTTATTGGTAATCGATAAAGAGAACTACAAGCAGATAGCCAAGTGGAGCCATTTGATTGAGGGATGGGAGTAGCCAATGGGCACAGCACTACTTAAAGCACCAGTCGAGCCTGACTATGAACTACCGTTTGGGCGCCACATCTGCATTCATTGCGGCCACCAGGATGGCAGCAGCAAGAAAATGAGCAAGCATGTCGCAAGGTGTGAGGAACGAAAAGCGCACAACGCTAATCAAGCGGCATGGCGCAATGTTGAAGAGAGCGGCTATTATAATCGGCGGGTGTATGCGGGTCTGGGTGAACAGAAGTCATTACAGGGGTAGAGGAGGCAGCAGAAGTTGCAGCAGATGACGCACAAGGATGCGCGGAAAAGACTGAAGCGGTACTACCTCTTCGTCGAATGCCTCAAGCTCGACGGGATACGCGAAGAGGAGATCGATGCGCTAGACGCCGAGGAGTTAATACCCGCGCGAAGCTCAACTGATTATAGCAATAGCGATATGCCACGAGGCTCAAACGTGGATGGCTCTGCGGCTGAGACGTTGATATTGCATTATGTCGAGATGCTAAGCGACATCAGGAACACAAGGGCGGCGATTCATGCGCTTAAAATAACGCAGCAGGTGTTCATCGATTATCGTTTTAAGATCGGGTGGAGCTTCGCTCGCTTGGTAAGGGAGATGAAACCGCACGGGCTCTACACCAGCGAGACCGGCATGAGGCGATACGAGAAGGAAGTCCTCGAGGCTTTTATAGAGGCATTAGGTTATGAGGTGCTTACAGGTGCGCATCAAGAAACTTTGGCGCGACCCTCCAACTTTAAGTAGATTACATAAAAAGTCTGGCGGATTTGGGAAGGAGTCGTTATGCTGGGTCTTGAATGAAAGATTGGCTTTAATTAGATACCTTAGAGAAGGCCTGCCAAGCCCACAAAGCTTGGCAGGCCGCTTAGCATGTGAGCTTTCATGCTCCCTAGCAATACAAAGCCCGGTTATTTCCACAAAAACCTGCAGTTCGTTAGCCAATGTCTATATTGAGAAGAAGATCGTAGAATAGATGGCATATTGATGATTCCATCACCGAAAAGAACTGACGCCTATGCAACTCGATGATTACACTCTGGCTAGAACGAGGACTGCTTGAGGGAGAGAATGAGGATATAATACGAGCAAGAAAGAGGTAGCATGAGATCGTTACCAGTGGTTTGATAAACAACCATAAAATACCAGATATCTACCACTAGGATGGCAGATATTATATAATTAGTCCATGAGTAAGGATAAATCGGTCGTAGATAAGGCACTAGAAAAAGACGTTGAGAATGCGCTTTTAGCAGTGAGCAAGGGTAGTGGGACACAAAAGCGCTCGAAATCACCGCTTTCGCTACTCTTGATAATTTGGGGAGAGACATTCGATCTTCTCGAGATAGCTATCAGTGAGATCGCAAACCTCCTTGCAATAATTATCGGAGAAGTCGCTAATACTATAGCGTTCATAGTCCAAAAATTGTCAAACCTTGTTGCCGATATAATCCCGGGCATATATCAGTTTTCTAAATATGCTGCTCATTTTGCAGCGTATTGCCTTTTTGTATGGTTTATTTACTGGTGTTTTTTTAAACTTGAGCACTCCATGGTAGTCTTTATGCATGAGAATTATCCTGAATCACTTGAAAATTTTAAGTTAGCGAATATGGCTCTCACTACAGCAGAATCAACCCTGGCTATTTTGGGAATATTTATTGTAGTTGCTCATTCAGCTTTGGGAGTAAGACATTTGTTCGATATAATAAGTAGGGGTTCAGAAAGCGAGCGGGGTTAATGAAGAAATCGAAAGATATGCTTGACCCAAAGAGATTAGCTAACGAGGCAGCCGCTGCATGGATAATCTTATCTCTTGCAACCGGCATAGTAGTTACGGTGATTATTATTGTACTTTCTTTGGGCGGATCGCAAGAACTTGCGTTTAAAGTATCATTAGCAATCGCGATACCAATCTCTGTTGTGGCGCATATTTTAATGTATATGAGAAACTACGAGGCGTTAGGCCTCGCTAAAGTTATTAGTCAAAGATTTGGACGTAAAAAGGAGAATAGTCACCAATTAAAGCATGACGATGACGAGCCCGCTAAGAATCGAAGCGAGAATCCATCTGAGCCCGATCAACGGCATAAATTAAAACATGAAGCGGAAACAAATAACCTTGAAGTGAACCAACCCGATGAAACTCGCAAGTACGAAATACATCGAATAGGACAAGCACTTAGGGCTGTGAATAAAATATATATAGCTTCAACAGACCCGGATTCATATTTAAGATTTAGCCCATTGCTAATGGACGTAAAAACAGTTAGAGGAATAGGGCTTCCAGAACTAATAATAGATAAAGCGCCAGAATTAAAGTCGAGAAGTCGACTATACCCCAGAATAGTTGCGCATACCTTAAAAAATGAATTGAATTTTTTGTATGGTCTTGAAAATAAGGGTGAATTCAGGGTCAGAGTCATAAATGATTCAGAACTTCTGGAGATTAGGGATAGTATAGTGGATGATGGCCTTATTCTTGAGATTAGCAATCCGAATAACCCAGACAGTAAGCTTTTTGTGGTTATTGATGAAATGAGCCCAGTTATTGATCGGGATAAGATAGAAAGTTATTTTCAGAAATTGGTTGACGGTTTGTTTCCAGTCGTAGAGCAAATAGAGAAACTCACGAAAGAGAAACTTATGAGCGATGAAGAATATTTGGAGAGATTATTTGAGTAGAGCACCTAGACGATCCAATTTGATTCTTTATATAGGTTTATTACTATCGTCCAAGAGGGCGGCTTTTTATTTAAACAACTTCCTTAAAGCCTTACCTGTAGCCTTTCCTGCAGCCCGGCGCGCAACACGCTTTCCGACAGAGCCTTTTTGAACAGCGTTTACGTCACCTAAGATTCGAGCGAGCCAGTAGAGAAAGCCGCGGGTTTTGTTGATGCTCATAGTAGTACCTCCTAGAGGTTTTTACACTATCGATATCATATCAGGTTTTAACTTTATTTATGTAGCCAGCATGGATTCGCTATAATGTCTTAAGGTATATCGAACATTATTGCGGAGGCAGTGCGACATCAACGATCCTCATGTAGAGAGGCTGTACTACAGGTTAGTCTCGAAGGAAACAATCACATACGACGATCCTCAGCCAATCGAACGAGAAGCAGATGCCTTTCGGATGCGCCTTCATGATGGCAAAGTGATATTTGAAATGAAAGAGCACTTTGCAACCGAGAAAAAGGCACGAGAGGCGGTAGAGGATTATCTCATGGCGTGGGAAATCTATACCAATATACAATCAGGCCATAATGCAATTAGGTTCGAATTTGAGAGGGCTGACGTAATCGATCGCAGTCCAACACCAGGTGTTCTAAGTGTATCAGGTTGTTCACATTCTCATAGCATTGCCGGAAGAGCAACGATTCGCGTGACATGTAAAGAGTATCCTGCTCCACCCGAGGGCTTTATGGTAGACTCTGATGTCGAATCGATATGGAATCGTTACGTGCAATACAAAAAAGGCCGTGAGCCACTTTTGCCAATGGCAAATTTTTGTTTAACGGTGTTGGAGTATAGCACTGGTGAGAGGCGGCAGCTTAGAAGAAAAGCGGCAAAAAAATATAACATAGACTATGATGTTCTTGATATGCTGGGTAAACTCGCTGCAACGCGTGGAAGCGAGCTTGAAGCAAGAAAGGGACAGCCTGACAATCAATATGAGGAACTTACAAGTGCTGAGCGAATTTGGCTTGAAGCTGTAATCAAAGCTTTCATAAGGAGAGCAGGAGAATGCGCAGCCCGACCTACTGTAGAATTTAAGCAAATAACAATGGCTGATTTTCCAAAGCTATAATTTTATCTAAAAGCATATATTTCAAGCAGCCATAAAAGGCGGCTTTTTTATTTTAGGGACTGATACCCCATGACGGTTAACAAAAACAGGAAACCCTATGACGGTCCGCTCTGAGGCGCAAAGAAAAAGTCAGGCGGGACCTGCGCACAGAAAGCCGGCTGGGGAACGGATCATGTCGGCGAGGGCCGCTGCAAACTCCACGGCGGCGCCACCCCGATTAAGACCGGCCGCTACTCCAAGATAAACCGGCCGCGCATTCAGGAGTTGCTCGAGGAGTTCGCAAACGATAAAGAGCCGTTCGATTTGCTGTCGGAAGTCCTACTTCTTAGGGCGCTCGTGCAAGACTATATCGAGCGCTATGATGAGATGACCGAGGCACTCCTGGCCTGGCACGAGTCGTTTGTTAACCCGGAGTATGCCGATTATGCGAAGCCGACTAAAGTGATGGACCTCATCTCGGTCGGCACGTTTATTAAGCAGATCGGCGATCTCGTTGAAAAGATACAGAAGCAGAAAGAGAAACAATCGGTAAGCTTTGTCGACCTACACCGGGTAATGGGCGCGCTTGGCGAAGAGGTGGTCAATGCCGTGTTGGAGGTGATCCCCGATGCGGATACAGGTGCCCGACTTATTGAGTCAATTCAAAACCGGTGGAACTCTATCCGACTCGAGCCTGGGAGCCCTGGCGGCCGCGGGGATAAATAAAGGCCTCAAGAATAAAGAGCAATCGGACAAGCTCCTGGAGTACCGCTGGAAACCGGAAGCATACATCAAAGACAAACTCGGCTGGTTCCCCTGGAGCGGATCCGACTACGATGCGGACGGCCAGCAGGAGATCATCGATGCCTACATCTTGGCCTTGCGCCAGCAGCATGAAAAGTCAGCCTTTGAGAACGGGCTCATCACCGAAGAAGAACTTACGTACTGGAAGCCCGGCGAGACGATACAAAACATCATCCGGGTCGAGGCGGGCCATACGGTTGGCAAGACAAAGCTTGCCAGCGGGCTTGTTAACCACTTCTTCGATTGCTTTACGCCATCGATTCTATACACGTTTGCGCCGACCTGGCTGCAGGTGCACGACCTTCTCTGGAAGGAGATAAAGACCGATCGGCGCGGCAAAGGCCTCCCGGGGCGGATCCTCGATCTGCGCCTGGAGGTCGCAGATGATCACTTTGCGATCGGGCGCGCGACCAACGACGCCGGCGGGCGCGGTACCGAGCGGGCACAAGGGCAACATGGCAAGTATTTGATGTTCGTGCTCGATGAGGCCGAAGGTGTGGCCGACTTCGTCTATGGCGCAGTCGACTCGATGGCTTCCGGCGGTATTGTTGTCGTTTTGCTCTTGGCAAACCCGCGCACGAGGACGTCTAAGTTTCACAAGATAAAGTCGCGCGCAAGCTGCAGGAGCTTTCGGCTCTCCTGCGTGAACCACCCCAATGTGCGCGAAGGCAAAGAGCTCGTACCTAGTGCGGTAAAGCGCGATTATGTGGAGACGATGCTCGAGGAGCACTGCGAAGAGGTTGACTCACACAACGATGACGAGCACACCTTCGAGCTTCCCTGGCGCCCCGGGATGATCTACCGGCCGGACCCCGAATACATGTTTCGCGTGCTGGGGATCCCGCCGAAAAACTCGACGATTGATACGCTTATCAGTACCGGGCGCTACGAGGCGGCGCTTGCAAGAGAAATTGCAGATGCCGACCCGACGCAAGCCCGGATGGGCGTTGATGTGGCACGCTTTGGAAACGATTTCGGCACGCTTTACCTTCGTCACAGGGGCGAGATAAGACGGCTTGCCAGGTTCGCAAAACAAGATTACAAGGTCTATGCCGGCACCATCAAAGAGCACGCCTTAGGACTTGTCCAGGCGGGGGTAAGCTCGCTTCATATCAGGGTGGATGGCGGCGGCGGCTTCGGCGGCGGCGTTATCGACATCCTGAAAAGCGACCTCGAGCTGATCGCCGCTTTTGAGCGAAAAGACTTTCGTCTCTTTGAGGTGCACAACAATGGAACTGCGCACAACGAGAAGAAGTATGCAGATCTTGTTACCGAGATGTATGCGGAAGCCGGCGAGACCTTAAAGGGCGTGTCCTTAAGTGGTCCACCAAACGAGCTAGAAGAAGATCTATGCGACCGCAAGTACGATTGGGCGAACAAGAGCGGGGTAGAGGTAAAGCGCTTGGAGTCTAAAAAAGAGTTTAGAAAAAGAAACCACCGCTCCCCAGATGATGGGGACGGCTTTATTTTATGCGCCGCACCCGACTTCTTATTTACCAAGTCGTGTGATGCAGGCATTGCAGCTGCTTTAAGAGGAGCGAGGATATATGGCCGATAAGGGATGGATTAAAAAAGCAGTAGGGGAGATGGCAAGCAAGCTAAGAGGCGGTGCGACTGGACTATTCGGCCAGCTCATCTTTGGCAAGGCCGCGGTATCTTACCGGCTGAACTCGAGCAAGGTAAGCTATAAGCTGGCCCGCGAGCTCTACAAAAACACAAATGACGATTATAAGCTGGGCGCAGGTTTTGCTAAACCTATCGTAAATACCATCGCTGGTTTTATGGGCGTACCGGCGTTTAAATGCATCGATGAGGATGCGCAAGAGACCGTTAACGATTACGCAAAAGCTTGGAGGAGCAGGATGCTCCGCAGCGAGCTTTTGGCATTGCGCGATGGCGATTGCTATGTATTCTTACTCAATCTCGATGAAAAAGACCCGCTTTATCCGGAAAGCTCGGGCAGCAGGCTTGACTATGTTATCGTTCCACCCGAGCAGATAACCGACATCATAGACGACCCGCTCACGGGCAAACCTATCAAGTACGTGCGCGAATATAAAGAAGAGTACAAGGACGATAGCGGAACCAAGCGCACCTATGAGGTCAAGCACGAGATCACAAAAGACGGTGTGCAGATCACGGTATCAGGCGATGCACCGGCCGAGTTGACAAGCAGATGGGTACCCTGGGACTGGGGATTCATCCCGATAGAGCACTTCAAAAACGAGGCCGAGGAGAGCGAGAAGTTTGGCACGTCTGAGCTCGAGAGCGTGGAGCCGTTTTTCAAGGCGTACCACGACGTAATGCTACACGCCCTGCAGGGCTCCAAGATGCACTCCACGCCACGGCTTAAGCTCAAGCTTGCCGATGTCGAGGGCTTCATTAAAAACAACTTTGGTGATGAGGTTTTAAATCAGGTCAAGAAGGGCCAGCCGGCAGATGTAAACCTTGAAGGCCATGAACTTGTAATTTTGCAAGAGGACGATGACGCAGAGTTTATCGAAGTCACATCCGCAACCGGCAGCGCCGAGGCGCTTCTTCACCTTCTGTTTTACTGTATAGTCGATGCCTCAGAAGTTCCGGAGTTTGCCTTCGGGGTGCATACGCCGTCAAGCCACGCAAGCGTGCGTGAGCAGATGCCGATGCTCATCCGCCGCGTCAACCGCAAGCGCGAGCAGTTTGCCGAGAACTGGCAAAGAATCGCGCGCATGGTCCTTGCCATGACCGCAAAAGCCAAGACGCAGAGCTTTTCAACCTATGCGGTTGAGATCGTTTGGGACGAGGTCATCGAGCGCGACGAGAAAGAATATGCCGAGACTATTAAGACGATCATCGAAGCCTTGAGCCGGGCGCTGGATCTACCAATCCCGCTCATAAGCCAGGAAGCCGCGGTCAACACGCTCTCTCGCTACATCGATACAATGCAAGACTATATCGTCGACGATGACCAGATAGAGGATGAGCGCACCAAGATAATGGGCGATCGTCTTACCAGCATGCGCTTGGAAGACGGGCAGTTCTTAGAAGAGCAGCTTTCAGAAATCGATGAGCTTCTTGAGGCGGCCGGCGCCAAGCAGAAGGATCCGCAAATAGCAAAGCTTGCCAATCAGCTGCGAGCTTTGCTTAGACAGCGGGGCAGTGAGGAGTAAGCCGTGGCCAATGCGATAAGAGAGATTGCACAAGTCGCCGGCGAGTATCAGGGCTATGCGCTTTCTGCACGGCGCAAGTTTATCGAGCTTCGCCTGCGCCAAGACCCAGAGATTCGCGCGCTGTATCTTCGCGGGGCCCGCTCGATCGGCAGGCGTTTGAAATCGCGCGAGTTTGCCACACCCGGCGCCAAACTTTATCAGCGGCACCTCGAGGAGATGGAGAAGGTCCTTCGCTTGGAGGCCGATGTTTTAAAAGCCGGTTTAACCAAGCGCATCGATCGCTATATCTCGGCCGGGGCCGACGCCGGCGGGACTTTCTCAAGGGCGGTCACCATCGATTTATTCAACAAAGCGGGGCTATCCAAAACGCTTCCCGTTGCTCCCTTGTTTGCTCAAGCAAACCGCCAGGCGATCGAGGCCTGCTACGCGAGAACACACAAAGGACTTTACTTAAGCGATCGCATATGGAAGGCGGGTGAGAATTACCGGGGCACGATGCAGCGCATCATCCAGGAGGCAGTCGCAACAAACCAGGATCCGGTTGCTACTGCACGCATGCTTGAGAAGTATGTTGCCGGTGGCGCCAAGACACTGGCTCGTGATTACCCCGAGATGATGAAGCGCATGCAAGGGCGCATCCCCAGTGACGTAAGCTATGAGGCTCTGCGTCTGGCGAGAACCGAGATGACGGCGGCCTACGGCGAGGGCGTGGTTGCATCAGCGCTTGTGGATCCGAGCGCCACGGCAATCAAGTGGGTGCTCTCAGCATCCCATCCTCTGGAGGATATCTGCGATACTCTTGCCAAACAGGATCTCTATCGCCTGGGGCCCGGAGTATACCCGGTCGAGGCAGTGCCGCTTTACCCGGCGCACCCAAACGAGCTCTGTCACTTGCAAACGGTGCATGCGGATTCTCGTGAGTATCTGGAGAAGCTAAAGCGGTGGAAGGCCGACCCCTCAAGCCAGCCAGATATCGAGGCGTGGTATCAGGACAAGTATTCAAAGTTTGGTAAGGCATCCAAAAAGGCAGAGGCAATTAAGTCAGAGCCGGGCGCAAAGAAGACGCGCAGCACAACAAAGGCTTCGACTAAAGGCCAAGCGCTCTCGGCCGAGCAGGAAATCGAGCGCATCTTAAAAGGCGTATCGCTCGATGACAGAAACGCCCTGGCGCGTCACTTGTTAGACGAGTCGGGTCTTACCGATTGCAAAGTTGAGATCAAGGAGATTCCCTTCAGGGGCTATTGCGCAACTGATAAGAGAGATAACGCGCGCATCGTAACAGAGCTTATCTTGCAACAAGACGATACTCGTCCGTACCGCTACCAAATTAAAACTGTTTTCCATGAAGTCACACACGCGCGGATGCACGGCCTCATCAGTGATGAGCGCTGGACGGGAGATCCGAAGTGGCTCGACATCGAGGAGACGGTCGCCGAGACGGTCGCACATTTCATGGCGAAAAAAGCGGGAGTCACGGGAGAGATCGCACCGTCGTATTCGGATCGCCTCGTGCTAAATCTACCACGCTTAAAACGCCTTCACGGCTTTGAGAACTGCTCGAGCATCGCGGACTTCGGCGAGGTTTTGGCGAAGTACCGGTACGAGATGCCGACTGCTCAATGGGCGCAGATATCTGATCTGTTAACTAAGAATCTCTTCGATGTGGTAGAATATAGTAAGCAGTACGAAGCCTACGTTAAGAAGCACCTCGATGAGATAGTCGCCCTTATTTACGAGAACACGGGTGCCGATAATAATGTTACGAAGGATCTAATTCGGGGCTCCGTTGTGCAAGGGTGGAAAGAATACAATCTCGACTACCCGGGCTTTGCGGATAGCTTGATCATCGCGATGAATCGCAAAGGAGTGCGGTAGATGTTGCTCGCATACGAGTATGAGGCATTGCTTATAAACAAGGAGAATAAAAAAGAGGTCGCCTCAATCTTGCGCGATCTCGATTTTGATATCGGCTCGCCCGAGCTTGCACGCTACCGGCAAGAGCTTATGCAGAGATTGAAGCAACTTGGCGAGCAGCAGATTTATGAGCGACTCTTAAGCCGCTTTGAAATGGCGAGCTAAAGCGTACCACAACAAACCTAAAGCGCCCTATATTTGAGGCGCTTTTTTATTTCGCGCGAAATACTTTCCCTTCCCTACCCTAGCATGCCCCTGTATCCTCTCCCCCGTGCCTGGTCAAGGGGCTAATTGAGGGGTAGGGGAGGGGTGATTTGAAGGAGGCGAATGTGAACAGGCTTCAGCCACATGAGAGAAGCGCGAAGGCTGCGATTGAAGTACCGGTAAGAAACACGCCGGCGCGTACAGTAATCGAGACCAACAGCCGGCACGGCAAGATGCAGATTCGCGACAGGCGAACCGGTCAGTTCGTTAATAAGAAATAGCAACCGGTGGTTTTCACCGTGCTATAGAGGAGGCGCCCTGAAGACGGCGCCTTTTTATTTTCCAGCGAAGGAGGTGCGAGATTGAACGAATTCGATTTAGGATGGCTTCCCGTTCCCGTAGGCGAGCAAGATCCGCTAGACGGCGAGATGGTGCGACTCGTTGCATCGATCTCCGGAGAGATGGACATCAACGCTGTTCCTTATGCTCCCTGGGCGACGCCAGAAGCGATCGGCGCATTGAAGGCCGGCGACACTGACCCGATGGAGGTCGTTGTCGAAGTACCGGTCGGCAAGTCTACCCGAGGATGGTTTTACACGCCGAAGGCGCTGCACTCGATTGTCAAGACTGTGCAAGAGGGTGGTCTTCCCGGCATCAAGGGCCACACGAAGGAAGAGGACTACAGCACCGAGTTCAAGGACCCGGTCACGCATTGGGTAGGCGCCAAGTTTGAAAATAACAAAGCGTACTTCCGAGGCGTCGTCGACAAGAAAGCAGACGACATCAAGCGCTGGATCCGGGCTAAGGTATTGCGGCAAGTATCGATATGGGGTTTTCCAAAACTTGCGAAGGTCTCCGGCGAGACACACGTTGTCGACTATGTTGGAAAGTCCATCGACTGGACGCCGCTTGATAGAAGCGGCATGCCGACACGAATTGTCGCGGTCGGCGAGATGGACGAGATCATGTCAGAAAAAGGAGGTAGCAGAGAGATGGAATTACACGAAGCTCTAAAAGTAATAGCCGCGGCGATTGCAGCAGGCAAGACAACCGCCAAGGCGGTTTTTGGCGAGATCGGTTTTGCAACGATCGATAAGATAGCGGGCGAGATGGACGTCGACTGGCGAGAAGTCAATGGCGCCGCAGAAACTCTTACCAAAGTACAAGAGGCTCTCGGGATAACCGGCGAGATGGATATTATCGATTTTGCCAAGAAAGCCAAAGACGCGATGGATGCGCAAGGTACGGCAGAGTTTAACAAGACGGTCAATGAGGTCCTCGGCGAAAAGGTCAAGGGCGAGATGGCGCAAAACATCGTGCGCCCGATGCTTCACCTTGAGGCAGGCGCGACCAAAGAGGCAATCGCCGGCGAGATCGACCGCGTCCTTAGCGACGAGAATGTTAAGAAGGCGATTGAAAAGCTCTACGTCGATGACCCATCGCTTCGCGGAGGCGGCGGGGCGGCGGGTGAGGCAACCGGCAAAGTAAGAATGGTGTCCATTTAGGGCACGGTAAGTAAACAAGAAGGAGGCGAAAAGTCAAATGAGAGAAGTAAGATTCAACGACCAGGCTCCGAGCGTGGCCTCAACGCTTCATCATGTGCCGTGGGGTAAAGTATCCGACGGCCAGTCCGTTGAGGTAACAGTGCCGGAAAGCACAACGCTTATAGCCGGCAAGCTCTACCTGTTGGACGGATATCTCGGGGTAGCCACAGAGGGCGTGGCAACCGGGGTTGGACAAACCCAGAAGACCATCCTGCAAATCGAGCAGGCCGAGTACGAGACCGACCAGATATTGGCCGGCGACGCGTTTGCCAAGGGTGCCGATGTTTTTTGGGATGCCGGCAACAACAGGCTAACCGAAGTCGCGGCGGGTCACCGCTATGCGGGCCGGGTAACAGCCGCCAAGGATGCCAACAACGT
>Ga0351947_1003_pt1 | contig 34212 bp, 26 predicted proteins | sample BONcelT113001G13_FD_205815 | JGI IMG/M metagenome (GOLD analysis project Ga0351947, IMG submission 205815) | Enriched cells from coal bed in the Powder River Basin, Montana, United States - BONCAT cells T11 rep3 HSBNCT.T11.300.1.G13 ...
GGTGAACTCGGTTCTTCCTCCCCGGTATGCCACCCATATGGAACGGATCGCGGGCGTATCCCTTCCCCTGCTCCAGGGGCGGCGCGACTACTGCCGGGCAGGGGTACCTCTGCGGATTCTCCGGGATGCCCTCATTTACCAGTACCGGGTGACCATCGACTACCAGGTGCCGGGAAAGGATTTACCTTCCTCCTACCAGGTCGATCCGTACACCATGATTTTTCATCGTGGCGGACTTTACCTGCTCGGCTACGCACACAATCGCCGGGCACTGCGTACTTTTGCCATCGAGCGGATCAGCCGGGTTGTCAAAGAAAATGAACGTTTTGAGTTGCCTGCCGAATTCTGTCCCCATGCGCAGTTGCGGAATGCCTTTGGCATTGTGGAGGAGTCGGCAGTTCCGGTCCGGGTGCGCTTTTCACCGAAAGTTGCTCATGCCGTCAGGGATCGGATCTGGCACTCAACCCAGAGGGTCGAGGAGCTGGACGACGGCGGGATTGTCCTCTCTTTTGAAGCGGGCGGAACCAAAGAAATCGTTTCCTGGGTCCTTTCCTATGGCCAGTATGCCGAGATACTCGATCCGCCGGAATTCCGTTCCGAGGTAAAAAGTATCGTGGCGAATCTGGTCAGGGTGTATGCTGTGTCGGCGGAAGCGGAAAAAACGTAACTGATTCGTCAGTAACAGGCGAAACCGGAATTATTTTTATTTGAACAGGATTAACAGGATCTTCAAAAAACAGAAGGCAACCTGCTTTCACCGCAAAGACGCAAAGTACCCAAAGTACGCAAAGGAAAGTCGCGTTCTTGATGGGTAGTCAACAACTGCGTTAGTTTAGGGTAACGACCTCGATAATGGTAATGTTTTCTTTGCGACCTTTGCGACCTTTGCGACTTTGCGTTAAATATTCAGGGTTTTCCCTCGCATTTCCCCAAAATCCTGAACTTGATGATTTTAACCCGTCTATCCTGTTAATTTTTCAATTTCAGATTTCGTACTAGATTATGTATTTCATTTGGAGGAGAAACATGGCAAAAAACTTTTCCGCGGCAACAATGGATTCCCTTGCACTCCTGCTGATTCGCCTGCCCCTGGGGGTGATTTTTTTCGCCCATGGCTCCCAGAAACTTCTGGGACTGTTCGGCGGGCCGGGTCTTACCGGCACCCTGAGAAATTTTGAGGTTCACCTGGGGATTCCTCCGCTGCTCACGCTGCTGGCCATTATCGCCGAGTTCGGCGGAGGGCTTGGCGTCCTGTGTGGTGCTTTTACCCGACTCTCCGCCTGCGGCATTGCGGTGACCATGGCGGTGGCCATGTATAAGATTCACTGGGTGAACGGATTTTTTCTCAACGCCTCAGGCAAGGGGCATGGCATCGAATTCACCCTGGCTCTTCTCGGAATGGCCCTGGCCCTCGTTGTCACCGGCGGAGGTCAGTGGTCCCTTGACCGGCTTATCTGGAAGAGGTAGTTCCTCTCCGTAACCATGCCGAATGCTTCGCTCTGCGTGTCCTGTATCAGGCGGTTTTGCGGGGCAGAAACGCCGGCAGGAAGACCAGGGCGAACAGGACTGTTGCACCGATACCGTAATTGGTGGCCCAGCCGATGGAGGACATGGCACCGTAGTCGGTAAAGGCCAGGGAGCCGAAACCCGCGATGGTTGTCAGGGCTGAAAGGAGGACGGCGCGGCCGGCCTGGACGTACTCGGTTTTCTCTCCGTCGATCCGCGCACCGCCGACCCTGTGGGCAATATGGAGCCCGTAATCGCTGCCCATGCCGAGAATGGTGACGAGCACCATGGCATTCATGAAATTAAGGCCCATGCCGGTTATCGCCATCATGCCGGTCATGACCACTACCCCGGACAGAACCGGAAAGAGCGAGGCAAATATACCGGATAGGGAGTTGAAGTGGGCCAGGAGGAGGCAGAGCACCAGTGTCCCGCCGAGCAGAAAGCCCCATAGGAAGCTGTGTTTTACCGACTCCGCCAACTGGCTGCTGACCATGTCGATGCTGGTGGCCCGGGCGGCCGGGTCCTGAACAGCGAGATCTCTGAGGAAGTCCTTCTGGGAGAATTCTTTGCCCGAGTAGTAGAGATAGACAAGGAGATGCCAGCCGTTTTCATCCTGTACCAGGTGCCTGTCCACAACACCGCGCAGGGGTGATTCGCTGAGATGTTCTATCCCTTCGTCAGCCGGTGCTGGTCCGGCGTCTTTCAGCCTGGCCAGGCCAGTCAGAAAGGGCTGGAAAGGCTCGAGGGCAAAGCCGTTTCTTTCCAGTGCCCCTGCCACCTGCTGCTCCCACCGTTCCGATCCGGCGCTTTTTGCCAGGTCAGCCAGTATTTCCCGCTGCGTTTCCGGGCTGTTTACCACCCGGTCGAGAGATGACCACGCGACGATTTGTCCTTTCCGCTGATAGCGTTCCGCCAGCGCCGCGATGCGGCTTCCCCGCCCCATGACCTGTTCCAGGTTTTTCCCTTCCACGGTGACCAGCATCTGTTTCGGGCTGAGACTCAGGTGCTTTTCCAGCTTTTCCTGGGTCAGAAACGCCTCGGAGCTTCGCGGCTGGAGATTTTTCAGCTCTCCTTCGAAGGTGAGAAAAAAGGAGGCGGCCAGGGAAACTGCCACCAGAAGTAAGGATAGAGGGATCACCACCTTGCGATGGCGACGGCTGAAGCTCCAGACCCGGCCGAGTCCGAATCCGGGCAGCGGTTTATAGACGGTTGCGGGAAAACGTCGCTCCGAATAGACCAGCAACGGGGGAAGAAACAGGAAGGTCGCATAGAGGGAGAAAAGTACACCGAGTCCCACCAGGAGCCCCAGTTCCGACAGGGCCCGGACATCGGAAATGACCAGCGCCAGGAAGGGCAGGGCGGTGGTCACGGCTGCGGTGAACAGGCCGTGTCCGGTATTGGTCACCGCACGACGCAGCGCTTCCAGCGGGCTGGTCCCGTTGCTGCGCTCGGCATAGAACCGGTCGTAGAGGTGGATGGAGTAATCGGTGCCGAGGCCGATGATCAGCGCGGTGAAGGCAAAGGAAATGATATGGATCGAGGGGAGGAAAAGCCCGGCGACTCCCAGTGCCATCGTTATTCCGTAGAGGAGGATCAGCGGGATGAGGAGGGTCGGAAGAAAACGGCGATAGGTGAGGTAGAAGAGCCCCAGGACCACGAAAAGGGATGAAATGATACAGACGATGATATTTCGCTTCATTACCGATTCGTCGATGACGGCGCTGAGGTGGGCGCCGGTGCAGGAAATTGCGACCCGCGCGTCCCGGCGCGCCTCGTTGATACCCGCCACGAGTTTGCGGGCAAAGTCCATGTCGTTCACCGGTTTCGCCGGTTCGGCAATCATGATCAGGACCCTGCCGTCCCGGGAAAGAAAGTAGGGGGAGTCGGGGTCGAGGTTCAGCGCCTGACCAGCTGCCTTCAGGCGGGGCAGCACCAGGTCCCGGAGCGAGAGGGGGTCGGCAGCGGCAAGATCGCGCATGCCCATGCCCATCTGGCTTGCCAGTTCTGTCTGGGTACGCAGCAGGGATTGCTCAATCGCGTCCGGGGTCAGCCGCTTCGCGAATGATTCCGCTTGCGACCGGTCAAGAAACAGCTGTGGCTGGGTGACGGCATAGCCGATGAAACGGGCAAAGGCTTCTGCCTCAGCCGCATCGAAAACCCTATAGGTGATGCGGGAGAAGGCGGGTTTGTCGTCTACCGTGACCGCCTTGAGTCGCGCGGCAAAAGCGTCGGCCTCGGGGACGAGGTCCTCCCGGTTGCCTTCGAGGAGAAAGATCGCCTGGCGGGAGCCGCCGGTCCATTCCAGGGTGTCGAGAAAGAGCTTGAGAGGCCCCTTTTCCGCCGGAAAGAGCTTGAAGATATCCGCTTCGAAGCGTGTCGAAAGGATCGAGAGGGACGCAGGCAGCAGGAGAAAAACCGCCACGAAAAACACCAGGAGCGGTCGCCGTGTCGTGATCCGGTAGAGCCACTCCAGGTGTCGTTGGGTTCCTTTATGGACGAGGGTGGTCAGACCACCGAAGAAAGGATGTGCCATGGCCGGTTACAGCCCCCGGAAAGCGGTGAGGGGCAGCACGTCAATGCCCTCCAGGGCAGGGGTCAGGACAGCATCGTCCACGGGCTGGTTTAGCTCCGGTTCGTCAAAGATCAGCCGCACCGTATCCCCCTTGGCATTGCTGATTTCGATGGAAGAGGGAAAAGCAACGCCGTTCCGGTCATGATAGTCTTTGTAGATGACCCGGTCGCCCTCTTCATTCGTTTTACTGCTCAGGAGCCCCCGATCGTCATAGCAGAGAATTTCCTTCTTGCCCTCAGGAGTGATAACTTCCTGTGACGTTGCTTGGTTACCTTCGATCGCCGGAGCGGGCTCCACAATCCAACGCATCATTCCCCAACCCTTCAGGGCATTGTCGGACGGAATGTCGGAGATGAGACCCTGGTAGGCGGTCTGTTTCGCGGGAATCATGCAGGTGATCCGGTCATCGGCAACAAACAGGTCCATCAAGGTAAAGCCGAACGGCGAAAACACCGCCAGATGGAAACGGTCGGGCTGCTTGAAGACCAGGTAACCCCGTCCGCCGATCTGTTTTTCGCCTGAACGCACTGAAAGGGAAACCTCCGACTGGAGGGTTTCCACCTGCTTTCCCGGTTTGGTGCTCGGCAGCGGTTTCGGCGCTGTGGCGCAGGCAGAAAAAGTCAGCAGCAGGGCCGGTATCAAGAGGAGTTTTTTTGCGAGAGAAAAGGTTTTCTGGACTTTCATGGTGACTCCGTTCGTTACGTTCAGGTCTGTTTGCCAGCCTGAAGGTGTTTTGTTTGGCTCCGGATAGGGGCATCATAGCATAGTTGCCTGCCTGCATGCTACCGGCTTCCCCCGGTGCCTAGTGTTCCGGCTGCCGTTACACCATCACCTCCCCGAAATGAAGAAGGCGGCCTTTCGGCCGCCCACTTTTTCCGCTATTTCAGATTTCGCTTGATTCTTTCCACCGCCTCGATCACGTTGTCGCGATTACAGAAGGCGGAGAGCCGGAAGAACCCTTCACCGCTTGGCCCGAACCCGCTGCCGGGGGTACCGACCACGTTGCATTCGGTCAGAAGCTTGTCGAAAAATTCCCAGGAGCTCATGGTGTTCGGTGTTTTGAGCCAGATATAGGGAGCGTTGACGCCGCCATAGACGGTAATGCCCGCTTCGGCAAGACCGGTCCGGATGATCCGGGCATTTTCCATGTAGTAGTCGATGATTTCTTTTACCTGGGGCCATCCTTCGTCGGAGTACACCGCGGCGGCAGCCTTCTGAACCGGGTAGGAGACACCGTTGAATTTTGTCGACTGGCGACGGTTCCAGAGCTTGTTGAGCTGAATCGGTTCGCCGGCGGCGGTGTGCGCGGTGAGCTCTTCGGGAACGACGGTCAGGGCACAACGCACCCCGGTGAAACCGGCGGTCTTGGAGAAGGAGCGGAACTCGATGGCACACTTCTTCGCCCCTTCAATCTCATAGATGGAATGGGGGATGGTCGGGTCGGTGATGAATGCCTCATAGGCAGCATCAAAGAAAATCACCGCATTGTGCTGCAGGGCGTAGTCCACCCAGCCTTTCAGCTGTTCCCTGGTTGCCACTGCTCCGGTCGGATTGTTGGGGAAGCAGAGGTAGATAATGTCCACTTCCTGATCCGGAAAGGCCGGGTTGAACCCGTTTGCTTCGGTACACGGCAGGTAGACCAACCCCTTGTAGTAGCCCTGTTCGTTTGCCTCGCCGGTGCGGCCGATCATTACGTTGGTGTCGTTATAGACCGGGTAAACCGGATCGCCGATGGCCACCACGTTTTCCAGGGCGAAAATATCCAGGATGTTGGCGCAGTCGCACTTGGAGCCGTCGGAGATGAACACCTCGGAGGCCTTCAGCTCGACGCCGAGCGGTTGGTAGGATTTCTCGATGATGGTGTTGATCAGGAATTCGTAACCCTGTTCCGGGCCGTAGCCCATGAATGACTTCTCGGTTGCCATTTCCTCAACGGCGTCCTGGAAAGCCTTGATGATGGCAGGCGGAAGGGGGCAGGTAACGTCGCCGATGCCGAGGCGAATTACCTTGGCCTGGGGATTTGCTTCGGTGAATGCCTTTACCCGGCGACCGATCTCGGGAAAGAGGTATCCTGCTTTCAGTTTCAGATAGTGTTCGTTGACAAGGGCCATACGTAAACCTCCTGTTGATTTCATGAAATAAAGGAAATGCCGCGGAAGCGGCATGAGCGTTGCTGGTTGGCGTCGAATTTCTACTGTGCAGGTACACTGGACCCTCAGGCAGAGGGTGTAGTGTACCTGCACCAACAGCGGTAATTTACCTCAGACCGAGGACGTCCTGCATATCATAGAGTCCCGGTTCCTGATTCACCACCCACTTTGCGGCACGGGCCGCCCCGTGGGAGAACATATCCCGGGTGTGGGCCCGGTGGGTGATCTCGATCCGCTCACCCATACCGATGAAGTAGGCAGTGTGCTCGCCGACGATGTCACCACCGCGAATAGTCTGCATGCCGATTTCATCCCTGGTCCGCTCGCCGCAGATACCTTCACGGTGGAAATTTGCCACTTTGCCGTAGTCCCGTCCGAGGGCTTCCGCAACAACCTCACCCATGCGGACCGCTGTGCCAGAAGGGCTGTCCTTCTTCATTTTATGGTGAGCTTCGACGATCTCAACATCGAAATCATCGCCAAGGATCTTTGCCACATCCTTGAGGATCTTGAACATCACGTTGACACCCACCGACATGTTGGGCGCCAGCATCACGGGAACTGTGCGGGCCAGTTCCACTGCCAAAGCGCGTTCTTCGGGGCTGAAACCGGTGGAGCCAATCACCATCGCCTTGTTGTTCAGTCCGCAGACCTCAAGGTTTTTCAGCGAGACCGTTGGCGCGGAAAAGTCGATGAGCACATCGCAGCCCTTGACCAGCTCGTTAAGATTATCGATGATGGGTACATCCAGGGCGCCGCATCCGGCAATCAGCCCGGCATCCATGCCGAGATAAGGATGCCCGGGCCGTTCCAGTGCCCCGGATAATTGCAATTCCGGGTCTTCCTTCACTGCCGTAATGACACGGCCTCCCATACGTCCGGCTGCTCCGCTGACAGCTACTTTAATCATGATATCCCTCGTGTTTATGTTGGGGACCACATCCTGTGGTTACCCTTGGAACGGGCAGGCACGCGCTTGCAGTGGCCTGCCCCAAGCAAAAAATTACATCAAACCGTATTCTTTCATGATGCCGGCAAGTTTCGAGGTGTTTTCCTCGGACATGGGGGCCAGCGGCAGACGTACATCGTCGGAGCAGATACCCATGAGCCCGAGGGCCGTCTTTACCGGCACCGGATTGGTTTCGATGAACATGGCGTTGCTGATTTTCAGGAGTTTCAGGTGGAGGCGGAGTGCCTCCTCCATGTTTCCGGCATTAAAGGAGTCGATCATGGCTGCGATCTCTTTCGGCATGATGTTGGCGGTAACCGAGATAACGCCCACGCCGCCGCAGGCCATCAGCGGAAAGGTAATGAAATCATCTCCTGAAATAACGTCGATCTTGTCGCCGCAGAGGGCGATGATCTCCGACGCCTGCTGCAGGGAGCCGGTAGCCTCCTTGATCGCGACAATGTTGGAAATTTCCGCAAGTCTTGCCACTGTCTCTGGAAGCATATTAACCGCAGTGCGACCCGGAACATTGTAGAGAATCTGCGGAATGGCAACGGCTTCGGCCACTGTTTTGTAATGGCGATAGAGCCCTTCCTGGGAAGGTTTATTGTAGTAAGGGGTAATAAGAAGCGCACCGTCCGCGCCGACTCTTTTGGCATGTTCGGTTATCGCAATGGCTTCCTTGGTGGAGTTGGAACCGGTCCCGGCAATAACGGGGACCCGCTTCTTTGTCTGATGAACGACGATCTCGACTACCCGGTCGTGCTCCTGATAATCGAGGGTGGATGCCTCGCCGGTGGTGCCGCACGGGACAATGCCGTCCGTGCCGCTCTCGATCTGAAATTCGACCAGCTCTCTCAGCTTTTCCTCATCGATTTCACCGTTTTTAAACGGGGTGACGATGGCGACGATACTCCCCTTGAACATGCAGTACTCCTTCCTCAGTGGAAAATAAATTTCCCTGAAAACGCAGGGGCTGTTTCTTCCGTGCCCCTCGTGGATGGTCTATTCAAAATGGTCGGACAGTGCGAGGCGTCAGAGAAATGAGGGGATCTTCTCTCCCCGGATAAGCTCCTCGACCTTTTCCCGTTCGCGCACAACGAAAAAGGAATTACCCTTTACCATCACTTCAGCAGCGCGGGGACGGCTGTTGTAGTTGCTGCTCATGGTGAAACCGTAGGCTCCGGCGGACATGAATGCGACGAGGTCTCCCTGCTTGAAGGCCGGCATTTCGCGATCCTTGGCGAGAAAATCACCCGATTCGCAGATGGGGCCGACGATGTCGGCAACAATGGTGCCCTGCTGATCTTTGCGTACCGCCTGCACTCCATGGTAGGAGCCGTAGAGGGATGGTCGGGCCAGGTCGTTCATAGCGGCGTCCACGATCACGAAGTTCTTCTCATCGCCTTTTTTCGTGTAGAGGCATTGAGCAACCATGATGCCGGCATTTCCCACCAGGTTACGTCCCGGCTCGAACAGCAGGTGAAGGCCCATATCTTTGGTTTCCGCAACGATGGCCTCGCCGTATTCCGCGGGCAGCGGCGGTGCTTCGTCGCTGTAGGTAATGCCGAGACCGCCTCCGAGGTCGAAGTACTGGAGGGTGATGCCGGCTTCCTTCAGACCGTCGATGAGACGTTTCAGCTTCTTGATGGTGTCGATGAAGGGCGAAACCTTGGTCAGCTGGCTGCCGATGTGGCAATCGATGCCGATCACATCCAGGTTGGCCATCTTGGCAGCTCGTTTGTACTGTTCCAGGGAACGCTCGATATTGATGCCGAACTTGGCTTTTTTCAGGCCGGTGGTGATGTAGGGGTGGGTCTCGGGGTCCACGTCAGGGTTTACCCTGATGGCGATTCCGGCCTTCTTGCCAAGGCGCCCGGCGACCCGGTCGATGCGGTCCAGTTCTTCCTCGGACTCCACGTTGAAGAGGAGAATGCCGGTGTTCAGGGCATACTCGATTTCGTCATCTTTTTTTCCCACACCGGAGTAAACGACTTTTTTCGGGTCGACTCCGGCCGTGATCGCGCGGTAGAGTTCACCGCCCGACACAATATCGACCCCGCCTCCCTGGTTGAAGAAGGTTTTCAGTACTGCCAGGTTGGAATTTGCCTTCATGGAGTAGCAGATGGTATGGGGAACTGGCGCGAAGGCCTCGTCCATGGCCGTGTAGTGACGTTCCAGGGTCGCATGGGAATAGATGTAAACCGGTGAGCCGACCGATGCCACGATATCCTTTACCGCGACTTCCTCAGCGTACAGTTCGTTTCCTTTGTACTGAAAATGGTGCATACCGCCCTCCGATATAAGTGATCCGGCAGAGCCTGCCGTGTAAGGATGAAAGTTTTCTTTTGTAGCACACGAGGTGTTAAAAGTCAAAAAAGGGCTGTTCTGTAGTTGTTTTCGGGAAAGGCCAGGCAGTATGGCATCCCCCTTTGCGGGCATTCAGTTGTCGCGGAAATGCCTGTCGACCAATGAAGTTTCTTTCGTAAATTCCGGAACCTCCAGAGGTAAACTATTTATTCGGAAAGAGAGAACTTTCCTTCCGCCTCATTGGAGAGATCGCTTTCAACCAGGTCAGAGCCTATTTTCACCAGGGTTCGCACGGCGTAAAAATACAGTACTCCATGTTCCATGTGCGGGTCGGCGAAAGTGGTGGCGTCGGACTTTACTATTGCGAACGGTGACAGGGGCATGACGCCATTCGCCTGTTTTCGGTAGATGGAAAATCCTTCCAGGGCTACGTTCGGGGGCAGTGCTGGTGGCTTCCATTGGAGAGTTACGCCATCAGGGGTTTGCTGGGCGGAAATTGCAGGAGGTGCGGGCGGCACTACCTTTGACCTGCGGACTTTATTGGAACTCTTACTGGTTGCTCCGTCCTGCTGAAAGGAGACGACCTTGTACTGGTAGGTTTTCCCATTCAGCAGCTCGCTGTCGAATAAGCAGTAGCGGGAGCCGAACTGCAGGACATCCCCCAGGTATTCCGGATCAACGAGCTTGACCTGGCGGTAGGCATTCGGGCATTCCTCGCAGTCTTGATCGGGCGGGAGCACATCACGGCGAAGGACCCGGAATCCGGCCAGGTTTTCCAGGGGGCCGCCCCATTCTTCTTTGCCGGGTCGCGACCAGCAGACGAGGAAACGATTCCCTTTCTGCTCGACCTGGAGATCATTGATGGCTGCAGGAACCAGGGCCTCCGGCGCTACCAGGGGACCGCGTTTGCCGCAGGCGGTGAGGAGAAGGGCTATTCCGATCCAGAGACAATACTTTTTCATAGCGCAGGCACCTTCCGGGTTTGAGAAACAGGTTCTAGGTTCAACGTTCAATGTTCAATGTTCAATGTTCAGAAAACCTGGCAAGATCCAAAGGCGATGTACCATGGCTGATACAATGACGAAATATCATGCATCGACGAAATTATCCGCTGCAACGGAAACCTTGAACGTTGAACAGTTTTTTACTTTTCTTTTTTCAACCGCTCTATCTCCGCCTTTACTCTCACGAGGGCGGTGCCGCCGGTGGCGTTTCGGGCATTGACGCTCGCTTCAAGGGTAATGGCATCGTAGATGTCGGCACCGATCAGATCGGAAAAGGCCTGCCATTCGGCCCGGGTGAGCTCTTCCAGCCTTTTACCATGCTCGATGCAGTAGCGGACCGATTTCCCCACCACCTCATGGGCTTCCCGGAAGGGCATGCCGGTGCGCACCAGATAGTCGGCAACATCGGTGGCGTTGGAGAAGCCACGGGCAGCAGCCTCTAGCATGACGTCGGCCTTGATTTTCATCTCCCGAACCATGTCGGCAAAAATTTTCAGACTTCCCTTGACCGTGTCGATGGTGTCGAAGAGCGGTTCCTTGTCTTCCTGCATGTCCTTGTTGTAGGCCAGCGGGAGAGCCTTCATCACGGTGAGGAGTGCCATGAGGTTGCCGTAGACCCGGCCGGTCTTGCCCCGCACCAGTTCCGGAACGTCCGGGTTTTTCTTCTGCGGCATGATGGACGAGCCGGTGCAGAAGGAGTCGGAGAGCTCGATAAAGTCGAATTCGCTTGTCGACCAGAGTATCAGTTCTTCGGAGAAACGGGACAGGTGCATCATCAGGATCGAGGATGCGGAGATGAACTCCAGGGCGAAATCCCGGTCCGAAACGGAGTCAAGGGAGTTCCGGGTCGGAGCGGAGAATTCGAGCTCGCTCGCTACATATTCACGGTCAATGGGGAAGGTAGTCCCTGCCAGGGCGCCGGCACCGAGAGGGAGCACATTCAGGCGCTTCGCGCAATCCTCCATGCGCCCCCGATCGCGGCTGAACATCTCCACATAGGCCAGCATGTGGTGGGAAAAGAGGATCGGCTGGGCCACCTGCAAGTGGGTATAGCCGGGCATGATCGCACCAAGATTGGTTTCCGCCTGAAAGAGCAGCGCATCTTCCAGCAGGTCCAGGTAGCGAATCACCTCGACGATTTCTTCCCGCAGGTACAGGCGGATATCAACCGCCACCTGATCGTTGCGTGAGCGTCCGGTGTGGAGGCGCTTCCCTGCTTCACCAATCGCCGCCGACAGGCGGGCTTCGATGTTCATGTGGATGTCTTCCAGGGAAACGGAAAAATCAAAGTCCCCTGCTTCGATCCGGGCGAGGATCTCCTCCAGGCCGGAAATAATGTCATCTACATCAGCCTGGGGAATGATGTCCTGACGGCCGAGCATCCGGGCATGGGCGATGGAACCCCGGATATCCTGGCGGTAGAGACGTTTATCGAAGTCGATGGAAGCGGTGAATTCCTCGACGAATTTGTCGGTGGGCTGGGAAAAACGGCCTCCCCAGAGTTTGTCTTTGGACATGCTGGTCTCCTGCTGAAATTTCTTCTGCAAATGAAACCACCCCCGCCCCCGCCTGATTCAGGAGAGGGCAGGGGGGTGTGTGTTTTCCTGTAGGGGCAACCCCCTGTGGTTGCCCTTTGGTTGGGCAGGCACAGGGGCCTGCCCCTACGAAAGGCTTGGCAGCCTATTTCTTATTGTTCGCCTTCATCAGTGACCGAATCCGCAGGCGCAGCGCATTCAGCCGGATGAAGCCCTCGGCATCCTGCTGGTTGTAAACCTCGTCCGCTTCAAAGGTAGCAAATTCCGGGTTGAAAAGGGAGTCGGTGTCTGACTTCCGGCCAACAATGCGGCAGAGACCCTTGTAGAGCTTTACTCTCGCCACGCCGTTGACGGGCTTCTGTGATTCGTCGATCATGGCCTGGAGCATCTCCCGCTCCGGGGCAAACCAGTAGCCGTAATAGACCATTTCGGCATAGCGGGGGATCAGGGTATCGCGGATATGCATCACTTCTCGATCCATGGTGATCTGCTCTACCGCCATGTGGGCTTCGCGAAGGATGGTGCCGCCGGGGGTCTCATAGACGCCGCGCGACTTCATACCGACGTAGCGGTTTTCCATCAGGTCGACGCGGCCAATGCCGTGCTGACCGCCGAGGAAGTTGAGGTGGGCCAGCAGCTGCGCCGGGGTCATTGCCTCCCCGTCCACCGCCACCGCGTTACCGTTCCTGAACTCGATTTCCACGTACTGGGGCTTGTCAGGCGCCGCTTCCGGGGACTTGGTCAGGACATACATCTCTTCCGGCGCCTCGGCATAGGGATCTTCCAGAATTCCGCCTTCGAAGGAAATATGCAGGAGGTTGCGGTCCGAGGACCAGGGACGTTTCTTGGTGACCGGAACCGGGATGCCGTTCTTCTTGGCATAGTCCAGCAGGGCCTGGCGGCTGTTCAGGTCCCAGGTGCGCCATGGCGCGATGATGGTGATGCCAGGGTTGAAGTGGTAATAGGTCAGTTCGAAACGGACCTGGTCATTCCCCTTGCCGGTGGCACCGTGGGCCACGGCATCTGCCTGCTCGATGTTGGCGATCTCCATCTGCCGCTTTGCGATCAGCGGCCGGGCGATGGAGGTGCCAAGGAGGTAGGAACCCTCGTAGATGGCGTTTGCACGAAATATGGGAAAGACGAAATCCTTGACAAATTCCTCCCGCAGGTCATCGATATAGACCTTGTCGGCGCCGGTTGCGATGGCTTTGTCACGGATCGGGGTCAGCTCGTCCCCTTGCCCCAGGTCGGCGGCGAACGCCACTACCTTGCAGCCATATTCGTTCTTCAACCACTTGAGGATGATGGAGGTATCGAGACCGCCGGAATAGGCGAGGACAATCTTTTTAACTTCTTTCTTGGACATACGGTTCTCCTTTGCAGATGTATATAAGAATCACTACCCGGCCGATTCCTGACGGTACTCTGGGAGCCTGTCGGACTTTTCCTAAGTCCGACAGGCTCCTACCCCATCAGGCTGGCCATAATCGCTTTTTGAATGTGCAGCCGGTTTTCCGCCTCGTCCCAGACTACCGAGTTGGGACCTTCGATGACCTCGTCAGTGATTTCCTCGTCCCGGTGGGCCGGAAGGCAGTGCATGACGATGCAGTCGGGCTTGGCCAGCTTCAGGGTTTCGGCATTGAGCTGGTAGCCGGCAAAGGCCTTTTCGCGCTCTTTCTGTTCCTCTTCCTGCCCCATGCTGGCCCAGACGTCGGTGTTGACGACGTCAGCATCCTTCAGCGCCGCTTTCGGGTCATCCGTGAGAATGATGGATGATTTCCCGTTGGCGTGTGCCCAGTCGAGAACCTTCCGGTCCGGCTGATAGCCCTGCGGGCAGGCGAGGGTCAGATCGAAACCGAAGATTGCGGCTGCCTCGATCCAGGTGTTGGCCATGTTGTTGCCGTCCCCGACCCAGGCGAACTTCAGACCCTGGTAGCTTCCTTTGTGTTCGATAACAGTCATGAGATCCGCCATGATCTGGCAGGGGTGAAAGAGGTCGGTCAGTCCGTTGATGATCGGGACCGTGGCAAACCGTGCCAGTTCCTCGACGATTTCCTGGCCATAGGTGCGAATCATTATCCCGTCACAGTAGCGGGACAGAGTCCGGGCGGTGTCCTTGAGGGGCTCGCCCCGGCCCATCTGGGATGCGGCGGAGGATATGAAAAGGCCATGGCCGCCCAGCTGATAGATACCCACCTCGAAGGAAACCCTGGTGCGGGTGGAAGATTTTTCGAAGATCATGGCCAGGGTTTTTCCCGTGAGGAGCCGGTGTTTGTCACCGTTTTTCTGTTTCTTTTTCAGTTCCAGGGCCAGCTCGAAGAGCTCGTCGAGCTCCTTTTTGGAAAAATCGTGAAGCGCCAGGAAATTTTTATTCATTGTAGTATCCTCCAGAGTCGAGGCGCTCGCTGTGCGCCTGCAACATCACAGGTGTAATATGGTAGCGGGTGACTGGCTCAGGAGCCTGTCGGACTTAGGGTAAATCTGCTGCAAATCCGTCTGGACGGTCCATATTCCGCCGTTTTATTGGGCAATAGAACAACTATTGCCCTGCAAAATCGACAAAATCTATCCTCGCCCAGCCGAATTTTCGCTTCGATTTCCTAAGTCCGACAGGCTCCTAGGGAGCGGATGGTACTTCCGACAAAATCGCCTCCAGGATTCCAATCATCTCGTCGATCTCCGGTTTTTGCACGATCAGAGGTGGTACGAAACGGAGTACCCGGTCCTGGGCCACGTTTATCAGCAATCCCTTTGCCAGGGCTTTTTTGACGATCTCGGAACCGGGGATGGAAAGTTCGGCGCCGATGATCAGGCCGATGCCACGGACTTCGGTAATGAAGGGAAATTTCCCCTGAAGTATTTTCAGCTGCCCGGTAAGATAGTCGCCCATCTTCAGGGTGTGTTCCAGGATACCCTCATCCAGAATTGTTTGCACCGCAGCAAGTGCGGCCGCCGTCACCAACGGGTTGCCGCCGAACGTGGAACCGTGGGTGCCGGGACCGAAGGCTTCGGCGAGTTCCTCTCTGGCGAGCATGGTACCGATCGGGGCGCCGCCGGCAAGGGCCTTGGCCAAGGTCATGATGTCCGGGGCGACGTCGAAGTGTTCGTAGGCAAAAAGCTTGCCCGTTCTGCCGATGCCGGTCTGCACCTCGTCAAAGATAAGGATGAGATTGTTTTCGTCGCAGATGCGGCGCACTTCACGAAAGTACTCGGCGGAAGGAATCACCACGCCACCCTCGCCCTGGACCGGTTCCAGCATGACGGCGCAGGTGACCGGTGACACGGCCGAGCGCAGGGCTTCGGCATCGTTGAACGGCACGTGCTTGAAGCCGTGCAGAAGCGGGTCAAAGAAGCGCTGTACCTTCTCCTGGCCGGTGGCCGAGACGGTTGCCATGGTCCGGCCGTGAAAGGAAGAAATGGCGGTGATGATTTCAAACCGTTCCGTACCGAACTTTTCGCGGCTGTATTTTCTGGCCAGCTTGATGGCTGCTTCGTTTGCTTCGGCGCCGCTGTTGCAGAAAAAGGCCCGGTCGGCAAAGGAGTGCGTGCAGAGGAGCTCCGCCAGTTCGATCTGCTGCGGAATATGGTAGAAGTTTGAGCAGTGGATCAGCTCTCCGGCCTGCTTCTGCAGGGCAGCGACAACGCGCGGATGGCAGTGTCCCAGGTTGTTGACCGCGACGCCGGCGAGAAAATCAAGATAGCGCTTGCCGTCCGCGTCCCAGAGGTAACACCCTTTGCCCTTGACCGGCACCAGTGGATATCTGCCGTAGGTTTTGATGATGTATTTGTCGGCTTTATCGATCCATTGTTTCGAATTCATAGGATTTCCTGTTCTATCGAAAATGTGTAGGGGCAACCCCGTGTGGTTGCCCTTATGTGGGCAGACACATGGGTCTGCCCCTACGAATACCTGAAAAGGCACATCGCCTACGACCGTATTTCCGTCCCTATTCCGACGTCGGTGAAGATTTCCAGCAGTACCGCATGTTCCACCCGACCGTCGATGATATGGGCTTTTCCGGCTCCCTCCTCCAAGGCATCGAGACAGCAGGTGACCTTGGGAATCATACCACCGACGATGACATTGTCATTGATGAGCTGTGTGACCTGGGCGAAGGGGATGCTGGTAAGCAGGCTGCCGTCCTTGTCCTTGACCCCGGCCACGTCGGTGAGGAGAATCAGCTTCTCGGCTTTGAGCGCACCGGCAATCTTACCCGCCACCAGGTCGGCGTTGATGTTGTAACTTTCACCATTGGCTCCGACGCCGATCGGGGCGATGACCGGGATAAAACGCTCTCTTTCCAGCGTTTCGATGATCGAAGGGTCCACCTTGATGATTTCACCGACAAAACCCATGTCGACCAACTCAGTTGTTCCGTCTTCCCCGACAACCTCCTGGAGGTGCTTTTTGCAGAGCAGCAGTCCTCCGTCCTTGCCGGACAGGCCGACGGCCTTTCCACCGTGCTGGTTCAGATAGCCCACCACTTCGCGGTTTACCTGCCCGGTCAGCACCATCTCGACCACCGACATGGTGGCGGCATCGGTTACCCGCATACCGCGGACGAACTCGGAGACGATGCCATAGCGTTTCAAGGTTTCGTTGATCTGGGGGCCGCCGCCGTGGACAATCACCGGGTTGATGCCGATGTATTTCAGCAGGATGATGTCCAGGGCGAACGATTTCTTCAGTGCCTCGTCGGACATGGCATGGCCGCCGTACTTGATGACGATGGTTTTGCCGCTGAAGCGCCGGATATAGGGGAGGGCCTCCAGCAGGGTATGGGCCTTTTCGATCAGTTTTTGCACGGTTTAGTTCCTCGCGTAGGGGCAGGCCCCTGTGCCTGCCCTGAATCCGGGCGGCCACAGGGGGCCGCCCCTACAGTAAGTCTGTTATCCCACCAGTTCGTACAGTTTTTCCAGGGCCTCGTCCAGTTTTTCCGGCATGCTGCCGCCGGCCTGGGCCAACTCCGGTTTGCCGCCGCCGCTGCCGCCGATGATCGGTGCCAGGCCCCTGATGAGATCACCGGCCTTGAAGCGGCCGGTGAGATCCCTGGTGACCGCAACCAGCAGAGTGGCTTTGCCGTCCTTTTCGGTGCCGATGGCGATGATGCCGGAGCCGATGCGGTCCTTCAGGGTGTCCGAAAGCTCTCGAAGTCCTTTGGGATCATCCACGTCCACCTTGACCGCGAGCGTTTTGATCCCGCCGATTTCCCGGACATCGCTCAGAAGGTCCGCGGAGGTGGAGGCGTTGAGGCGACTCTGGAGTGTTTCAATTTCCCGCTGCAGCTCTTTCTGGCGGGCAACGAGCCGCTGGATCTTTTCGACGGTCTCGCCCCCTTCGGCTTTTACCATGGCGGCGATCTTCTTCTGCTCTTCTTCCAGGTGACGGGCATAGCGCAGGGCCTCCATTCCGGTGAGGGCCTCGATGCGCCGCACCCCGGCGGCGATGCCGGCTTCGGAGAGGATCTTGAAGAGCCCGATATCGCCCGAGGCACGGACATGGGTTCCGCCGCAGAGCTCGCAGCTGACTTCACCGACCCTGACAACACGGACCGTATCGCCATACTTTTCGTCGAAGAGAGCCGTTGCACCGCTTTCCATGGCCTTCTCGATCTCCATTTCCCGGGACGACACCTCGGAGTTGTCCATGATATAGGTGTTTACCAGGTCCTCCACCCGCTCCAGCTCATCCTGGGTCATGGCCGAATAGTGGGTAAAGTCGAAACGGAGTCGTTCGTTGTTCACCAGCGAGCCGGACTGTTTCACGTGTTCGCCGAGGACCTGGCGCAGCGCCGCCTGCAGCAGATGGGTAGCGGTGTGATTGCGGGCCGTAGCGGTCCGGTTCTCGCCTGCCACCTTCAGGTCCGCGGCATCGCCGACCTTGACGCTGCCTGCCCTGACCCGTGCCCGGTGAACGATAAGATCGGGGAGCGGCTTCAGGGTGTTGATGACTTCCAGATGGGCATTGCCGGTGGAGATTTCGCCGATATCACCGGCCTGTCCGCCGCTTTCGCCGTAGAAGGGGGAGGTTTCGGTTACCAGATCCACTTCAGCTCCCGCTTCGGCTGCTCCGACCGGATTGCCGTCCTGCAGCAGGGCGGTGATCACTGCGTAGGCGGTTCGTTCATCGTATCCGGTGAAAGTGGTGCGAAGCCCCTGGCCGTGGAGGGTCTTGTAGACGGCGGAGACCCGTTCCTCACCGGAACCTTTCCAATGTCCCCTCGCGAGCTCCCGCTGCTTTTCCATGCAGGCCTCGAAGCCTGCTTCGTCCACGCTGAATCCTTCATTGCGGACAATGTCGGCGGTGAGGTCCATGGGGAAGCCGAAGGTGTCATAGAGCTTGAAAACCACGTCGCCGGGGATGGTTTCTGCTCCACGGCTTTTCAGAATGTCCATCTCATCATTCAGAATCTTGAGGCCATTGTCCAAGGTCTCGGCGAAGCGTTCTTCCTCGGCTCTCACGACCTTCTTGATGTATTCTTCGCGCTGCAGGAGGTCCGGATAGGCCTCTTCCATGGTGGCGATAACGGCATCCACGGTGCGGTAGAGGACCGGCTCGGAGAAGCCCAGCATCTTGGCGTGGCGGGCCGCGCGGCGCATGATGCGGCGCAGAACGTAGCCTCTGCCCTCATTGCTGGGAAGGACTCCGTCGCAGATCAGGAAGGTAATGGCCCGGGAGTGGTCGGCAATGACGCGCATGGAGACGTCGTCTTTCTGGTCCTTGCGGTACTGTTTGCCCGAGAGCTTCTCCACGTGACGGATGATCCCCTGGAGCAGGTCGGTGTCGTAGTTTGTGGTGACCCCTTGCATGACCGTGGAGATCCGCTCCAGTCCCATGCCGGTGTCAACCGAGGGTTTCGGCAGCGGGGTCATGACCCCTTTCTCGTCACGGTTGAACTGCATGAAGACGTTGTTCCAGATCTCCATATAGCGGTCGCAGTCGCAGCCTACCGCGCAATCGGGGCTGCCGCAGCCGGTTTCAGGGCCGTTGTCCCAGAAGATTTCGGTGCAGGGTCCGCAGGGTCCGGTATCACCCATGGACCAGAAATTGTCTTCGTCAAAGCGGTAGATCCGGTCGAGCGGAACCCCCTCCTGCTCGTGCCAGATGGTGGCTGCTTCGTCATCGTCCTTATACACACTCACGTAGAGCCGCTCTTTATCGAGCTTCAGCTCCCTGGTAAGAAATTCCCAGGCAAAGGCAATCGCTTCCTTCTTGAAGTAGTCACCGAAGGAGAAATTTCCCAGCATCTCGAAAAAGGTGTGATGGCGGGCGGTCCGACCCACGTTCTCAAGGTCATTGTGCTTGCCCCCGGCCCGTACGCACTTCTGGGAACTGCAGGCGCGGACGTAGTCGCGCTTTTCCAATCCGAGGAACAGATCCTTGAACTGGTTCATACCGGCGTTGGTGAAGAGCAGCGTCGGGTCGTTCTTCGGAATAAGGTTCGAGCTGGAGACAATCGTGTGTCCCCGGTCAGCGTAAAATTTCAGGTATCTTTCCCGGACTTCTTTTCCAGTCATTGCTTCTCCTGCATATTTAAATAAAGTAAGTACTGATAGGTACCGGAGCCTTCCGCCTTCGCCAAGGCTTCGGCGGACAAGGGTCCGCAAACAAGAAAAGGGCGCGTCAGCTACTCTCCCCTGTCGCGGAAAACCCGGACGATTGCCGCGAGAGAGAATCCGCGGCGTTGAAAGTAGCTGATGACCCTTCGCTTCTGGCGTTCTTCTGCCTGTTGCGGGTCAAAGCCCTCAAACTTGCGTGCCATCAACTCCGAGAGGGTGGTAATTTCGTCATACTCGGCGTCAAGGGCGGCAAGGGTATCTTCGATGACCTCATCCGGAATGCCCCTGCGGGATAGTTCCAGCCGCAGGCGAAAACCGTATCCCCTGCCGTTGCGGATCGCTGCTTCCGCAAAACTTCCGGCGAAACGTCTGTCATCCAGGTATCCCGCGTCCTTGAGACGGGTCATTGTCTCGTCCAGTGCTTCGGCGGAGAAGCCCTTCGGGGAAAGTTTCCGCCGGAGTTCCACCTCGCTGTGATCGCGCCGTGACAGGAGGTTCAATGCCAGAGCGAGGGGGCTCCGTGCGTCAGGCATCTCCGAACTTGTCGATGGCAATCTTTTCTTCGCCGTTTACCGCTTCTTCCTTGTGCTCGAACTGATCCCAGGAGAGGTCCGAGGTGGAGGAGATGCCGGAAATCTTCAGTGCGAAGTCGTCAGGGTTCGTCGACTGGCGCATCGCCTCTTCGTAGGTAATGAGCTTTCTTGTGTAGAGACTCATCAGGGACTGGTCAAAGGTCTGCATCCCGTAGGCGGTAACCCCCTGGGCAATCGCTTCGTGCAGCTGCTTGGTCTTTTCCTTTTCATCGATGCACTCGCGGACCCGGGCTGTGCTGATCATAACCTCTACTGCCGGTACGCGGCCCTTGCCATCGGCCCGCGGGACCAGGCGCTGGGAGATGACCCCCTTTAAAACATTGGAGAGCTGCATCCTCACCTGCCGCTGGTGATAGGGGGGGAACACCGAGATGATACGGTTGATCGTTTCAGCGGCGTCCAGGGTGTGAAGGGTCGACATGACCAGGTGGCCGGTTTCTGCGGCGGTCAGTGCCGTCTCGATGGTTTCCAAATCGCGCATCTCGCCCACGAGGATCACGTCAGGGTCCTGACGGAGGGCACTCTTCAGGGCATTGCCGAAGGTGAGGGTGTCGAAACCGATCTCCCGCTGGCTGATGATACTCTTTTTGTCCTTGTGCAGATATTCCACCGGATCCTCAACCGTGATGATGTTGCAGGTGCGGTTTTCGTTGATGTAGTCGATCATGGCGGCGAGAGTGGTGGACTTGCCGCTGCCGGTGGTGCCGGTGACCAGTACCAGACCGCGTTCCTCGAGACTCAGCTTTTCCAGGACCGTCGGCATATTGAGGTTTACGAAAGAGGGTACACCAAAGGCGATGATACGGAAGACCATGGCCACGGAGCCCCGCTGGGAGTAGGCGCTGACGCGAAAGCGGCTGAGGCCGGGTATGCCGTAGGCCAGATCCACCTCGTAGAATTCCTCGAAATGAGCCTGCTGCTTTTCGTTCATCATGGAGTAGGCCATTTCGCGAATGGCGTCGGCCGACATTCTTGGTGCATTGGGAATCGGCCGCAGCCTGCCGTCGATGCGCACCACCGGCTGCAGACCTGCCTTGATGTGGACGTCTGATCCCTTTGCCTTCACTGCAATGATGAGGATATCGTTCAGATCCATTGACTATTCCTTTTCTTTGCTCCCGGCAGAAGGGGCCGCAAGGCCGGCCTGGTCCATGATTTTACTCTCAATCTCTGCCAGCATAGCGGGGTTTTCCTTCAGGAAGGCCCGGCTGTTTTCCCGTCCCTGACCGATGCGGTCTTTTCCGTAGGAGAACCAGGCGCCGCTCTTTTCCACGATCCCCCGGTCGACGGACAGATCGAGAATATCCCCGATCCGCGAGATGCCTTCGCCGTAGAGAATATCGAATTCCACTTCCCGGAAGGGCGGGGCAACCTTGTTTTTTACCACTTTCACCTTGGTGCGTGAGCCAATGATATCGTTTCCCTGTTTCAGCGAGGCAATCTTTCTGATATCGAGACGCACCGAGGCGTAGAACTTGAGAGCATTGCCGCCGGTGGTGGTTTCCGGGTTGCCGAACATTACCCCGATCTTCATTCGGATCTGGTTGATGAAGATGACGCAGGCGTTGGACTTGCTGATGATACCCGTCAGCTTACGCAGGGCCTGGGACATGAGGCGCGCCTGGAGGCCCATGTGCGAATCACCCATGTCTCCTTCGATCTCCGCTTTCGGCACCAGGGCTGCCACCGAGTCGATTACCAGGACGTCGATGGCGCCGCTCCGCACCAGCATTTCGGTTATTTCCAGGGCCTGTTCGCCGGTATCGGGCTGGGATACGAGCAGATCATCGGTCCTGACGCCGAGTTTCCTGGCGTAGCCGATGTCGAGGGCGTGTTCGGCATCGACGAAAGCGGCGATTCCGCCCAGTTTCTGGGCCTCGGCCACAATGTGCAATGCCAGGGTCGTTTTTCCCGATGATTCCGGGCCGAAAATTTCGATAACGCGGCCTCGCGGTACTCCGCCGACCCCGAGTGCCATGTCGAGCGAGATGGATCCGGTGGGAATTGCAGCCACACCCGGCAAGGGTTCATCGTTGCCGAGGCGCATGATGGAACCTTTGCCGAACTGTTTTTCGATTTGGCTGACTGCGAGATCAACCGCCTTTTCTCTTTCCTGCATCTAGTGGCCTCCTGTCCGGTCGTTGCCGGATAGCTTTTGGGGGAGAGTACCTTGTCCGGAGTCGGAATGACCCCAGAAATAGCATATTTTCCAGTAGTTTTTCAAGTTATCTTTGTTTTGCTCGGCCCTTATTGGGCGGCCACAGGGGGCCGCCCCTACAAAACCATTACTAAGCCACAGACTCACACAGACAAAATCAGACGAATTCTTCAGGCTTAAGGTTTCGTCCGCCTTTGTCCGTGGCAAAAAAACGGATTTGATAGAGGACCCACCAGGGAAGGGCATGGATTTTACCATTTCTCCGCCGGGAGAACAGGGATAGAGCAGACCTGCCAGGTTCTAGAAACAAAAGTTAGCATAGTATCGGTGGCAATTCGAATTTATCGTTCTTCGTCATCCGGCAGGGATATGAGATGGCGCCGCAGCCAATCCAGGGCGGTAAAGGCGGTCATCCTCCTGATCCTTTCCCGGTCTCCGCTGAACTGATATCTCTTTGCGGTGCAATCGGAACGTCCGGCCAGGGCGAGAAACACCGTGCCCACCGGCTTTTCCTCGCTGCCGCCCTCCGGGCCGGCGATGCCGGTCACGGCCAGGGCGATGTCGCTGCCGCTTGCCTTGCGGATACCCCGGGCCATGGCCATGGCAGTGGCGGAGCTAACCGCCCCTTCTTTTTCCAGCAGCTCGGCCGGTACCTGGAGGCGACGGGTCTTGGTTTCATTGCTGTAGGTAACGGCCCCTTCGAGAAAGTAGGCGGAGCTTCCGGGAAGATCGGTGATTTTTGCGGCAATCAGTCCGCCGGTACACGACTCCGCAAGGGAAAGGGTAACCCTTTTTTCCCTGAAAAGTGCGGCTACTACGGTGTCGATTGTTTCTCCCCCTTCGGCGACCACATGGTCTCCGAGTTGTTCCCGTACCTTTTCGGCGGTCGTGTCGAGGAGTTCCTTGGTGCGAGCCTCGTTGTCTCCTTCACAGCGCAGTTTGACCTCGACTTCCGGAAAACTCACACAGTAGGCAATGGTCAATCCTTCCCGCGGTCGGGCCAGCTCCTTTATCCGGTTTTCCACATGGGTTTCGGAGAGGCCGAGAACCCTCATTACTCTCGTTTCGATACAGGTTTTCTGCTTCGTCCGTGACAGGATAAAGGGAATGACTGTTTCATCCAGCATCCGTTTCATTTCCACCGGGACACCGGGAAGGAAAAAAAGAAAGCATCCCTTGTGGGGGATGATGAAACCGCAGGCGGTTCCGATCGGGTTCGGTATCAAACTGATCTTGGTGGGGAGCAGGGCCTGCTTCTCCGTTGACGGAAGCATCTCCCGTCCCATGAGGCGGTATCGCTCTCTCAGATGAGCAAGCGCTTCTTCGTTCAGCACCAGGCGTCGACCGGTGGCTCGTGCGGCGGAGCGGGCCGTGAGATCGTCCACGGTCGGCCCGAGCCCTCCGGTCGCGATCACGAAGTCATTGTGCGAGGCCAGTAACTCGATGGCATCCATGATGTCCGGTTCGTTGTCGCCGACGCAGAGATGCCGGCGGAGCAGGAAGCCCGATTCATAGAGGCGAGATGCGATATGGGCCACATTCGTGTCAACGATTTCACCGTAAATAACTTCGTCACCGAGAGAAAGAGTCGATATTTTCATAGGAACCTCAGCAGCAGGTGAAGAGATAGGCAGGCGTAGATTCCTGCAACCACGTCGTCGAGAACAACACCGTAGCCGTTCTTCATTTTTTGGTCGAAGAAGCGCGCCGGCGGGATCTTGGTAATATCAAAGAAGCGGAACAAAAGGAAACCGGCGACAATCGACAGCCAGGAGGGCGGAACTGCCGTCATGGTGATCAGAAAGCCGATGACTTCATCAATAACGATTTTGCCGGAGTCCTTTTCCCCGAAAATTTCCTCTGCCTGTCCCGCAGCCCAGCAGGAAAAAAAGAAAAAGGCCAGCAGGGTGAGGAGGTAGAGCGGCAGGGGGATGGTCGCCAGGAGGAGGTACAAGGGAATCGCCCCGAGGGTGCCGACTGTTCCGGAGGCAAACGGGCTGAAACCGGTGCCGAACCAGCTTGCGGAAAGGATGATGAATTTTTTCACGGTTCCCAGGTCTCCCTTTCAATAATCCTGTACACATCCTGCAAGGGAATACCCCTGGTCTCGGCAATCCGGCGGCACTCCTCGAACTCGGGGACTATCCGAACCAGGGCCGTGTCATCCCGAATGACCTTGACCCGCACCCTGCCCAGGCTGGTATCCCGTTCCTCCAGGGAGCGATGAAGCTTGAGGCGGGTTGCCGGATAGTGACGCACGCCGATGGCGCTGGTTTCTGCCAGGAGCAAGCGGGCGATCTTATCCAGCAGGGCGGGAGGGGTCAGAATCGTGATGCAGACCCCGGGACGGTTCTTTTTCATCTGCAACGGCGTAAAAGCGACATCGAGCGCGCCGGCCGCCATGATGCGGTCCATGAGGAAACCGAGGATCTCCGGATTCATGTCGTCGATATGGGTTTCCAGAACCCGGATCTCGTCAGCCGGCAGGGATGAATGTTTCTCTCCCAGCATGACGCGGAGGATGTTCGGTGTGTCCGGGAAGTCCCGGTCGCCTGCCCCGTTTCCCACTTCCGTGACCGTGAACGAGGGCGGGGCGCCGAAGCCGGAGCAGAGGGCGGCCAGAATCGCCGCGCCGGTCGGCGTTACCCGTTCACCGGCGCCCAGTTCGCCGTGTACCGGCATGCCCCGAAGAAGTTCGGCTGTGGCCGGAGCCGGAACCGGAAGCCTGCCGTGGGCGGTTTCCACATACCCGCTTCCGAGGGGCAGGGCGGAGGCATACAGCTCCTTGATGCCCAAATACTGGAGGCAGAGGGCGGTTCCCACAATATCAATAATGGAGTCCAGGGCACCCACTTCATGGAAGTGGACCCGGCTCAATTCGACGCCGTGCACCTTTGCCTCCGCCTCGGCGAGCCGGAGAAAAATCTGCCCGGCTTGCTCCTTGACTTTGGCCGCGAGGGTACTTCGCTCGATCAGCCCGGCAATGTCGGAATAGTGGCGGTGTGGCTGATCTTCTGTAACGCGGACGCTGAACTTTGCCGCCCGGATGCCGCGACGAGAGGTTTCTTCCGCGGAAAGGGTGTAACCGGAAAGGGAGATGGGGAGCCGCGCCAGTTCCTCGGTGAGAAACGAGAGGGGAACTCCCAGATCGAGGAGCGCCCCAACTGTCATATCACCGGAGATACCGGCAAAGCAGTCAAAATAAAGAATCTTCACAGAGAATCCTTCCAGGAATCAGACAGCCGATACCTTGTACCCGCAGTCTGGTTTTAGGTGTCAGGTGTCAGGAGTGTAACCTAAAACTTAAAACTCAACATTCAACACTGTTTTTCACTCTTCCCTGTTCATCAGACTTGCGGCATAGCCCGCACCGAAGCCGTTGTCGATGTTTACCACCGTGACGCCGGAGGCGCAGGAATTGAGCATGCCCAGCAGGGCCGCGATTCCGCCGAAGGAAGCGCCGTACCCTACCGACGTGGGTACGGCAATGACCGGCCGGTTTACCATTCCTCCCACCACCGACGGCAATGCGCCTTCCATTCCGGCCACCACTATCAGCACCGATGCGGAGAAAATGAGATCCTTCCTGCCGAACAGGCGGTGTATTCCTGCCACGCCGACATCGAACAGCTGTTCTACCTCGTTACCCATCAGCCGCGCCGTAACCACCGCCTCGGCAGCCACCGGGATGTCGGATGTGCCGGCAGAGATGACGAGAATTTTCCCCTTGCCCGTAATCTCGACCGGTTTCTGTTCGATCGTGAGGGTGCGGGCGTCTTCTTCGTAGCAGGCTGCCGGGAAGATGTCGCTGATCTGTCGGGCCTTGTCACTGCTGAGCCGGGTCACCAGAATGTTATTGCCTTTTGCCATCAGGGCCGCGATGATCTGCTGGATCTGGGAGACGTTTTTACCTTCTCCGAAAACAACCTCGGGAAAACCCTGCCGGATGGTACGGTGATGATCGATGGTTGCACAGCCGATATCTTCAAAGGGCAGGTGGCGGAGCCGCTCGACTGCATCGTCAACGCTGGTTTCTCCATTTTTCAGCTTCTGGAGAATCAATCGCAGTTCTTTGGTTTCCATGGTCAGACTCCGATGTGGGCGAACGAAGAATAGAGCCTGCAAAAATAGCACTATTTCGTCGGGAAGCGAAGGAAAAATGCAGTGTGACGGCAGAGGGGCCCAGGAGTCTGTCGGACTTAGGAAATCGAAGCGAAAATTCGGCTGGGCGAGGACAGATTTTGTCGATTTTGCAGGGCAATAGTTGTTCTATTGACCAAAAAAGCGGCGGAATATGGACCGTCCAGACGGATTTGCAGCAGATTTATCCTAAGTCCGACAGGCTCCGAGAGCTTGCTTTTTGTTGTTTGGGCAGTGGCATTGACGAAGAAGTTTTTTCCGGTCTATTCATCCGGCAGTTGTTGCGCAACTTTATGGAACTCTTCCTGAATCTCTTGAAAAGCTTCCACGGCTGTTGGGTCAAAATGAGTGCCCTTGTTTCGGATGATGATTTCCGCCGCGTCCTCATGGCTGAAAGCCGGTTTATAGCGACGTTTGCAGATTATCGCGTCATAGACATCGGCAACGGCCATGATCCGGCCGAAAAGGGGAATGTCTTCTCCGGAGAGGCCCTCCGGATAGCCGCTGCCGTCCCATTTTTCGTGATGGGAGTAGGCAATGATTTTGCCAAACTGGAGAAAGGAATCCTTGACATCCTTTCCGTACAGGTGTTCCGCACGCAGGATGGCTTCACGGCCGTAGATGGTATGCTTTTTCATCTCCCGGTATTCGTCAGCGGTCAGGGTTGCGGGTTTCAGCAGGATACTGTCCGGTATTCCCACTTTGCCGATATCATGGAGTGATGCCGAGCGGTACAGGAGATCGATGGTTTCTTCATCGAGGATTTCCGAATATTTCGGATTTTTGGCCAATTGTTCCGACAGTAGTTTGACATAGTGCTGACAGCGTTCGATATGTCTTCCCGTTTCACTATCGCGCGTTTCTGTCAGGGCTGCCAGGCATTGAATGGTGAAATTCTGCATCGCCACCAGGTCTTTGTTACGGGACTTGACAGTCTGCTCTTCTCGCCAGTATTTGACGAAGGTGAGCAGGGAGAAGTTGCCGACAAGGGTCACGAGGGGTAACAGGGGTGAGATGAAGATTCCTTTGGTCCGGAGCGCCCAGCCTGAGGCAATCCATAGGCCCGTACAGCAGACCGCAAGGACGGATACGCCGAGGAGTGAGCGGGTCCAGCTCAAAAGCAGTGAGGAAAAAATGCCGCAAAAAATGACCAGGAGCAGTTCGAAGCCGGGGGCCCAGTAGGGGCGGTAGAAAAACTCTTTTTTCAGGATATTGTCGACAATCGTTGCATGGATCTCCGTCCCGGGGACCGCCGCTGCCAGAGGCGTGGTCCGGTATTCTTCGAGCCCGACGGCGGATGCGCCAAGAAAGACGATTTTTCCTTCGATGCTCTTTCGCGCAACGGCATCCTCCATGATGTCCAGGGCAGAGAAATGGCTGATGGGAGCTCTTGCGTCGCGGTACCGGACAAGAAGGTTTGCTTTCGAATCGACCGGGATGCTGATATCGGGCAGGACGATGCTTTCCAGTCGGCCTGAGGAGGTTTTCAGGACGGCCTGTTTGATCTGCCGGGCATGCATGAAGGTTGCCAACGAAAGACTGGGGAACAGTTTGCCCTGGTATTCTATCAGGAGCGGAACTCGACGCAGGACTCCGTCATCGTCCGGGATCACATTGAAAAAGCCCGAACCGGAGGCTGCACGTCCCAGCGACGAGATACTGCAGGTGGCCCCCATGGCGCGGAACAGGTCTACAGGGGCTGCTGTCGTTCCGTTTTGCTCCATAATGGCCGCCGGGAGCGGCTGCCGAGGACAATCAGCGGCAGGGTTTTTACCGTTTGTGAAGAGAAAGCTGTAGCCGAGAACAAAGGGGCCTCGGGAAAGGATGTCTGCCAGGATTATATCGTTGTCCTGCAGGGTTGCGGGTATTCCGGTGAGGTCGAGCCTGGTGCCGTATTCCCGCAGGATATCTTCCCTGACCGCGGAGAGGGAGGTGCGGTCGGGTTCGGGGAAAACAATGTCAAGGCTGATGCTTGCGGCACCAAGTTTGCTTATTTTCTCGAGAAGAATCCCGACGCGGTAACGGGGCCACGGCCATTGGCCAAAACGGGCAAGGCTCTTCTCATCAATGTCAATAATGACAGGTTCTGCCGGTGTCCGGGGGGAACCAGCGGAACTGTTCGAACGCAGGATTGTGTCATAGACTTTGTAGTCGAGAAAATGAAAAAAAACCGGACGGTAGATCGCCAGTAATGCAAGGAGGATGGTCAGCCCGATGCCTGCGCAGAAAATCCAGCCGCGCATCTTTTTGGGTTTCGCCAGGAGAGCTTTCCGAATCGCCAGGAAGGTCATGTATCAGTCCTTAGTGCCGACACGCACCCACACGATTGTTTTCTGTCGGGTAGCGATTCATCGAACCACGACCTCAACCCGTCTATTTCTCGGTTCCCGGACTTCATCCGCCGTTTGGATAAGAGGGTTGTCCTCGCCGTGGGACGTTACCTCGATGAATTGCGGGTTGATCCCGAGAGCAAGTAGCATTTTCTGCACCAGAAGGGCCCGCTCCAAGGCAAGCTGATAATTGTAAGCCCGGGTTCCGAAACGGTCGGTATGCCCCACGACACTCACATCTATGGATTCGTGGTCCGCGATTGCCGGGAGCACTTTGGCCAGAAGTTTCCTCGATTCGTTCGTGATTTCGGTGGTGTCGGTTTTGAAATACAGGATGAAATGGATGGGGGGAGAGGGCAATGCCACGAGTGCCTCGCCGAAGGTCTCCTGGATTTCTTGTTCGCCCATAGGCTCCGGCTTCTTCGGGGCACTCTGCGCGGATAGTATGGTGGTCGCCATATTCGGTTCCTGCAGCAACTGGCTCCCACCCTGGTTGGAAACGAGAATTTGACCGGTCGTTCCACCAGGTTCCGGAAGCAGAACGACAAGGTTTCGATCTTTGCAGCAGGCTGTCAGGCACAGGAGAACTGCAAGGCAAAGAAGGATCATTTCGATATGTTTCATGGAATACCTCGCGGCTTATCGAAAAAGAATACGGGATTACCCTGCAGGAGGGTGTTTGCGCTGGCGTCATGTGGGACGGGTGCTATTCTGCGGGGTTTTCAACCTTTACCGCAAACCTGGTTCCGCGGACGCCGATATTTGCGACAGGCGTTTCGAATCGAACGGATTGCGGCGATAGCTTGCCGATGATGCCTGTTACGCAGACTGCGGTTCCTCTGAGCAATCTTGTGACAATGGACAGCTTTCCTTCCGCGGGTGAAAAAAGAAACTCTTTGATCGCGAACTCACTGTTCGGTCCGAGAGCAAGGAGGGTATCGTCCCGGAAAACTATCGACATGCTTCCATCGGACCCGGTTTTGAGTATGTCGTTACGGAAGATCCTTGTGCCGTTTTTCGTTTCTACTGCTGCCATATCACGCATAATGGCGCTTGTGCCACGAACCATCTTGATGCTTCCCACCGCTGTGTCCAAGGCTTGCGCAGCTACAGGCGCGAGCAGACAGGCTGCCACAATGAAGCCAAGGAATTTCTTCATGATTTTTCTCCCTTTGCCGGCGGTTGGAAAACTCGTGCCGACTGTTGCCCGTTCTCTCCTTTCTTCAGGTGCAATTCGGGCAGAGTGCCCTCACATTTTACCGCTACAGGTTACTAGTGTGTAGTAAGTATAACACGATTGCCGGGACCTTCCAGGGTATCGGTTGTGGGCGGGACAGAATCACTTAATTTTAGGAGTCTGTCGGCTGGAAAGTTTCCTGTGTCGGCGGATTATTCCGGATAGTGATTTTTGTGGCAGGGGGGTGTTCGGTTTCGGCTCGTGGTCGACGGCCGGAGTATTTTCACCGTTGCTCTGGGGAGGAATTTCGTCTGGGAAAAAGAAAAGGGGTCTCTCGAAGAGAAACCCCTGTTAGTTTGAGCTGGTCGGGATGACTGGATTCGAACCAGCGGCCCCTTGCTCCCGAAGCAAGTGCGCTACCAGGCTGCGCTACATCCCGACGAAGGGTTTATATAGCCTTTTGACGGTGTTTTGTCAATAGGTTATCATGGTCTTTCCTGCTACCGCAGTCCGTTCAGAAATTCCGGTTGTCGAACATCCGCTGCGTCTGGCATTCCGAGTGGGGCGTGGTTCCATGTGAGACGATCTCGTTATAGAAGGTCCCTTACTTATCCCCTGAGTCAATGTGTCGTGATGTTTTGCGGGGGCTTGTTGTGGCGGTATGGCTTGCAGATAAATGGTGAAAATTCTTCGGCGGAGACCGGTGTACTGAAAAAATATCCCTGCATTTTCCAGCAACCGAGAGAGTAAAGAAAGCGCATCTGTTTCTCGGCTTCAACCCCCTCGGCAATGACGTTCAGCCCGAGGCTCTTCGCCATGGTGATTATCGCCTTGGCTATCGCTGAATCGTCGTGGTTGACGGTGATGTCGCTGACGAAGGACTGGTCAATCTTCAGGGTATGTATGGGGAGTTTCTTTAAGTAGGAGAGGGAGGAATAACCGGTGCCGAAATCGTCGATGGAGATGTGCACCCCAAGATTGCTCAGACGGCGTAGGGTGCGGATGACGGTTTCCAAATCATGCAGAAGCAGTTCTTCCGTTACCTCCAGTTCGAGCCAGCGGGGCGCGAGTTGGGTTTCGCGAAGGACATTTTCAACCATGTCAGCCAGGTTGTCGCTCTGGACCTGGCGGGGGGACAAATTTACAGCCACTCGCTGGTTGGGATGCCGGGCACCCTGCCAGGCCTTGTTCTGGGCGCACGCGGCTCGAAGCGCCCATTCGCCCAAAGCCATGATCAGCCCTGTTTCCTCCGCTAAATGAATAAACTGGTTTGGCAGGACAAGACCCAGTTCCGGATGCTGCCAGCGCAGCAACGCCTCAACGCTGAAAATTCGGCCGGTTTTGACATTTACTTCGGGCTGGTAGTTGAGAAAGAATTCTCCCCTTTGCTGTGCCATTCGAAGGCTGTTTTCCATATCATGCCGCCAGGCGGCATGTGTATCCATTGACGGGTTGTAAAGATGATAACGGTTTCGCCCCTGTTCCTTGGCGCAGTACATGGCCATATCGGCGTTCTTGATGAGAGTTTCTCCATCATCGCCGTCGTTTGGAAAAAGACTGATGCCTATGCACGTGTTGATAAACAACTCACGGTCGGGAATAACAAAGGCTATCGCAAAAGCATCGATGATCTTCCGGGCGACGTTGACCGCCTCCTGTGCGGAATCGAGATCGGGCAGGAGAATGATGAACTCATCGCCACCCCGGCGTGAGACCATTTCCTCATCGCGGCGACAGCACTGTTTGAGCCGGAGCGCCACAGCCTTCAGTAGCTGATCGCCGACTGCATGCCCGAGGGTATCGTTAATCACCTTGAACCTGTCGAGGTCGAGAAAAAGCACCGCCAATAATCTTTTGTGACGCTGCGCATGCGCCAGCGACTGGTGGAGGATCTCTTTGAACAGCTGCCGGTTGGGAAGACCAGTCAGGGAATCGTAATAAGCCATCTGCAGGATATACTCGTTCTGCATCCGGAGTTGTCTCGCCATCTGAATATCTTTGAGCAATTCTTCGATTGCGGCAGTGAGTTTCTCGTTTTTGATCGGTTTCAACACGTAGTGATTGATGCCGAGATTAATGCTTTCAACAAGTGAATCCACGTCGCCGAATGCTGTAATAGCAATGATTTTTGCCCCTTTATCGATAGCTTTGATCTTCCTGGACATTTGGATGCCGTCCATGACGGGCATTTGGATGTCGGTAATAATGATATCGGGATGCATGGTGATGAAGTGGTCGAGCCCTTCCTGGCCGTTTTCTGCCAGAACAAGCTTCAACTGCGGGAATCTGCGGATGATCATTCGTGCAACCAGTTTCTGGATGGCCTGGTTATCCTCAACATAGAGAAGTGTCACCGCGCTATTTTCTGCAACAGGCGTGTCCATTGCAATCCTTTCTTCTGATTTGCACCCACGCTGTTTGCCTACGTTATAATAACTCGTGAAAATTCCTGCGGAATCTCACGGAAGTATTCCGATGAAGCACTTGTTATTATTATACCTGAAAAGTAAATTCCTATATCAAATATGAAGTGAATATAAGGAAACGAACAAGGAGTTTTGAATTCACCTCAGAATGCTCCGTAAGCATCCCCTGAGATGAGACATGTCAAAAGCTATGTTGCTCGAGAATTTGCCGGAAACCGCAGTGCTCCGGAAGGGGCTGGTCTGGGCAAAATGCGCTTCTGAGTTACTTCATTCTAAGTATCTGAAATATCACATTTTGTATATCATGCTTTTATAAGGTTGTCATACTCGCGGCTTGTGCGCAGTAGCCCTAGCGAAGGAGCAAAGCGGGTATCCAGTGCTTTACAACTATCTGTCATTCCTGGATTCCCGCTTTCGCGGGAATGACGAGCGCAAGGTACTCTTCGACAAAACACCGCCTCAGGCGGGGTCGGGGGCTAATCGATAACAATAACATAGTGATAATGGTCCGGAAGTGTGTGGGCGCAAAACTAAAAAGCCTAACCAAGTAAATGGTCAGGCTTTAAGTTGGTCACAATTAATCAAGTCTCGAAGCAAGTGCGCTTCCAGGCTGCGCTTCATCCCGACGATGGCCTTTATAACTTTTTGTCACCCTATTGTAAACTGCTTATCATGTGGTGGAGATGCTCGAGTACACTCGCAAATTCCGCGCAGAACTAACTATACTGTCACTTGAATGCTTTTTCCAGAATGGCGATGACGTCTTCTTTGCTCGGATTCCGCGGGTTGAAAATGGTGCTGATTTCCTTGAGTGAATCCAGCGCGATCTTTTCGAAATCGTCGCGTGATGCTCCGAGTTCTTTCAAGGTTGGGATGCCGATTGTGCGGGACAGTTGCAGGACTGCCGCAACCGTTGCCGACACGGCATCGTTCGCTGCCAGGTCTTTTACCTCCAGACCCATTGCCACCCCGATATCCCTGACTCTCTCCGGGACGGCCTGACCGTTGTATTCCATCACATAGGGCAGGACTGCGGCATTGGCGAATCCATGCGAGACACCGGAGTGGATGCAGAGAGGGTGGGAAATGGAATGGGCAAGACCGAGAATAGCCGAGTTGTAGGCAAATCCCGCGAGTACGCTTCCCAGAAGGGTGTTGGTTCGTGCTTCTTTGTTGCTGCCATTTTTCACCGCTTCGGGGAGATTTCTGAAAATCAGCTCGATGGCCTTCAGGGCATTAATATCGGTGGGAATCGAGTTGGCGACCGAGAGATAGGCCTCAATGGCGTGGGCCAGGGCAGCCATCCCGGTTGAAGCGGTGAGGGCCGGTGGAACTGCGAAGGTGAGGCGTGGGTCAATGAGGGCGACACGCGCACCGACGTTCTGACCGCCTATTACCATTTTCTTTTGCAGTTTGGTGTCGGTAATGACGGTAAAGGAGGTTACCTCACTGGCGCTGCCTGCGGTCGTAGGAATTGCAATCACCTGAATGCCGGGGTTTTTGACCATATTTATCCCGTCATACTGGTTGATGGGGGACTCATTGGTCATCAGGATGGAAACAGCCTTTGCTGCATCGATAACACTGCCCCCTCCGACGGCAACAATTGCTTCGATTTCGGCTGCCCTGGCCAGGATGGCCCCTTCCTCCACAAGTTCATCGGTGGGGTTCGGCTGCACCGCGCCCCATTCGGTCACCTCCAGCTTGGCGGCTTTCAGTGAGGCCAGAACGGTATCGGCGATTCCGGCCTTTTTGACTTCGCTGTCGTAAATGCAGAGAACTTTGGATATTTCGAAACC
>Ga0351947_1004_pt1 | contig 29461 bp, 27 predicted proteins | sample BONcelT113001G13_FD_205815 | JGI IMG/M metagenome (GOLD analysis project Ga0351947, IMG submission 205815) | Enriched cells from coal bed in the Powder River Basin, Montana, United States - BONCAT cells T11 rep3 HSBNCT.T11.300.1.G13 ...
GCCGAAGAACTCTCCGAGGAGGCCGAACGTATAGCGTAAAGACCAGGGGACGTTCCCTAATTCTAATTGCTAATTATTAAGGCTGGTGAGTGGCGCCGGGATGCGACCGCCCCGGCGCACGAAGCCGGCCGAGGAGAACTCGCTTACCCGCATGACCGGGGCGCTGCCCAAGAGGTCGCCGAAGGTTACGGTATCGCCCGCGCTCTTGCCCGGCGCCGGGATGATGCGCACGCCGGCCGCCTTGTGGTTGACGACCGCAATCGCCATCTGGTCGGCGATGATGCCCGCTATCGTCTCGACCGGGGTATCGCCCGGTATGACCACCATGTCGAGGCCGACCGAGCAGACCGCCGTCATCGCCTCGAGCTTCTCGATGCTGAGCGCGCCGATTGCTGCTGCCTCGGCCATCGCCAAGTCCTCGCTGACCGGGATGAACGCACCCGATAGACCTCCGGTCGACGATGTCGCCATGGCGCCGCCCTTTTTGACTGCGTCGTTTAAGAGCGCGAGCGCCGCCGTCGTGCCCGGGGCGCCGCAGCGCTCGATCCCCATCGCCTCGATTATCTGCGCGACGCTGTCGCCCGGCGTCGGCGTCGGGGCGAGCGAGAGGTCGACCACGCCCGGTGTGGCGCCAAGAAGCGCCGCCGACTCGCGCCCGATAAGCTCACCCATTCTGGTTATTTTAAACGCGGTTTGCTTGATAAGCTCGGCCACCCGCAAGAGGTCGACGTCGGGGTATTTGGCGAGCATCGCGCGGACCACCCCGGGGCCGCTGATGCCGACGTTGATCACGCGGTCGGGCTCGCCGAACCCGTGGTACGCCCCGGCCATAAAGGGGTTGTCCTCGGGGATATTGGCAAAGACGACCAGTTTGCCGCAGCCGATACCGTCGCGCTCGCGGGTAAGCTCCGCCGTCTCTTTGACGACCCCGGCCATCTTTAAGACCGCGTCCATATTGATGCCGGCCTTGCTCGAGGCGACGTTGATCGAAGAGCAGAGTCGCTCGGTTGTCGCAAGCGCCTGCGGGATGGAGGCGATCAGGCGCGTGTCGCCCGGCGTCTCGCCCTTGTGCACGAGTGCGGTAAAGCCGCCGATAAAGTCGACACCGATCTCCTTGGCCGCCTTATCCAGCACCTCGGCGACGGGCGTGTAGTCTTCCAGGTCGCTCGACTCGGCTATCGCCGAGATAGCCGAGACGGAGATCCGCTTGTTCACTATAGGGATACCGTATTTGTGCTGCAACGAGTGGGTGACCTCGACGAGGTTTCCCGCGGTCGACGTGATTTTATCGTAAATATTGTCGAGCAGGCGCCCGCCACGCCGGTCGATGCAGTCGCGCAGGCTGATGCCCATCGTTACCGCCCGGATATCGAGCTGCTGCTCCTGTATCATCTCGATGGTCTCTCGTATTTCCTCAGGATGAATCAACATGTATGCCGCCCCCTAAATCCTGTGCATATAGCGGAAGATATCTTCGTGCTGCACGGTTATCTTCAAGCCGAGTTCCTCGCCGATGGCGTTAAGCTTCTCCTGTAGGCCGGCCATGGATGTCTGGTCCTCATCGAGCGTGACCAGCATTATCATGGTAAAGAAGTCCTGCATGATGGTCTGGCTGATATCCTCGATATTCACATTGTTTTCGGCGAGTACCCGGCTGACGCCGGCGACGATGCCCACCCGGTCTTTGCCTAAAACGGTAACGATTGCCCTGTTTCTCATCTACGCCTCCTTACGGCAACGAACGGTGGGCGCTCACAGAGCGTAGGCCACCCGGTCAAAATGCGACGATACGGTCGAGAGCGCGGCCGGCAAGCGGCCGCGCCATTCGGTATAAGCTACTTTAACCTATCTGCGAGTCGCTGGTAAAGCGTGGACGTGCCCGTCCCGTTAAATCTTCATTTTATTCCCGCTGCGGTGTATGATTGTTCTCGGTGAATGCAATGGTCGAGATAATAAAGATCAACGTCGGCGACGTTGTTATGCTGAAAAAACCGCACCCGTGCGGGACAAATGAGTGGGAAGTCACTAAGCTCGGGATGGATATCGGGCTTGCGTGCTGCGGCTGCGGACGCAAAGTGCGCCTGGTAAGATACGATTTCGATCGCAGGTTTCGAAGTTTTATCAAGCGCGCGGAGAACGAAGACAGCGCCGGTTTGAGCGATGACTAGTTCTCTCGCGCACTCTTGTTAGGATTGCCCTTTGACCGCCTTATAGAAGTCGCACTCCATGCAATTGGCAAGTTTTTGAGCGAAAGTACCCTGTACCTGGTTGCCACAGAGCGTTCCGGCGATCCTCCAGCACGCATCGCCGTTCGACGGGTACGCGGGGCAATCGCCCGATCTGTCACGACCGCACTTTTTCATCTCCCAACAGTTCACGCAATTCACTCCTTAATCTAGATAGGCAAGTATTTATAGGTATTCCTATCGGTAACCAATATTGGTGACTTTAGCCGTTCTTGGGGGATGTTATCAGATTTTCTTTCATAGTTAACCTCGGTAGGTTGAGCGACCGCTTTTTATCATTTCCGCTACGTACGGCAGGGGTACCGCAGGGACCAAGGACGAGCCCCCAGATTTGTTAAAAAATTTTCTGCGAAAAGAAGGGATTACGGACGATGTGGCGTATTTACATAAAAATATAAATACGCAAAAGCATATCATTAGGAGGTCCTATCTTTTGAAAAAGCTCTTCATCGCAGCGGTACTATCGCTCATGATTTTAGTGGGAAGTCCGCTCGACGCGCGGGCCTCAGACTGGCCCATGTTTCAAGCCGATGCGGGCCGCAGCGGCCGCAACTCAACGACAGCTATACGTCCGCCCCTCGAGTTGTCGTGGGTCAAGGGACCCCAGAAGTCGTATCTGGAGAAGCGCACCAGGCCGGTGGCGGCCGGTGGGCTCGTCTATATCGGGCAGCGGTGGAGCACTTATTTCTTCGCTCAGAAGGTCAAAGATTACGGTCAGCTCCAGGCGGTATCGCTTACGGACGGGAAGCCCGCGTGGACGGTAACGGATATGTTTGTGGCGGGCACGCCGGCGCTCGCCAATGGGATGATCTACGCCGGAACCGATGATGGCCTCATGCATGCGCTGGGCGCTGCCGATGGCATGCCGCGCTGGTCCGTCGATGTAGGCGGCAAGCCGAATTCGCCGGCGGTCTACGGCCACCGCCTATATGTGACGACAGCTAGCGGCAGGCTATGTGTGCTCGATGCGTCAACGGGGGCGATCATATGGAGTATCGAGCGCTCCAGATTACTCTATGCGCCCGCCGTTCTCGATGGCCTGGTCGTCGTTGGCGGGTCCGAGCTTGCGGCATTTAATACGACCGATGGGAGTATTAAGTGGTCGTTTAATAGTGGTGCAACCGCATATTCGACACCGACCCTCAGTGATGATGCCGTCTTTGTCTCGTGCCCGTATACGATATACCGCCTCGACCGGGCCGATGGCCGTGTCGCCTGGAGCCGTTTTACCGGTGATAAGTATGGCGCTTTAAAGGCCTCATCCCTCGATGAAGAGACGCTTTACTGGGGCGCGGTGACCGCAATCGACGCGGAAAGCGGCGAGACGAGATGGAAGTTCGATTCACAGAACGATCTTGTGGGGACGTCGGTCGCGGTAACGAACGGTCTCGTCTTTGTCGGGGCCAGCCACCATCATGATATGACCATCGACCACTCTGACGGCCGTCTCTATGTCCTGAAATCCTCGACCGGAGAGCTGCTCTGGGAATATAAGGCCGGGATCAGATATGGGGATTGGTACGGCATCGATCCATCACCCGCTATCGCAGGAAAATCGGTCATTTTAAATCTAAGCACTAAGCAACTGGCCTGCTTTACCGAAGGAGAATCGGCGCCGTTACCGTTTCCGGTGACGCTGAGCAAGGATAGTATCAACCCATATGATAGTGAAACAGGGCAGGTCGACATCTCGTTTGAGCTCGATGCGCCGGCCGTTGTCACCGTCGGTGTTCTGGACTACAGCGGGCGACCCGTTCGCGGCCTGCTCGACGCCGCACAGCTCGACGGTGGCGGGCATGTCTATACATGGCACGGGTTGATAGATTTTCCAGAGATGGCCGACCCGGATTTGGCTCTTAATCATGGAGATAAGGGTATATGCGTCGCCCCGGACGGCGAGTATCGCCTCTTTGTCTTTCTCCGGACGGCGGATGGCTTAGAATACCGGGGCGAAGCCCTCGTGAACGTGAAGGCCGATGTGTAGCGCAATATGGGGGTGAGGATGGTTGTTCACGATGCGTAGTAAGAAATCTTTTGGATATGTTCTAGTGGTGGTCGCGCTAGCGCTGGTCTTCATGGCATGCGTATCGGGCTGTGGAAGAAAGCAGCACGTCAGCTTTAGATACGATTTTGCGATCTCCCCAAAAAAGGACCAGGTGCTAAAAGACGTCACCGTCTATCTGCCGTTTCCGACTAAAGACGGTAAGCCGATACGGGAGATTTATGAGAGTTTGATGAGGGATTACAACAAATATTGGGCTGATGATCATCCGAACGCACGGGTTTCCCTAGAAAACACCGAATACGGTACGATGCTGAAGATTTCAATCCCCGAAGTCGACCAGCGTGGCTTCGGGCTTGAAGGCGGCTATGGTTTCGAGGAGGCGTATACGGAAGAAAAAATCGCTCCGCACTATATGCTGGCCCCGAGAAAAGATGTAAAGAGACTGTCTCACTTGATCGGCTATGTAGCCGACACGTATGTTTACGCTGATTTTAAAGGTGGCGACGAGCTTGGCCTGGCTCTCGAATATGACATATCGATACTATCGCCACCACTCTTTCCGCTGGATTATGTTCCGGAGGATGGCTACACTGCCTATCTGGGTTTTGATGAACCACCTATTAAACCGGGTAATCGTGTGAAATATGTAAAGAGGAAGGGTTGGACGAAGATGAAGTTGGCTGATAATGGATATGATAAGGAATCTTATGGTCAAGAGTAATCGCTTTAAATCATGGAGCCGCATATTTTTGTTGGCTGTTTTGTTGGCGTTTGTTTACAGTGAGACTGCCGTAGCGTGGAATGGAATCACTCACTACCACATAAATCGGTCGGTAGGGATAGAGCCAGTGCATCCTTTCGGCATAAATGGCACCGGTCCCGATATGAGTATCGAATGGGTGGGCAAAAGTCCTCTTATTCCTGATGAAAATGGTGACAAGCAGAACTGGTCGGATTATTTTCATGCACCGAATCCAAAGGTCGAAAAAAACATGCGACCAATTGCGGATAAGCCAAACTTCGGCTACCTCATGCTGAAAGTGTCCGAGCAGAACGGGCACGTGCCCGAAGAAGAGCGGGCGCGAGCACTGGGGTGGGGCGGCCACATCGCCGCGGACTGGGTGGCGCATAGCGACACACTTTTCCCGATTTGCCCTACAGGATCGCGCGGCGAGAAGAAACATTTTATCGGTGAGTGCCTCTACGAGCTGTATTCATACATCACCAAGGGGCCCATCGGGATGCCGTCATCGGTCTCACTTGCTTTTGATGACAGCCAGATATATAAAGCTCTATATAACTACCGCCTCATCTCAATACATGAAAATTTTGTGAGCACTCAAAAACAAGTAAGCGATGGTGACCTAAAAGACAAGGCATCCGCGACAACCCTCCCCAAAGCATATATCCGCCAGCGGATTTACAAGTGGACGGCAAAGCTTACGCTCGCCCAATTCGCCTACGCGAGGAGCCCGGTGGCCCTTAATCCGGTTAAGCGCCAGCAATTCCTGATGCAGATGTTTAAGAAAGAAGCCGGAAGCAATCTGTCCCTCTCGGAGATGTCGGTTTATTCGTGGACAAATCTCCTGACCCCACGGGGCGGGATACCCGATTACAGCAGCCAAGTCGTGCCATATTATAGCAAGCCGCTCATGGCTGTACCGGCCGGGCTCTCTTTGAGCGGCACTTCCTTCAAGGCGGCGGCTCTTGACCCGGGCGAGGATTGGGTAGGTGCGCAGGTCAATAGCATATCGGCAGATGAAGAGGATAGCATTATCTGGGACGAGGTGCTCGATGTCGCATGCGCACAGGGCCTTATTGGGATAGAAGACACCGAAACACCGGAGGGTCTTTACAGCGTAAGTGTGACCGTTGCCGACGAGGAGGGCCTTGCGGCCGCCATCAACGACATCGTTGTGCGTTCAGCGGGCGCGGGCGCGACCGAGGAGCCTGCCGCCCTTTTCTGGAAGCGTCTTCTGATTGATGGAGAGACCGACCCCGACCGTCTCGCCGACCTGACCCCGCCGGGTATCACGGCGCTTGCGCCGTGCCCGGATTCATATATCGGCTCGGCCACACCCGAAATAAGCGCGCACGTTGAGGACGACCCGTTTGGTACCGGTGTCGACGCGGGCGACATCGTCCTTACCGTAGACGGCGTGCCGCTCGACGTCCATTACGACGAGGGGCGTCTGTCGAGCCGCCCGCCCAGTGCTCTTGCCGAAGGGGCGCACCGGGCGGAGATGACGGCGCGAGACCGGGCGGGCAATGAGCGTCGCAGCGCATGGATTTTTACAGTCGACACGGTCGGGCCGAAGCTCTGCTATAAAACAAAGAACCGTATCATAAGCAGCTCTAAGCCCGCTGCCGAGGTTCTGGTTCTTCCCGATGAACCGGTAAGCTATCGCATGAAGATCCATCCGGTAATCGGCGGGTACCCGGATTACAGCGTCGTGATCTATGAAAGCCCGGTCGCCGTGGTAAGCACGGAGCAGAGGTCGTTCACCTGGGGGGCTATGGATGGTTCGGGCAATAGGGTGATGCCGGGAAACTATGTCATGCGCATAGAAGCGATTGACCGCGCGGGAAACAGCAGGGTACTGCGGATTGATGTGAAAGTGGAAGCGAGTATATAAAAAGGGATTGAAGGGCCGGGGCTTTTATGGTAACATTATAAGCATAAAAGCACATATATATAAATAATGGAGGGGCGCCATTATGATTCGCAGATACTCAGCTTTCGTGTGCACGTTTATGCTCGTTTGTACCCTGCTGTTCTCATCAGCATATGCGGGTGAGGGCCTCTTGTGGCCGGTCGATGGGGAAGTCGTAACCGGGTTTAGTTCTGGCTCGCACCGCGGCATCGATATCGCGGCGGCGGTCGGCAGCCCGATTGCGGCCGCCGAAGAAGGGGTGGTGTATTGGGTAGGCAGAACGCCGCGCGGCGAACCCTGCGTCTCAATCGACCACCCGAACGGCCTCTCTACCTCATATCTCCCGGTCGAAGCGGACATCCAAGAGGGGCAAGAAGTCATCAGGGGCCAGATTATCGGGGTATTGACCGCCGATGGCGATGTCTCAAGCGATGAGCCCCATCTCCACCTCGGGCTCTTTGAGACGACGACGCGCGCCAATAAGCGATATCTCGACCCGCAGGGCTATCTCGTAGCCCGCGGTACCGGTCAATTACCCGGGCACGGTCGTGTGCCCGCTCTAGAGAATGTTGGCTCGCCCGCAGGGGCCGAAACGATACCTGCGCGGGGGGTTGAAGCCGAGCGAACGCCGGCTCCCCAAACGGTACCGGCCGTTGCCGGGCAGCCTCAACAGGTCGCCATGGGTGGGGCGCCGGCGGGCGCAACGAACCAGCGAAAGGTCGAGATACCGGCGACTACCATACGGCTATCGAGCACTTCTGTGAATACTGATATAAACGCTCAGGGCGCAGCACAAGCGACGTCAAGCGGGGCTGTCGCGCCGGCGACCGATATGCCAGCGGGCGTTATGCCCACAGAGACTGTCGATGTTGCATTGTCGGGCTCCGCCGGACAATCGGCTGTAGGCAGGGTTATGCCGCCGGGTATTGTGATCGCGGCCGCCCGAGAGAGCGCGCCCATTATGATCTCGCAGGCCGCAGCGGCGCATTCCATACAGGGGTCGCCGGGGCGAACCGGCGCTGGGCAGGCCGCTGCGCTGCGCGCGGCACAACCCGAAAGCACTGCAGGCCCCAACCCCTTCGCCGCGAAAAGTACCTCCGTTCAAGCAGCGAGTGTGCAGGCCGCAGTGAAGCCTGCGCAGCGGGTCGGCAGTGCAAGCGCGCCGAAAGTGGCAGGGAGATTCCTCTTTGGCTGGCGCTTCTTGCCCGAGTTTATCTTGGCTTGTGCGCTGAGCGCAATCATTATGCGGAGCGTCCGTTTCGTAAAGCGCATGAAAAGCCGGCCGCTGCCGGAATGGCCGGAAGTAGGTACCGTAAGCGCTATGGTCGCCTAAGAAGGGCCTATGCCCTATTTTTCCCGCTGTTGTGGATATCGTATTTGTGGTGAAACGTGTTGTGATGCTTGAGCGAATCTCTGGGGCACACTATCGCTTTAGGGTGAAAGACAGCCCAGCAAGCGTGATAATACATGTAAGTGGATACGTGTCTTGTTAAGTGACCTTGTAACTGCTATAATCATTGGGTCCCATACTCCTGCTTCAGCTCAACTGAAGCCATTAGTCCGAGGGAGGTGAATAAGTGAGGAACTACGAGTGCATGGTCATTCTCGAGCCCGCTTTGGAGAGTGAGGCGATCGATAATCAGCTCGCCAAAATCTCCGATATCGTTTCAAAAAACGACGGCAAAATCGGGAATGTCAACAAATGGGGAAAACGCCGTCTCGCCTATGAGATCGGCCATAACACCGATGGCTTTTACGCCGTTATCGACTTCCAAGGTGAAAACCAAACCGTCAATGAGCTAGACCGTATCCTTAAGATTACTGACGGGGTCATTCGTCATATGATCATCCGTCGAGGAAAGTAGGGGGAATAATGGCTAGTTTAAACAGAGTATTTCTAATCGGCAACCTGACCAGGGATCCCGAACTGCGGTTTACACCGAGCGGGTCCGCTGTCGCCAACATCGGCTTGGCGGTAAACAACAGGTACCAGGACAGCAGCGGCAATTGGGTCGATGAGCCAAACTACTTTACCGTTGTGGCCTGGGGCAGGCAAGCGGAGATCTGCAACGAGTTCTTGCGTAAAGGCTCGCCGGTTCTCGTGGAGGGAAGGCTGCGCTGGCGCTCATGGGAGACGCCCGAAGGACAGAAGCGCTCGGTAGTGGAGGTTGTCGCCAGCCGGGTGCAATTTCTCAACAAGGCGGGTGCTCGAAGCGAGGAAACGATGGCCGAGACCGCCGATGCAGACCTTCAGGCGCTTGGCGAAGGCGATTTTGACGATATCCCATTTTGATAGGAGAGGATTGACATGGCAGATTATGTTCGAAAGCCCAGACGCAAGTACTGTGCTTTCTGCAAAGATAAGATCGATTACATCGATTACAAAGACAACAACTTACTGCGCCGCTACATGAGCGACCGCGGTAAGATACGGCCGCGCCGTGTGACCGGCACCTGTGCCCAGCACCAGCGCGACCTGTCGATAGCCATCAAGCGTGCGCGCGAGATGGCGCTTATGCCGTATGCCCAGAGGCAGTCATAGATGAAGTCATAGGACGGGGCTCGATCACGGAGCCCCGTCTATAGCTATCGTACCCGCTAGCTTTTGCAGGCCCATGCAGCGCGTTATGAGATTGTGCGGTTTCATGCGCACGCCGGTGACGCGCATGGAGTTAGGGACACCGGGTTTGCAGAACGCTCATTTCCGACGGCGGTCTTTAGGCAGCTATCGTCTGGTGGGCGGATGCGGCAGGTAGATTCGCGAGCGACCTCTTCACGCCAACCGTTATACTCCATTGGCTTGCAGAATGAAATCGACGAGCGGGTATAGTTATGCTAACATTATATGTTCAAGATTGGGAAAACTGATTTCAGTAGCCGGGCTAAAACCGCAGCTCATGCCATAATCGTCAGACCGAGCAAACGCTTTTTCTGCGGGCATAGGAGCCCGGCGCCGGCGTACATTTAGATTTTTCAGAAGATTATTGATTTGTGTTGGAGGAGAAGATGAAGGTAATCCTAACAGAGACCGTGGGCGGCCTCGGCAGGGTCGGCGATGTGGTCGACGTTGCAAAAGGTTACGCCCAGAACTACCTCGTTCCCAGGGGGATGGCCGTCATAGCGACGACGGGAACCCTCAAGGACTGGGAACACAAGAAAGCAGCGATTAGCAAGAAGCAAGCCCAGGAGATTGAAGAAGCACAAACACTTGCAGATAGCATCAAAGATAAAGAAGTGACCATCGAAGCGAAAGCCGGTGAGGGTGGCAAGCTCTATGGCTCGATAACCTCAAAAGAGATTGCCGAAGCGGTTGACTCGCAGCTGAAAATCGAGGTTGACAGGAAGAAAATAGAAATAGCCGGAACGATCAAAGAAATCGGTGTACATCCGGTAACCATCAAGCTCTATCCGGGCGTTGAAGCCACTGTATCGATTAATGTAGTTGAAACCAAAGAGGGGTAATGAAAGCGGCAGATAGACCGCCCCATCTCGCACAGTTCGACAGGGTTCCGCCTCACAACATGGAGGCGGAGCAGTCTCTTCTTGGCGCGATGCTCATCTCGAGCGACGCCATCGCCGAGATTTTCGAAGATATCAAAGCCGATGACTTTTATTCGGAAGCTCATCGAAGCATATTCGAGGCGGCGGTCGACCTCTACGCGCGGGGGGAACCGGTCGACCCGATAACCCTCGCGGAAACTCTCGCCTCAAGAGGACAGCTCGATGCGTGCGGGGGGAAGTCATACGTTCACACGTTGGTAAGCTTGGTCCCGAGCGCAGCGAACGCGAAGTATTACGCGAAAATCGTCGAGCGTAACGCAACGCTCCGCTCACTTATTAAAGTCTCGACCGAAATCGCCGCGCTGGGCTATGAGGCGCCCGAAAATGTGGATGGGCTGATAGACAGGGCCGAGAGCCTCATCTTCGCAATAGCGCACAAGCGCATGACCGAGAAGTTCGTGGCAATCAAAGACCTGCTCAAAGAGGGCTTTGAGATGGTCGAGCAGCTCTTCGAAAAGAAGGAGCAGATAACCGGCGTTCCCACAGGTTTCGCCGATGTGGACCAGCTTCTCGCCGGCTTTCACCCCGGCGATCTTGTCATCGTGGCGGCGCGCCCCGCTATGGGTAAGACCGCCTTCGCGCTCAATCTCGCCGCCAATATGGGCATGGATGAGCTGCCGGTCGCTATTTTTAGTCTCGAGATGAGCAGGCAGCAGCTCGCCCAGCGTATGATGTGTTCCGAGGCGCGCATCGATAGCCACCGCCTGCGAACCGGCCAGCTCAGAGACGAGGACTGGTCGAGGCTCTCCGGTGCGGTCGGCCGGCTGGCCGAGGCGCCCATCTACATCGACGATACCCCAAGCATCGGCATCCTCGAGGTCAGAGCCAAAGCCAGGCGTCTCTTTGCACGCCACTCGCCAGGCGCTATCATCGTCGATTACCTTCAACTTATGCAGTCGCACCGCAGAATCGAGAACCGGCAACAAGAGATCGCCGAGATATCGCGAGGACTTAAGATACTCGCCAAAGAACTCGGCGTTCCCGTCATAGCGCTCTCACAGCTCTCCCGGGCCGTCGAGCACCGCAGCGACAAACGCCCACAGCTCTCTGACCTGCGTGAATCTGGTGCTATCGAACAGGACGCAGATATCGTCATGTTTATCCACCGCAACATCTACGGCAGCCCCGACGACATCGACGCGATGGAGGAGCGGGGCACGGCGGAGATAGTCGTCGCAAAACACAGAAACGGTCCGGTCGGCGTGGTGCGCCTCGCCTTCCTCGAGCACTACACCAAGTTCGCCGACCTCGCCAAAAACAGCTAGACGAACGCTTCTTTTACGCCTCGTTCCGCTCGCTATGCCTCCCGGGTGGCAACTCTTCAAGAAAAAGAGGCAGATATGCTCTGCCTCCTGAAAGTCGATTCCGCCCACCTATCTACAGGCTTCTATAGGTAAGGCAATCTGCGTGCTCGCTGTGGTGGGCAACGGTAATACCCGGCGCCATGCAATCCTTGCTCTGGTTGAATTTGCAGTCGGTGGCATTACATGTTGCGACATCCGGCATCTCCACCTCGGCCGGCTGCACCTGGCTAGTGGTAAAGGTATCGCACATCGGGTGCGCATCGCCGACGGTAATGTTTGGTGCATGGCATATCTGGCTCTGGTTGTAGCTGCATTCGGTGACGGTACAGGTAAGAACGTGACCCTCGTTCATCTGTTGCATAAAATTCACCTCCTGTTTTATCGGTCTGCTCTTTATTTGTACCCAGATGCCCGTAATCAATACCTGAGGTAGGGACGTTCTTTATTTACGCAAATAACTACACTGCCGCCGCATGCTCAGTCGTGTCTCTCAGACGTGAAAGAGGGTGCTCGATTCGAGCACCCTCTTTCCGCTCATCGATTATCGTAATCTCTCGTTATGCGGCCATACGTTCCCGGCCGGCCTCCTCTCCCATGGTTTCGGATCTACTCCGTCTCGCAGATCCAAACCAGCCGCCAAACAAGGCCGCGGCCAGGCCTAAGAGCGAGCCGAGCAGGAAGTAGCCGGCAGAGGTCGCCGCTACATCCGCCGCCGCACCCAGGTCTTCCGGTGTTGGGGTCACGCCGGGCACCGTGACGCCACCGAGTGCTTGTGCGGCATTGGTGGCAAAGCCTAGCAGGCCGGTTATGCCAAGCGTGCTCAGCAGTATCCCGGCGACCAGGGCGAACGCCCAGACCGTGAGCCCATGCCATATGCCATCGCTCGAAAGCTGGGTACTGGCTAGTCGTGACGCGACCCAGCCGCCGATAAAGAGTGAGATAAGAGCGCTAATTGCGGTCCAAATGCCAATGCCTGCACTGATGTCGCGCAGTTCTGCGATGGTCGTAACCGTTGCCGCACCGAAGCCCACAAGCACACCCAATGCGCTAAGTAGTAGCTGAGCCGCTATTGCAACAAGTACGCCGGCAAGGACGCTTCCCCAGCTTATGCGGCCGGCCCACGCCGGCATATAAGCTCCTCGCATCATCGGGGTTACGCCCCCATATGCCTCTTCGCGCGGTGGTACTTCGCGAACCGCGCGCTCTTGGCCCTCACGCTCTTCGTGCTGTGGCACTGCCCGTGCTTCTTTTTTGCGTTCCGGTTCTTGCATTGTTCTCGCCTCCTTTAACTAAGGACTTCACTACACTTTTACCCAGGTTTCACGGACTAAATTGAAAATTTCAAGAGAAAAACTACTTTTTACTAGGCATGCATCACTGTTTGATGTCGCCTTAGCCGGGTAACTACAACTCGTAAATATAAACTTTCAGGAGGTGAAAATAATGTCATATTATCAACCAGCATTGCGACGTTTGAGTGATTTAGACGCTGAATACAATGTTGAGCCGGGGTATGAAGATGTCCGAGGCTTTGAGGTCTTTGATAGCGAAGGGGATAATCTGGGTGAGGTCAAAGACCTTCTAGTAGATACATCTGATTACTCGATAAACTATGCACTTGTGGGCAGGGGATGGTTAGCTTTCATAATGGGCGAAAACGAGGTTATCGTCCCGCTTCGCAAGATGGATATCGACCAAGAGGATAAATCGGTACACCTTGACATAGTCAAGGAGCAGCTAAGGGATTTCCCTGATTATAACACTGTTGGCGACCCGGATATTGTGGATAAGGTCAATGCTTTCTGGGGCACCGAGCAGTACAAACGCCCGATCGAAGGCAGAGAGCGCTATGGCCGCCCGACCACTATTCCGGTTACGGAAGAGCGTGCAAGGGTCTCAAAAGAGATGGAGAAGGTCGGTGAAATAGCGGTTACCAAAGAAGAGGAAGTCGAGAGGGCGCCGGTTACCGAGGAAGTTCACGGCGAAAGGATAGAGGTTGAAAGAGAGAAGGTCCCAGAGAGGCCTCTCGCTGAGTATGAAAAAGAAGGTCGCAGGATGGAACCTGGGGAGACCGTCTCCGTGCCGGTGACCGAAGAACGTATTCGGGTGACAAAAGAGCCGGTCGTCACCGAAGTGATCAAGTTGCGCAAGGTTCCGACTACACGCGAGGTGACAACCGAAGAAGAGCTTCGCAAAGAACGCGTTGAGGTCGAGGAGAAGAAAGGCAAAGAACCGGCAGCGTAAAGCATATAATCCAATCGATGCCGCAAAAGGTCAAGGGCGTAATGCAGAGAGCCTCTCTAAGCCCTTGACTTTATTTATTTCCAGCCGTGTGACCGCGGGGCACTCCGGAGGTGTGAATTATTCGCGCGTTTTAGGGAAGAATACCTATAAACCATTAAAATAATACAAGGGAATGTCCGCGATATGTCGCTAACCGAACGTGAGGCAAGAATAATATTGTCCATCAACAAAGCCATTGCCAGTATCTTCGACCTGGACGAGCTGCTGCAGCGGCTTGCGGATATTGTCTCGGAGTCCGTGCACTTCTCCCGCGTCGCAATCGACTTAAGCGACAGGTCTGGCGAGGTTACTGTGCGGGCGGTTCACGGGTATCCAAAAGAGCTCACCGGGCGACCGTTCGACCTTCTCTCGTTTAACCCGAATTTTATGCGTGTGCTCAGCGGCGAGGTGTTGATTTACGACTACGATGACCCCGCTTTGCCGAAGACATCGCGCGGCCTTCTCGAGAGTACCAATACTCTTAGGGTTATAAACGTCCCTATTATGCGGGCGAACAGGTTCTTGGGTATGATCGCCGCCGATGAGCCCGGTGTAAAGCACAAATTTACCGAAGAAGAGATACGACTTATTGCCGCCATCGCAGACCAGGCCGCAGTAGCCATAGAAAACGCGCGGCTATACGAAGAACAGAAATACGCCGCAGCCGAGATCGGTGAGTCGAGAAAACAGGTCCTCGATATCCTTGAGAGTATCAGCGACGGGTTTTTTGCCCTCGATAACGATTGGCGTTTCACATATGTGAACACAAAGGCGGCGGAGCTTATCGGGAAACGCAGAGAAGCACTTCTTTTCAGGAATATGTGGCAGGTGGTCCCGCAGTTGGTAGGAACCATATTCGAAACCAAGTACCGCCGGGCAAAAGAAGAGATGACGCCGGTCTCGTTTGAGGCCCGTTATCCCCCGATTGACAGGTGGCTTGAGGTGCGCGTTTATCCCTATGAAAATGGACTTTCGGTCTATGCGACCGATATCACGAGTAGAAAGAGCGCCGAAGAGGCGCTTGCGGAGAGCGAAAGGCGATTCCGGGAGATACTGGAGGAAGCCTCGCTCGTGGCGGTGATGCTCGACCCAGGCGGTCGAATCACTTTCGTAAACGAGTTCCTGCTCGAGCTTACCGGCTGGAGCGAAGACGAGGTTATGGGGGGAGATTGGTTCGGCCTCTTTATCCCATCCGAAGAGCGTGAAGAGCTCAGAAAAGGATTTCTTGAATCGATTGCGCAGGGCACGATATTCCCCCACCACGAGAACGATATTTTAACAAGACGCGGCGAGCACCGTACCATCTCCTTTAGTAATATCATCTTGCGCGACACCAAGGGCCGCGTAATCGGCACGGCAAGCTTCGGTGAGGACGTGACCGGGCGAAAGAAGGCCGGGAGATAGAGGGCATCCCGGGGTTACGAGCAGATATACGTTACGAGCGGGAAGCTTTTTTCTCTCCGCTCGATGCGCCAGCCCGCAGTTTCGATCATCTCGCCAACGTCTTGTTCCATAAACGCGAAGAACCCCTCGGGTTCGATGATGCCGAGGACGTATTTGAAGATACGCCAGAAAAGAGGCCATTCGGTAACACCAAACTCTACGACGACCATCCGCTTCGCGATGCGCCGTGTCTCGGCGAGCGCCGCGCGTGCGCCGTCGACGGTCATCTCGTGGAGACCGAGGACGTTGATGGCGACATCGAATTGCTTGTCCGCAAAGCCGGTCGAGGCCGCATCCATCACCCGGAAGTCGATGCCTCTGGCGCGCGGATCCGATTTGGCGATGCCGATGCGCTCCTTTGAAATGTCGATTGCGACGACGCTGCCGGTCCGCTCCTTCGCGGCGAACGCCATTCCGCCGACGGCCGTGGCCACATCGATTACGTTCGTATCCGGCCCGACGCCGGCTTTGTCCAGTATATCACCCCTAAAGCGCGAGGTCCGGCCCGGCCTGCTCAGCAACCGCAGGCCGGCCGTTTCGATACGCTCCCGTATTCCCATCGGCACTCCTTTTCGGTAACGACTCGCGCGCACCCGTGCGCGAGCTTTTTACCACCGTAGCGCAGCTACGCATGCGACACAAGCGGAATCCGGCGACGTGTCATGGGTCGGTCCGCAGGTCGGTGCTTTGTCTGCCATGAAGCCGGCGCTATGTCCGTACCGAGCCTAGTTTCCTTGACTTTAGCTGGTCATTTAGCTATGCTAGATACGCACTTGTTCACAAATGGGGTGCGCAAGTGTGGCATATGGCCTCAGCGATTCGATGTTGTAGAGAGGCGTAAGCAGTACCGGCGCGCAGGCGCGGGACATACGAATTGATAAACCGGCAGGACTCAGATAGACGGCAGGGTTAGAGGAGTTGTTTTTATCCAATGGCCTTCTTTTTGAGTTTTTTTGTGCGTATAAGGGTGTGAGTAATGGCCGATTACGATGTCATCATAGTCGGAAGCGGTCCGGCGGGCATTTTCGCGGCGCTTGAGCTCGCGAAAGACGGCAAACCAAGTGTTCTGGTACTCGAGAAGGGGCCCGATGTCGACAAAAGGGATTGCGTCGAGCGGGCAACCGGCAGATGCGCACACTGTAAACCTTGCCGTATAACCTCGGGGTGGGGCGGCGCCGGCGCGTTCAGCGACGGCAAGCTTACGCTCTCGACCGAGATAGGTGGATGGCTTGGCGACTATGTCGGCACGGATGAGCTTGCGCGTCTCATCGATTATACGGACCATATCTACCGCGAATTCGGCGCCCCGAGCGAGGTGCATGGGACTAACGACGAGGAGATTCGGCGGCTGCAAAGCCGGGCGCGCCTCGCGGATATGCGGCTTGTTGCGATGAAGGTCCGCCACATGGGGACCGACCGCTGCTACGAGATAATCAAGCTGATGCGCGATAGGCTCGAAGCCCATGTCGATATCAAGACCGGTGTTTTGGTCGATAGTCTCTTGACCGAGGATGGGCGCATCACCGGTGTGCGAACTGCCAAGGGCGAGGAGATAACGAGCGATTATGTCATCGCCGCGCCCGGCAGAGAGGGCGCCGACTGGCTCAGCGCGGAGGCCCGGAGACTCGGCCTCTCGGTGGTGAGCAATGCGGTCGATATCGGGGTGCGGGTTGAGGTCCCGGCGGTCGTCATGGAGCCCCTTACCAAAGAGCTCTATGAGCCGAAGCTCATTTACAACACAACGTCCTTTGAGGACCAGGTGCGCACGTTCTGCGTCTGTCCTTACGGCGTCGTCGCGTCGGAATCGACCGATGGTGTGACCACGGTAAACGGTCATAGTTACGCCGAGAAAAAGACGGAGAACACCAACTTTGCGCTACTGGTGAGCACGATGTTCACCGAGCCGTTCAAAGAGCCCATCGCATATGGCAAGTATATCGCGCGGCTCGCAAATCTCTTGGGAAACGGCATCCTGGTGCAGCGGCTCGGTGACCTTAGAGACGGGCGTCGCTCAACGCCGGAGCGCATTGCGCGCGGCACGGTCGAGCCGACCTTTATCGATGCGACACCGGGCGATTTAAGTTTTGTCTTGCCGTACCGGTATCTATCTGATATAACCGAGATGCTCGATGCACTGGATACGCTGGCGCCGGGCGTGAACTCTCGAAATACATTGCTCTATGGCGTAGAGGTCAAGTTCTACTCATCGCGGCTAAAACTTGCGTCCACGCTGGAGTCGGAGATAGGAAATCTTTTTGCGATCGGTGATGGGGCCGGCGTGACGCGGGGCCTGATACAATCTTCGGCGAGCGGCGTCGTCGCGGCTCGCGCGATACTTAATTCAATGGCTGGAGGGAAATAATGCCTGCAACGATTCTCATAGGTACACAGTGGGGAGACGAAGGAAAGGGAAAGGTCACCGATTGGCTGGCCAACGAGATGGATCTGGTCGTCCGTTACCAGGGGGGCCACAACGCCGGGCACACCGTCATCGCCGACGGTCATGAGCTGAAGCTTCATCTCCTGCCCTCGGGCATCCTCCATTCCAATATCACAAGTGTTATCGCGTCCGGTCTGGTAATCGACCCCAGAGCGCTCATCAAAGAGCTCGATGAGGTAAGAGATATCGGTATCAGCGAACCCAACCTGGTTTTGAGCGCCAACGCCCATCTTATCATGCCGTACCACCGGCTGCTCGACCAGGCATCCGAGCTTAAACTCGGCTCCGCTAAAATCGGCACGACCGGCCTCGGTATCGGCCCGGCCTACACCGACAAAGCCTCACGGGTCGGCCTGCGCGTGCAGGACCTCCTCGATATGAAGATATTCCGCGAAAAGCTCGAGGTGGCGCTCGCTTTCAAGAACCAGGTGCTCACCAAGATATACGATACAGAGCCGCTTGACGCCGGTGAAATAGTCGCAGAGTATGGCGAGTACGCCGGGCGGCTGCGAGGTGTCATCGGCGACGCGAGCCGCGTCATAAACGAGGCACTCGACAATGACAAGAATGTCCTGCTGGAGGGCGCCCAGGGGATGATGCTCGACCTCGATTACGGGACCTACCCCTTCGTCACCTCATCTTCGCCGATTGCCGGCGGCGCCTGCACCGGTGCGGGAGTAAGCCCGCTTCGGATAAAGCGCATCATCGGCATCGCCAAGGCATATACGACCCGGGTCGGCTCCGGCCCGTTTCCGACCGAGCTGGAGGACGAGACCGGTGAGACGATGCGCAAAGTCGGCTGCGAGTTCGGGACTACGACCGGGCGCGCACGGCGCTGCGGTTGGTTCGATGCGGTTATTCTTAAATATACGGCGACCATCAATGGGCTAACGGAGATAGCGCTGACCAAGCTCGATGTGCTCTCGCCCTTCGAGAAGCTCAAGATCTGTGTGGGCTACGAGTTCGAGGGCAAGTCCTACGAATATATGCCGTATCACCAGACGGTCTTCCATGGGGCGAAACCTATCTACGAAGAGGTCGAAGGCTGGAACATCGACATCAGCGACGCCGACAGCTACGAGAAGCTTCCCAAAGCCGCACAGGCCTACGTGGACAGGCTCGAAGAGCTCATCGGCGCTCCGATTACGATGATATCGGTCGGCCCGAGCCGCGAACAAACCATACTTCGCTAGCCACAAACAGGCATAGTGTGGTAAGCGCTACCCGTCATCGCGCATCTTCGCCACGATGATCAGCCTGGTTTTCGCGCTAAAGCGGGGGTTACAGGTGGTCAACGTCAACGTCCGGTCTTCGGTCGGCTCGATAACGCTCACATCGGTCGGCTTTACCACCTTTGTCTCGACCACATAGTAGGCGTACTGCTCGGTGGCGTCGCTCACCAGAATCAGGTCTCCGATCTCAAGCTCATCGAGATAGTAGAAGGGCCTGCTGTAGGTGACGCGGTGCCCGGAGATGACCATGTTGCCGACCTCTCCAGGATACGGCGTCTCCTCCATATGTCCCGGCCCCAGTTTTAAGGCCTCTGTGCCCACACCCTCGACGACGATCGCATCGAGATCGATCTTGGGGATGATAATGCGCGCGAAGGGCTCTTCTTCCTCGAACTGGGCGCGCGCTATAGTCGTCGCCGGGGTCTCCTGCGGTCTACGTGTGGTCGTCGTTGATTCCGGCGTACCATCGGCGGTCGATGACAGGGCCGGAGAGTATTCCTTCTTCTCGGAGACCGCCGACGTGCTCTTCTCCCATTTGTTCTGGAGTTGTCGCTGCTTAAAGTTCGTGTATACATCGGTATAAGCGATTTGAAGCAGGATGAGCACGCCCATCGCGATGAGCGTCAGCCCGGCCCACCTATAGATCATCGCTTTTTTCTCGCTCTTCATTATCTCACCCGGTGAATCTTGTTGTCCTTTGCCATCCGTCGACCAAAGAGTGTCTTAGCCGGCCTTCCATGAGTCCCCGGAGCGCCGCGGGTTAATCCCTCCGCAGCACCACGACGCCGTCTTTATTATAGATCTGCGAAAATTCCGTATTGCGCAACTCGTCGATAACTGCTCGCTGGTCGTCCGGCAACTTGCCGTAATCGACAATAATAAAGTCTATTGAATCAGTATCGGCAGGATTCTCATCCCGTATACCCCAGTTCCGCGAGATATATGGGTTTGGGAACTCATATATTCTCTCCCGGTGGGTGAGGTGCGGCACGAACGCGTAGAATGCGCTCACCGAGGCGTTCTCCGGTATGAGTGCGATGCCCGCCTGCGCCGATGCCCGCCCGCCGTTATCGCTCACGAAGAACCCCTGCCTATACTTTTGAGAGCCCGGTAAAGGGCCCCAGAAATAGTTTGAGGTCAACGCGATGAGAAGGATAAGCGCCGCGACGAGTGCGCCCTCCCTCTTTTTGAGCGAGAGCTTCTCGATGGCGAGTATGGCCGAGACAAAGACGAACGGGATGATGGTCGCGGTGTAGTGGTACTCGATGGTATCCATATAACCCTGTTGGCTGGTCAGGTTCGAGAAGAGCGCCGGCAGCGCGATGAGAAAGACCTCGATGCTTGCGAACGGCGAGAACGCGACCGGCGCCAGGAGTTGCGTAAGATATACCAGCTTACGTTCCTGCAGGAGGAGGGAGAGGGCCAGCCCCGGTTTGGTGATGGTGTTGACGATGACCTCACCGGGCGTCGAGCCGAGGTTTGAGTAGTTGCGGATATAGAAAAAGCCTTCCTGGTTGAACATGGGAAGTATGAACTTTATGCCGATGAGAAACCAGGCGAGCGAAGCGAGCGTGGTCGCCAACCCGACCGCGCGGTTGTTGGTCACGGCGATATATACGCCCATCAGCATCAAGATGAGCGCGATATCTTCCTTGGCGAGCAGCGCGATGAGCGCGGCGACCGCGAAGAGCCCGTAGCGCCGTCTCATGACAAAATAAAACGCGAAGAGGAGCGCCGGGGTGGCGATGGTCTCCGGGTGGAAGTGGTCCCGGTTGAGCCACTGGAGCGCCGGGTAGAGCAGGTATGAGGCCGCGAGCGCAAGCGCTAGCACACCATGTCTTAGCCGGTCTTTCGCAAGCAGGTAGACCGGGACAGCCCCCAGGGCCAGTGCGATGGTCTGCAGGACGAGCAAGAGGCGAACATCCGCCCAGATTTTATAGAGCGGGGCCAGCAGCACAAGCATAAACGAGAGGTGGTCGCCGAAGAGGTGCAGGCCGCGCACGGTGATAAATGGGTCTTTCAAGCGGCTTAGAAGCCATATGCCCTGGTCGAATATACCGAGATCAAATCCGAATGTCTGGAAATTGTTATGCAGGCGAACCGTCAAATAGGAGAAGGCCGCTATGTAGAGCAGGACCATCGCCGCCAGCGCCGAATACTCGAAGGTTTTTGAGGATGCGGCCGGCACCTGGCCGGGCGCTTCATCCGGTCGCCGGTCGCCGGTCTCTATGGGCTCGCCGATAGCGCTTTCACCCCGGAATTCCCCGGGTGCAAGGCGCTCGACCAGCGCCGCCGGCGCCCTCAGCGCAAGCGAGAGAAATGTCGTGACGCGACCGCCGCCGACAAGGTCGACCGGCTCGATGCGCACGAGGCTTACATCGGATTCGATATCGATGAACAAGAGCGAGAACGCGTCTAGCTGCATCTCCAGCCGGCGCCAGCGCATGGCGGCAAGCGTGGCCTCCGAATACTCGGGGGCGACCACCACCACCCGCTGGTTCTGGTTAAAGAGACCCGCATCGAGCGCCGTTTCGAGCGAGAAGTAGTCGGCGTGAAAGCCGGCCAGCTCACCGAAGGTCCGGCCATGCTGCGCGTGGTACTTCGCGCACGCGTCCGCCAGCTCCCCGTATGCTACATGCCTGAGACGCCAGGCAAAGGAAGCGGCTTCTCGTATCGCATGACCCGACGGCTCGCCGCCCGCCAGGAGCATTACGACCAGCGACCCCTTCGCGTCCAGGGCGAGCAGCCCGGCCGCCCCTTCCGGCGCATCCCAGGTGTCGATCATAAGCAGGCGTTCGGGGAGCAAACCATTACCGTTCGCCAGCCGCTCCGTCAGGAGCCCGAACAAGTGCGCCGGCCAAGCGGACGTAGCGAGCTTCTTAAATTCTCTATCCTTTACTCGAAATAACGACACTTAGGTGCTACTCCTCTCCGCCTCGGCTTGCGGTTCTGCCCGGGCGAGACCGTCGCCGAGGTGCAATCTCGACGCCGCGGTTGCCGCGTAGCGGCGCCAGGCAAAGAACACGGCGTAGGCCAGGACCGCGAACCAGCCCACGCCGGCCAGCCATGCTCCGAAGATATCGATAAAGGTGCTCCCATAGTAGAGCCGCACCCGGTTTTCTGTCGGTATTACCATCATCAGCGACGGTGACGCCAGGTACGGCCCGTCGGCACCCTGCGCCTTCCAGTTCGGGAAGTAGGATATCTTTATCCAATGGGGCACGCCGATGGCGGTCGTCGTAAAGGACAGCTCATCGTCGCTTATCCGTACATCGCCGACACTTCCGTCCGTCGTGACCGGTGAGCGCGATACATCCCCGAGGTGGCCGCTTGCCGTCTTGAACTTACCCGCGAGCTCTTTTGCATGGCCCGCCTCGAGCAGCGGTGTGTCGAGAAGCTCCGGCCGCGCGTACCAGTCGAGCGCGGCCTGGCGCCAGTTACGCTCGCTAACCAGCAGCGGCTCGTTCTCCGGTATCGTCACGTAACCCTCGGTCTCCGTTTTATACAGGGCAAACTCCATATCGGTGCCGCTTACTTTGAATTTCTCGAGAAGCTCGAGGTCGGGATTTTGGCCTGCCTCATATTTGACCTCATCTGAGAGGGCGAGAAAGTAGGGGATATTGTAGAGCTTGAGATGCCCGATGCCGTCGGCCACGCTCAGCGGGGGGTATTTCACACCGAGAATCGCGTGGCTCGGCTCTTTGGAGAGCTCGGCCTGGTTGATGAAGTGAAACGGCGCGGTAAGGGAAGCCTCCATCAGGGTGCCCTCCATCGTCGGATGGTTGGCGAAATAGGGCAAGAGCTCGAACGCGCGCGGCGTGCCGAACTTATCGATGCTGCCGGCGTGCTCGACCATCACCCGCCCCGGCGGTAGTTTATCGATATACTGGTTGATCTCGTTGAAGCTCGCCCAGTGAGCTTTGCCCTCGAAGCCGGAGTAGTTCCATCGTATCCAGTCGTCGGCCACCCTATTGCCGGCGCCCAGGACGGCTACGGATGCGACCGCTACGGCCAGCACGCCGATTACGAAGTCGGCGTGTCGTTTCGGTATGAGGACATACTCGTATAAGAGCTGTGCGAAGAGCCTGCGTAGAAACCACAGGCCATATGCCGCCCAGACGAACGAGAAATAGTAGAAGAAGGGCAGGAGCCTGCCGTTCCAGAGGCGCCCGGGCGGCAGCAGGAAGAAAAGCGACGCGGAGACGACGAGTCCCCACAGGAAAAAGAACACCCGGCTATCCCGTTTAACGACCGCACCGATAACCCCGAATGCGGTGAGCGGGAAGAAGAGACGGAGCGGCGGCGGGATAAGCTCGTCGAAGCCGCGCAGTTGGTCCCATTGCATATGCGCCGTATAGCCGATTTTCGCCACAAACGGGAGCCCCCACGACGAACTCAGGATAAACCCGAGGCCGAAGACGCCGGCCAAGATGGCAAAGCGTTTTACGCTCAACCGGTTAAAGAGATAATAGGTGGAGAGAATGACGATCATAATCGTGGTAACGATATGCGAGAGGGTGATGATGCCCAGAAGCACCCCGGTCGACACCCGAAACCGTTCCTCTTTGATGTCGCGGTAGAGCAGCGCGAGGAAGAGCATGGTAAGCGAAAAGCTTAAGCTGTAGCCGAACTCACCGGCGAGCGTGCTTAAGATGTTGGCGCCGTATATCGAGTAGCTCTCCATGAAGAGAAACGGGAGGCTGAATGCGGCGGCCATAATGGGCAGCGGGAACTTGAACCCCATCACGCGGAAGGCCCCGTACGTGGTGGCCGGCAATAGGAAGATGCCGAGAATCGTGCCGAGCTTAAACGCCACTTCGTATTTGATGACCGCGCTCAGTAGCGCGATGACCAGGAAGGGGAAGGGGAAATAGAAATGGAGCATGGGAAAGCCGGCATACCACCCGGGCGCCCACCCGGTTAGCTTGCCTTTCGGCAACAAGTTCTCTATCAAATAGCGGGCGACATAATGGTGCGCGCCGGTATCGCCGCCGGCCGTCGTCGTCGCCGATAGGATGAGGTCCGGTTTGAAGAAATATAACAGCGTCGCATAGATGGCGGCGAACCCCAGCGCCGTGATATAGCGCGATAGCTTCGCCGCCCGTTCACCGTGTGTGTTAATATCGATCGGTGCCCCTCCTTATGCATGACCGCCGCTGGCAGCCAACTTACGATTTGGCAACCCCGCGCGGTTTCTCTGTCAGGAAAAAATAGCGCAATTTAAGCAAGCCCAGCACCGTGCGTGGTATCCGCTTCAGGATGTTTGAGCGCGCCAGCCGTTTCTCTTCGATCACAATGGGGATCTCTTTAATCCGCAGCCCCGCGCGTTCGGCGCGCAAGACGACCTCCGTGTCGAAGAGGTCTTTCGACATGCGGCTCTGCAGCACGATGGGCTCGATGGGTATACGGCGGAATGCTTTTATCCCGTGCGTGTCGCGTACTTTCATGCCAAAGAGAGCCTTAAGGCTCACGCTAAACCCCCGCGTTATAACCTTTCGCGAAATACCCCGGTTGTCCTGCGTGCCCGGGGCAAGTTTCGATGCCAGCACGACGTCATAGTCATCGAGCAAGGTGAGCGCTTTCTGTAGGAACTCAACGCTGTAGTAGTCGATGTCGAAGACGATCACGTACGGCGCGCGCGCGGCGAGCACACCCATCTTCATCGCGCCGCCGTAATCGGGGGCGTCGGTGGTGAGCACGCGTGTGCGCGGTTCGTTACCGGCAAGCCCGAGCGCCAGGTCGCGCGTCCTATCGGTGCTGCCGTTCTCGCAGAGGAGAAGCTCGTAGGCGATACCCGCCTCCTGCAGTTCCGCGCGGAGGCCGGTGACGGCGCCAGCCAGGAATGATTCCTCATTATGGACAGGGATGATGATAGACGCACGCGGTTGCGCCTCATTCTTGCCCGCACTATCTGCCATCGTGTTCACCCGGATACTCTCTTCCATACGAGCGCACATCCTTTGGTCTACCCGGCCCGAGGCAACGAGAATCAACCATTGCTCCCGTAAGGGTTTTGAACTCTTAGTTTGCCGCCGTTCTTCAATCGATATCTCGAACCCCGCTTAGGAGGCCTTGCTAACGCAACAAACGGTATAAATATTCCCGTTTCAGGCACATCTCTAACGGATAGGCCGCTAAGGGATTGTGCCGGTTGCCGGTATAATTATCCTGATTAACCCTTAGTTCCTATTATAGGTCGTGGCATGTATTAGGCAAATCATGAGTGTGTGCCGGGGTTAGGGGCGGGACGTGGCTTTGGTGTAGGTGGCCCTGCCGAGGATGATAAGGAGGATAGCTATCGCAAAATACGGTTTTAGGTCTATCCCCGTCAGTGGCAGTGTCTCTTCCGACATAGTGGCCGGATTCTTGATCTGTTCTCCCTGGACGACAACGGTCTCGTTCTCATCGGCCGTGGCAGTACCTGAACGCTGTGTCGTCGCCGGCGCGGCCGCCTTTATTGCGCCGGTCTTAGCGTCTGCGGGCTGCGGCTGTGCGACGGTTGTAACGGTCGTGGCAGACGTTGTTACTACAGTGCCGTCGCGCAAGATCTTTGTGCTGCTGGTTACGGGGGGCTTGACGGTAGTCGCCGGCGAAGCCTCCGGCTCGGTTACGATGACCTTGCCATCCGGTAGCAGCCCTATATCGGGTTGGGTGCCGGTGGCCGTCTCGGTCTCGGCGAATACGACGGCCGGCGTTAGTGCGATTATAAGTATGATGAGCGGTAACAGTACCCGTGCTACGCGAATTTTCAAAGTATCAACCCCACAATCATTTGATTGTTAATGCCACTATCGCATTAACCTTACAAAAATTCTACCCTTATTTGACGCTTTTTTAATCCTACAAGCGGTCGAAAGCGGTCATCCTCTGGGTGGATTTAAGCACTTATCCCTGATTTACGCTCTTTCAAGCTTTTTCTTGACAAGCGTTCACTCTCTGACTACAATGTCGTAAGACATGCGTAGTATTACGTATCATTACTAACCTATATTGGGTCAGAGCAACCGCGTTTTGCTGAGAATGGAGGGGGTGGTGTTGAAGGTAGTCTAAGATAATCGTTTGCGTCAGAAAACAGTTATTTAGGAGGGGTTATTTCAATGACTAGGTTTTGTAGTCGAGCGTTACTTATTTTGATAATCGTGTCAATGTTTGTGCTTGCGATTGCACCAATCGCACAAGCCGCAAGTACAAGTGTTAATGGCGATCATATCTTTTTTGCATCTTATGATGGAGAAAATTTAATGTTTCATGTTACGTCGAACTTGAGTAATCAGTATGTGATTGACAGTGTAAAGAAGATCCAAATCAACACTAACCATGGCTTAGTTGGTGTGCGTTATAATGTGAGTGGCATACTTCAGTTTGTAACCGGCTCTATAGCCTACTACGATGGGGGCAATCTCAGGACTAGGCTCACCCTATCATCATCTGGGCCATCTTATGTGCCGCCAGGCACGACGGGTTGGGGCGGTTCCAATAGCTCTACCGTAAATCTTTGCACAATATATGGCAACGACTGGGTGCAGGGAGATATTTCGTGGTCGGGGAGGGGCCCGCTAGGTAATACTTTCCCTTCTGCGAAATTTTTCACATTAAAGAAAACCTATCGCTAGAACCGGTAAATATGATTGGGGAGGTTTAAAATTTTGAAAAAGCCAATAATCCTAGTGGTAAGCGCGGTGATAATATTTTTGGTAGGAGGCCTTGCGTACACGTATGCGGAAACTCCGTTTTTTAAGCTCGGTCGGCAGATGAGAGAGGCTAAAGAGGACGCAAATTCACAGAAAGTGATTGCAAGAGTTAACGGCAAGCCGATTACAAAAGAAAGGTACGATTCGCACACGGCAAGTCAAGTACCAGCCAACCAGCAACTAGGGCTTCCTGCGCCAAGCAAGAAAGACATTATTAATCTATTAGCAAAAGGTATCCTGGTGCAGGAAGAAGCCCGCAAGAAAGGCATCAAAGTATCCGATGCTGAGGTTCAAGCATTCATAGATGAGCAAAGAAGAATGGCCAAGAAATTACCTGAAGAGGAAAGACGGTCATATCTTGAAGTTCTTAAGGGTCGGGGCTTAACCGAAGATGAATATTGGTCGAGCAAAGAGACTTTTGAGGGCTTCAGAAGAATCCTTACCGAGGGTAAGGTGATGGATCAATTTATCGGCCAAGCTGATACCCAGGAGGAGATGGAAAAGGCGCAAGAGCAATACTTTGCATATCTGGAGGATTTGCTTAAAAAAGCCAAAGTCGAGATTCTCGATAATGAATAGAATATCCGTCTAGATGTCGTGCGAGGTAGTAAAATAGCGTTGTTCCGAAGAGCAACCCCAATATGTGGGTTGCTCTTTAAGTTCTGTGCCAGGACGGTGCTTATAAGCCAGTTTTTACTTCCTCCCCCGTGTTAGCCCGAGCAAGACGCTTCTTGCAGCTAAAAGCGGTTTTGCGTAGAATTGATAGAGTGCATAACGCCTGAACCGGAAATTCTGATGCGCATGCTCTACGCGCGAACAGGAATTTGTAATCGAACCAGATGACCCAGCTTCTTATGTATTCAAGTTTTTTGTATTCGCAGACCGCGCATAAAGTTTATGGGTATCGCTGTGGTCGTGCTTTGGTGTGGAGCATTTCGAATAATACCGCTGGCGAGGATTGAGGCACGTAAACCGTTTTGGAAGAATGAATGCATGAATGATTGATCGAATCGATGTCAAAGATAGACGATAGGGGGCAAGCTTTGAAGGTACTAGTGATTGGCAGCGCGGACCTCGACGGCGATTTTCTCGATGGTGGCCGCGCAGATGGCGAGCGCTGTCATGTACTCGGCGTGCCGGTCGCGCTGGAGCACCTGGGTGGAGACGGGCGCCGGGGTGAGCCCTAGCCGCTCGCAGACGTACTCTTCGACCCACGGATCGATATTGGAGTAGGTGCCGACCGCCCCGGAGAGTTTCCCCACCGAGATGACCGCCTTGGCGCGCTCGAGGCGGTTGAGGTTGCGGTGCATCTCGAACGCCCAGTTTGCGAACTTGAGGCCAAAGCTCATCGGCTCGGCCTGGATACCGTGGGTCCTACCGACACAGACCTGGTCCTTATACTCGAAGGCCTTCGCCTTCAGCAGGTTGACCATCTCGCGGACATCTTCGATAAGGATATCCATAGCCTCTTTCATCTGGACCGCCAGACCGGTATCGACGACGTCAGAGGAGGTCAGCCCGTAATGCACATAGCGCGACGCCGGACCGACGTTTTCCGCCACATTGGTGAGAAACGCGATGACGTCGTGGTGGACCTCGGCCTCGATGACCTCGATACGCTCGACGGAAAAGGCCGCTCGCTCCTTGATCTCTTTGAGTGCGTCCTCCGGGACTATACCCAGCTTCACATGGGCTTCGGTGGCAAGGACCTCTATCTCAAGCCATTTCTCGAATTTGTTTCTCAACTCCCAGATAGACCTCATCTGGGGCCGCGAATATCTCTCTATCATTCCACAACAACTCCTTTGCCACCGGTCGATCACATACAAGCCCATCGCGGACGAAAGTGCCCGCGATGAACGGAAAAACTTCTATAATCACTGTGCTTCACACACCACGCAGCCCCGGCACGAGCGCGAGACTACGTCGCGCTCACCGCGCGCAGCGCGATGTCCTTTCGATAATGCACCCCTTCAAAATAGATCTTCTCTATCGCCGCGTACGCCCGCTCGCGCGCCTGCGCAAAATCCGAGCCCAGGGCGCTCACATTGAGCACCCTCCCCCCGGCGGTTACAATCTTGCCGTCACTGAGCTTGGTCCCCGCATGGAAGACCGCCACGCCATCCATCGCCGACGCCGCATCGAGGCCGGTTATCTCAAAACCGGTATCGTAATCGGTCGGATACCCCCCTGAGGCCAGCACTACGGTGGCGCAGACCTCGTCTCTCCACTCAAGCTTCACACCGGAGATATCGCCCCCGGCCACCGCGAGCATCGGCTCGAGCAGGTCGCTTGCGAGCCGCGGCAAAATCGCCTGGGTCTCGGGGTCGCCGAAGCGCGCGTTGAACTCGAGCACCCGCGGCCCCGTTGCGGTCAACATCAGGCCCGCGTAGAGAACACCGCGATACTCGATTCCCTCGGCGGCCAGGCCGGCTATCGTCGGCTTGAGAACTAACTCGACGATCTCGTCATAGAGCTCGGCGGTGACTATCGGGACCGGTGAGTACGAACCCATGCCGCCCGTGTTGAGCCCCTCGTCGCCATCGTAGGCCCGCTTATAATCCTGCGCCGGCACCATCGGCAGAACGTTTGCACCGTCGCT
>Ga0351947_1005_pt1 | contig 29143 bp, 30 predicted proteins | sample BONcelT113001G13_FD_205815 | JGI IMG/M metagenome (GOLD analysis project Ga0351947, IMG submission 205815) | Enriched cells from coal bed in the Powder River Basin, Montana, United States - BONCAT cells T11 rep3 HSBNCT.T11.300.1.G13 ...
AGAAAGCTAAGCTACTCGGCAAAGCATTCGCCGAAGTCGAGAACCGTCTTGGCAGAACCGCAACCGCAGAGGAAGCAGCCGCAGAACTCAATATGGACATCGGCTCTTTCAATGCCATGCAGGCAGAAGTCAGCAGGCTTCCACTGCTCTCACTCGATGATTTTATCTTGCAAGACGAGGAAGGCGAGGTTACGCTGGGTGAGCGCATAGAGGACAAAGGCTCCTATAACCCGCTGGAGATCATAGAGTCGACTGAGCTCAGGAATACCCTCATCGAGGCCATCGATAACCTCAACGAACAAGAACGCCTGGTTGTCACCCTATATTACTATGAAGGACTTACATTGAGAGAATCGAGCGAAGTCCTCAGCCTCTCGGAGTCACGCATCTCGCAGATACGACTACGTGCTGTGGCCAAGCTCCGCGCACATATGTCCGTTCTCTTCGACCAGCCATCTGCATGATGCTTGGCGCATAAACAGCTCTGGCGATACTAAAGCCATGATTGCCCCTGCCGAGCCCGCTTATCTCCTTCTCGCTGGATCTGCCCTTCGTCTTCAGCTTTATAAATATTTTCGAATTAGACTGTATTTTTCATGGTAGACGCCGATAACAAATAACAGATGGTTTTACCGATTACTATAGAAAACTATCGTCAGAGAAAAGGGCGGGACAGCGATGCAAGTCGACGCGTTGGAACTGGTGAAGGCCGGCCAAATCATCTACATCGAAGATTCGACCGGTAGCTCATGGCCGTTTGGTATAAATAATATTCTCAACCGCGAATTTATCGTATGCCAAGCTCTTGGGCGTAAATCTACTCCCCTTCGTGTCGATTCCACAAACCGCCTGACAGTAGTGCTTCCACAAGAACACGGCGCATATATGATCAGATCAGAGATCATCGAGAGTGACGACCTGAAAAGCAAAATCACGCTCCGGCCGACGATGGATATCGACTTTATTCAGCGCCGGCAATATTTTCGGGTTCTTAAACCGTCGACGCTTGCCCACTACCAATTGCTCGATAGTCAAACACAGGATAATGAGAGCATGCCGATCGAGGGGTTAGTATGGGACCTGAGCGGCAATGGAATTGGTATTATAATCCGCGCGACCAAGGCGGTTTACACGGGAACGGAGATTAAAGTGATACTTACGCTTCCCGGACGAGAGCAGATTGAACTTGTCGGCGGGATAACACGCGTAGTGCCGAAAAGCATTATTAAGAACGAATACCTGCTCGGTATCTACTTTAAAAAAATACGCGAAAGCGACCGCGATAAAATAATTAAATTCGTCATTCAGGAACAAGTCGCCCATAAAGGCTTAAAGAAACGATAATAGTATTATAGATTCGGCCTTCTTGTCGACCACATCTATTGCTCCCTGATAGAACAATAAAGGAATTTCCGAAACAACCTCGAAGAAAACATAAGAGGTATTAGATGAGAGCGCTCACTTTCCTTCCGTTGGGAAAAACAATATATATTGAGGATATAGGCGGCGGAAGTCGTACATATAAAGTGGTAGAGCACCTGTCGAAAGGTCTCGTGGTCTGCCAAGCTACGAGTAAAAAAGACTACCCGCTCCAAAATCTCGATGAGCGGGTCACGCTTATTTGCCCAGTAGACAACGGGGTTCATCTTATCCTTTCATGGATTCGCGAGAGCCATCATAACGGCGGGAAAATCATTGTCGATCCGGTAGGCAAGATGTGGTTTGTCGAGCGGAGGCGCTATTTTAGACTAAGGGGTCCCGACGTCACAGCGCACTACGCAATCGTCGACAAGAACGATAAGTTGGCGTCAGGTATGGCCAGCGGACTCGTCTGGGACCTAAGCGGAAATGGTATCGCGCTTTTTGTAAGGTCCGATAAGACCATCAAGTCACAGAAAAAGATCCACCTGGTGATAACCCTGCCGGACCAAACTCAAATAAGTCTGACGGGCAAAATCATACGCTGCGCGCATCAGAAACAGCAGAGGCAAGAGCATTTGCTGGGTATACATTTTACGACCATTGATGAGGTCGACCGCGAGAAAATCATCAATTACGTCATCCAGGAACAACTCGCGTCGATGAAGCGACAATGCGTTTATGATAAACGCTTTCACGCTGGATGGCCGTTTGCTTGCATGTTATAATTCAAACATAAATTGGTATGTTGAATGATGGGTTGTAGATACGGCTTTCCTTTAGTTGAGAGGATGTACGATGTCAATCCGGCCAACCGATCTCCAGATCATCATACAGAAGACGCAGGAGGTCGAAAAACTTCAGCAAAACCAGCAACAGCAGTCGAAAGTGCAACAGCAACAGTTTGCTGAACAGCTACATAAGCAGAGCGAAATTAAGGAGCGCCAGATTCGCTCATCACCCCGTGCTGACGAGGTAAAAATCCAGCACAAGGAGAAAGACGCCGAAAAAGAGCAGTCGCAAAAACGCAAACAATCAACGGCTCAAGGCGATGAGACGGTAAAACAAGCCGGTGGTGCGCAACCGGATGAACCTGAACATATGATAGACATAAAGATTTAGAGGTAGCAGTGGATTCAAGCTTCATACTCATCGTCATCATACTTACTACAGCGCTTATAGTGCTGCCCGTAGCGGCGTGGATAGCCCTACGCAAGTTGTCATCGGTCGATAAAGTCCAGCAACAAAACGAGGAACTCCATTCCCTTGAGAACTCGCTGAGCTTCATGATCAAAGAGCTGCAGGAATCGGTAAAGTTTGCGTTAAGCGATATGGACGAGGCGGCTGCCAAGTTAAACGAGATGATAGAGCTCGCCGACGATCGCTTGCGCCAGCTCCAGTATTACTACGAGTACGGTGAAGAGTTGAAACCCCTCGTCGAGCAGGGGCCGGGTGAGCCCGCCGCCACACCTCCCCCGAAGAACCATGCGCTTAAACACCGGGAAGTCTACGAGCTAAGCCGCAAGGGCTGGAGCGTCGCCCAAATCGCAAGACACACGGGCATGAGCGCGGACGAGGTGCAACTTATCGTCAACCTGATGGAGATAAGCACGCTCGGGCCGCATTTTCCAACACAGCAAACGAGAAACCCATTGGTCTAGCATGCTGCATAGATCCCTTTCGGCTGGTACTTACCGGCGTCCCAGGCTGTGCCACGTTTGAGGATCAGTGCGGCCACTTGCCTTAAAACCGTTGCTCTTCTGCCAGTCTACAAGCGCGCCCGCGGTCTTCGGGCCAAAAATACCGTCGTCATGCAAGCGATATCCGTGTGCGTTAAGGCGCCGCTGCAGGTCTTTGACATCGTCGCCCCGCTCCCCCATCCGCAACTCGGGTGGACGCCCAGGGCTGGCTTCAACGTTGCCCTCTGCGATTATGCGGACGCATGAGAAATGCATGCCGTCTTTGTTGCGACGCCAATCGCCTCCCCACTCGAAGCCCCATCGCTCAGCGATTTTGCGAAGCGCTGGGGGCTGGTATGAATTATCACCATAATTGAGCCTGCCCCCCGGCCCATCGCGGCCGTCATCGACGTTGATATCGATATCGCACCCGTAAGCATGCCCCGAGAGCGGGCGGCCTGGATCCCACAGGATATGCCGGGAAACCCAAATCCCTCCGATATCGGTCACGAGATTTTCGCTGCATGCCGCATTAATAAATCGCCGCATCTGATACGAGACACGTTTATGGCACCGGAAGCGGCCGAACGGCGTCTCTACCGACTCGATGTGCGCTCTCACCCACGCGGGCTCGATGATGATCGTCCCTCTTTTCTTAGTGTTTTCGCGGTACGTAAACGAACCGAATAACTTCTTAAGCTCTACCTGGCTTAGCGGCATGTTATCACTACCATTTTAAGAATTCGATGTGCAGGACTCGATTATAATACTACGGTTGTGAAGCTTGTCCCTATAGTATCGGCATGCGTCCCGTTATACCCAACGAATTTTGCGTCAGGTACGCAGTTTGGCCTTCCGCACATGTCGTGCAGACTATTAAAAACTTTCTTACGTGACGAGTTATGTAACTTTGTGCAGTTACTTTGTATCGTAACTGCGGTCTTTTATGGTCGATTCAGTAAGAATTTACGTGTATTCTCGGATATTTATACCAATTCCTATTGTTTTTCAAGGAATCGTTTGATAAAATATGTTACGTACTGGGGGCATGGGAGCGGTTCAAAAAGAGTTTGTACCAATTGTTAACAGAGTTAAGGAGACTTAACTTTCCTCAAATTTCCTCATAGAACCACCGATGCCACAAAAAAACGGCGAACCCATTTCGCCGTTTTTTTATTTTAAGTAGTTTCTTGCCGGTATAGTCCGATGTGGGATTAAGGCCTCTTAAGCACACAAGGGAATATCCCTGGACAAGATAGCTGCAGCGTCGTTCGCCATTAACGGCCGGCTAAAGATATATCCTTGCGCCCCGTCACAATTAAGTGTGCGCAAAAACTCCAATTGCTCGGTTGTTTCCACGCCTTCAGCAACTGCCCTGAGCCCAAAATTATGGGCTAGTGTGATAATGGCTCTGGCAATCGCCATATCGTCTGGGCTATCTATAAGATCATTTATAAAAGACTGGTCGATCTTTACGGCATCTACCGGAAATTTCTTAAGGTAGCTAAGAGAAGAATAACCGGTGGCGAAATCATCAATTGTAATTCGTACGCCCTTTTCTCTTAGCTCATAGAATATAGTAGCGATAGCTTCAACGTCCTCTATCAGCACGCTCTCAATAATTTCGATATCTAGATAGCAAGGGTCAAGGCCGGTCTTTGCAAGCACTTGATCAACGATCCTGACCATATCGCGGCGCTTAAATTGCTTTGGCGATACGTTTACCGCAATTCGCACGCACGGCAAACCCATATCCTGCCACATCTTATTTTGTTTGCAAGCTGTCCCGAGCACCCATTCGTCCATCTCTGCCAAGAGGCCAATCTCTTCTAAGACCGGCACAAATTCTGCTGGATAAACAGTGCCAAAATCAGGGTGGTTCCAGCGAAGCAATGCCTCCATGCCTACGATGCCGTCCGATATGAGATCTACTTGCGGCTGATAATAGATAACAAACTCTCCGTTATCAAAAGCTTTTCGAACCCTGTTTTCTAAAGCAAGCTTTTCAGCGGCTTTAGCATTCATCGATGTATCATAAAACTGATAATTGTTTCTTCCTAGTTCTTTCGCCCTATACAGAGCCGCATCAGCATTCTTTAGGAGTGTATGCGAATCTTTGCCATTGTATGGATAGACGCTGATGCCGATGCTGGTCGTCACATGTATCTCATGGCCGCCAAGATCAAATGGCGGTTTCAGAGCCTGCATGATTTTTTTGGCAATCTCAGACCCGTCACTGATACTGCCGGATCTTAGAGAGAGGATCGTAAACTCATCCCCTCCGATACGGGCGATAATATCGTCTTTGCGCAGGCAACTCTCTAGCCGCTCGCTAACGTCCTGCAAGAGCTGATCCCCAACAGGGTGGCCGAGTGTGTCATTGATGGTCTTAAAGTTATCTAAATCCAGAAACATAACCGTAAGCATCTCCCTATTGCGATGGGCCTGGGATACCGCCAAGTCAAGGCGATTGATAAATAGCATACGATTCGGGAGCCCGGTCAAGGTATCATAATATGCCATGTAATTTAGAATCTCTTCGATTTTCTTGCGCTCGGTAATATCTTCAAAGCTCTCAACGCCGCCCGTAATATTGCCGTTCATGTCTCTTATTAGATCCGCATTTTTTGCGAGTGTTCTCTCTGCCCCATCTTTTCTCTTTATGACGCATTCCTTGCCCATGATCGGTTTGGGCACATCCTTCGCGAAAAGGCCGCATTTACCCGCGCACGTATTCATGGCGAATATAGTGCATTTTTCCCCGAGCACCTCCTGCGCGGCATAACCCGTTACCTCCTCAGCCTTCTTATTAAAGCTTGTTATAGTACCCTGCGCATCGACCGTAAAGATCGCACTCGGAATGACCCTATATAGCTGCTCCATTCTTTCCTTGGCTTCAAGAATAGCGTTTTCATCGATCTTGTGCTCGTCGCCTTGATGTCTCCGGCTGTCTTTGTTTTTTGCCTTGTGCGTACATTTTTTGCTCTCTCGCACTCTGCCTCCTAAATATTAATCAATATTATCGGCAACAGCGCTGCCCTCTTGAGACATGCACGCTTAAGCGCCACTTCTTAAAATAGTCTCAACCACATTTATCGAATAGCCCGAAGAGATATCCGGTGGATGAAGGGGCAAATTTAAATCGGCGTTGGCAGTCGCCGTGTGATTCCAGATTCTCTTAAAATCGCTTGACGGTTTTTTTGATTTCAGGCTTTGATTTCAAGGGGGCTTAAAAAGGGTGTGATCAACTACAATTAAAATTACGGCGGGAAAAGTAGTTGACGTTAATCAGAGGTGCCCCAAATTCTATAGGGCGGAAAGTGGCACCGCTGCTCTTAAAAGAAAGTGGCACCGCTGCTCTTAAAAGATTGAAGGTGGAATAAGATATAATACCGGCAGATAAGAAATGGTCCTTCAGGAGGGCCATTTCTTTGTAGCCCTAATCCAACACTATTCGAACCAAAAAGAGCAGCTAGATAAGTTAGAGGGGTATTTTGAAAAGCTTTTGTAAGTTCTTCGACTGCGGTAACAGCCAGACACTTGTAATAATTAGTTATCGATTCATTATGTAAGAATCTAAAAATCTATATCTACGCCCCTTATTCTAACATCCGACGTCAAATGGAATCTCACTCTATAAAAGGTTATCTTCAAGAGAAGCATGGTACTCCTTATAAGTTTCAGACTCCACTTCTAAAGAATCAATCTCAGGCACAGCATCAACCGGAAAATACCAGGCGGCAGAAGGATTGTCGTTAATAAAACCAACGATTCTAAGATTAAATAAAACATCTCGTCCAGGATGAACTCTGCTTATCTCTTGCCTGATATGCTTCAAGTCTATAAAGAAAACCCCGTTTTCCTCGTCGATTTTATATACTACATTAACAACAAGAGGTTCAGCCTGAGCGAAACCGCTTAATCCGTGAAGGTTTTGGATATGGTCTAGATTGTATTTAAGCAAGTGATCCCGCCGTGGGCTGAACGAAATGTTTCCAATAAGAAGGTCTGCAATTTCTATAGTCACCCTTGCTAAACTACCCAATTCCCCTGCATCCATAACAAGGGAATACGCCGTTCCATCCTTAATGGTATCGACCTTGAGCGTTCCATCTGAGACTTCAAAGTTATGGTTATGCACAATTTCATTTCGGAATTTTAGCAGATTTTCATAAAGTGCAAACGAGTAATAATGAATAAAATGCTCAGATTGAAACAGTGGTGGATAAGTTATGTCGGACTGCTTAAAGGTGTCGATTTTAGCAGCAAACCTCCACGGCACATTACTTATATTGCCCGCATGTTGATTCTCCTCTAAAACCCATTCATAAACCATGTCGATAACTTTGTAGGATGCTGTGAAAACCAAGGGACTCAATGCATTCATAATTTCGGTAGCCATACCAGCACCAACTATGCTGGCAAGCATAACACCAATATTTGGAGGCTTATTTTTTTCTCTCTCAAAAGTGAGCGTAGATGACCCGGTTCTTCCTGCAATAATATCTTGTTTCTCTAAGAGAAAACCAATGAGCCAAAGTTCGTAGTCTACTTTTTCTTTGAGTCTTAACTGAGAATTGCTATTATACATATTTGACCTCCATATGTAATTTATGCAATTTATAAATTGATTCCCGATACGATAACTAGATAAAACACTGTCCAACGCTTAGATACTATGCCGAAGTTGAAGAGCTAGAAGCTCATGATGGGAATCCGCCAAGATACGGATTATGCTCAAAAGGGGGTACGGTCAGCTGGAATATCTTGAGGAAAATTATTGACTCATTCTGCATGGAAGTCTTTTGCTATCGCCTCTAGCTCTAATGCTCATGGAGTGGTCGCTACAATCAGGACAAGTCGGACTTACACGAGTCTCAATTCTATTAAGCTTACGTTTTTGCACATCGTTTTGATGGTGATAAGTAATAATATCGTTATCAAATAAACCAGTAAATAGCATCATAAGGTCGTTGGCAGCTTGAGCCGCCGAGATTACATTTAAAGTAATAACGCTGGGTTCAGCTACTAATTCGTGATCGACATATCGTTGTGCTTGCAAATCCTCTTTGGAAAGGGATTCCTCTTGTAGTCTATTAGGCGGAATTAACTCTTGGCATTCTAAACAACCGCCGCTAGGATATGGAAGAACGAGTCTAGTATTAGCAACTATCGATTTGACTTGTCCGCTCTCTTTATCTACAAGTATTTTTACACCTACTTGAGCGCCTGGAATTAAATACTGGTGAAGCAAAGCATTAAACACAAGGCGGCTCTGGATATTGTCCGTTGCAAGAAAAATAAAATCTGCGTCGGTTAAGAGTTTAGCAACGCTTTCATCCAGGATATTGCCGACCACTGCATCGTACTTTATCGTCTTGTTTGCTTGCCTTGCAACGCGTTTTGATATGCGAACTTTGTAACGTGAGAGATACCAACCTATGCTTTTAACCCATTTCGGATTTTGCTCTCTGTTGAGCCAAACCATAGCATCGAGTCTAGTAGCGCCTACAACACGAGGAAGGTTGCTTGGCTCAACTTTATCAAAGTCGATAGCCACGATGTGACCAATGCCTAATCTAGAAATCCACTCGTTAAGCAATGAACCGCCACCGCCTAAGCCAATTATTCCGACTTTTAAATTAGATAGTATATCTTGTCCAATATCGCCAAAGAGCCTTGCATGACGATCATAGATTGGATTTACGCTAATAACTTTATCTATAGCTCTTGGATAGAGTTTAATAATTCTTTTACCTATAACTTTCAGGTATTCAAGCGGATACCGACTATCGTCAATCCATATATCACCGGCTACAGCATTTCGGGCAAATACAAGCGCACCGACTGGGTTATTATGATTAATATCTAGCAGAGCTGGATAACCGCGCTCATGTGAATCTAAATCAACAGGCGAGAACCCGACACTATCAGTACCGCCATGACAGTGAACCGCAAGGTAGCATAGCTTCTCTTTCGAACAGTAACGTATTTTTTCTGCCACGAACCTTGCAGTTATCGCTCGATAGCCATGTGTACCAGGAACATAATCGACACCGTCTTCAGCTAAAAACACATCCCGAACAAGCAGCCTAGTGCCACTTGGTGTTTCAGCGATTCCTGCTACTATGACTGCTCCGTGCTCATCATTGTCCCCTGGAAAAAGATGCCCATATAACTTTTCAAAAAGCAGTTCGTCAATAGTTAAAGAAATTGGTGTCTTCATCTAGATTTCACCCATTCTATGACCTTCGCTAGCTTAGTTAAGGCCGTATCGATTAGGGGGTTAAGCCTTTTCGAAGATCGAGATATCTGTATGGCTTGCCTATCCTGCCATTCGGTTGGTCCCGAGAAGCCTTCGCCTAAAGATTCGCCGTTTTTCCTTTTAAGCTCCGAAGTAACGTAATGAGGATAGACATCGGCCCTCGGGTATTGGAACCCTATAATGAAACCGACCCATGTGTTGCATGGCTCGTATTGGTCGCCAATAAAGACATCTTGAATAACGACACAAGCGCCGCCATCCCCAACTTCGCTTACTTCAATTGTATGATTGCTGAAAGCAGTTTTAATCTCATCAACTGCTTGCTGTACCTCTGGTGTCATCATTGTTTTATGAATTGTCATCCGGTGGAACTGCTGTAAACTCTTGGTTCCGATGGATGGTGATTGTGTCATCGTTACCGATTGATTTCAAAGGCTCGTCACCTTTATCCTCAAACAGGTTAAAATCTTCTTCGATTTGAACACCTTGATTTATTGCAGCCACCTTAATTTCCATGCCTGTCGCTTTGTGATCCGAAAAGACGACCGGCTTATTATTTACGTTCACAGTTACTGTTTTTTCGTCATGTTCATGACTGTGTTCAGTTGTCATAATATTGCCTCCCTTAAGAGCTGTTAATTACTTCTTCTTTTCTCTTTGACTTAGCGCGCTACCGGCCGCTGTTTTTGATGCCTTGCTCGTCCTGCCATCCCTCAGGACCTTAGATGCTTCTGACGCTGCTTTCTTGCTTGTAACTTTCTTTGCCATAGGGTTCCCCTTTCTTGTGGTAACTGTATTGTGTAATATAACCATAGGTAGATTACCACCTGTTAAGGGGCATGTCAATATATATATCATGATTCAGTGTCAATATTGCAAACGGTCACTATAATTGACGGCGATTGTAGTTTATGATACAATCTAAATGTAAAACCGGTGGGAGGCTAACCGTGAGTTCGAATGAGCTATACAATGAAGTCGGGCAACGCATTCGCAAAGCCCGAGAGCTACGTAATTTAACCCAAGAAAGACTCGCCCAGATGATTTCTCTTACGCGCACCTCTATTACAAATATCGAACGTGGTAACCAGAAATTATTACTCCATACCCTTTTTGATATTGCATTAGCGCTCGATGTTAAACCATGTAGCCTGCTCCCCGATGAAGTAAGTCCATCCAGTAATATTCAACTGGTTGATAAATTACCGAGCGATCTATCCAAAGATGAGGAAGAATGGATACAATCAGTAGTTACCGGACAAAATAAGGAAGGTTAGTTATGCCAATCCGCAGGAAGCTTATTGAAAAAACCGTTGCTAGTTTGTTAGCCAAATATTCTACAAGTAGGCCACCAGTAGCTGTTGAAAATATTGCTAAAGGCGAGAGTCTTCTTATACGCTTTCAACCGCTAGAATCAAATCTTTCAGGATTTTTATTTCACGACAATAATGGCGCAATTATAGGGGTCAATTCAACCCAAGCAAGAGTTAGACAGCGTTTTACCATCGCACATGAGTTAGGCCATTTCCTCTTGCATCAAAATAGTAATCTCGTGGTTGACCGAGTGCTCGTAAAATTGCGAAGCGGATCGGCTAGCCGAGAAACAGATATTCACGAAATAGAAGCCAATTACTTTGCAGCAGAGTTATTAATGCCACGTAATCTACTAATCGAAGATATAGAGGATATTGAAAAACTGGGGTCAGCTGATCTTCTTGATGATGCGATAATTGGCTTAGCTAAATTATATGATGTAAGCACAAGAGCATTGGTATTGCGTTTAAATGCTTTAGGTCATATTGAGCATTAAAGAAGCCAAAAACTATTGGCTATTGAATCTTTCTAAAAGCCCTACGATAAACTTACCAAACTGGACTTGGACTTGATATTGCTATTACCCCGCTTTCATTGGTACCTTTGACTGAAAAAATAAGCTCGAAAACAAAGGAGAGTAGCCGATTATACATTATCTTGTCCAGCAAAAATCCTGTTAATTACGATCTCTAAATCGTGGATGACTTTCCGAAAATCAGGAACATCTTTTAACTGATGTCCAAGAGTGCTGTCCCATGCATTCATATGAGATTCAAGCCTACCGGATTCGAAAAAATCATTGACTCCTTTAAAGCTGACACCCTTATGCTCACACTTATCATAGAATCCCCTTACGAGTTTTTGAGGATCATAGGTATATTCACCCTGGCTAAGTAAACGCCAGAGATCATAAACATCTCGTGGTCTGGTTCTTTGCAATATTGATCGCAACTTCTCAGCTAATACTTCCTCGATGGAATAAACTTCGATATTTCTGACACACGCTTCCTTGTCGGGATAGTTATGGATAAGCGATCGACTATTAGTAGGAAAGATTATATTTTCATAGAAAGTGATATCTAGTTTAATCCTCGGCAATGTGCCTGCTCGTCTTCCCATCGGACCTGCATATTCAACCTTGCCTTCATAAGCTTCTTCACCAAAAACCTCACGGGTTTTTTCAAGACTTACGAGTTCAAATGAAATACCGCTCAGTTCTCTAGCTGTATTTGCAACATTCTTCAGTCTTGAACCTAGCCCTCTTTCATCAAGAGCCTCATGCTTATCTCTAACTGTGAAATCAAGATCCTCGGAAAATCGGTAATTTGGAAAATAGGCTTTGCGGAGAGCGGTTCCGCCCTTGAATACAAAGGCTTTCGATAAGACATCATCGGCATAAATGCCGCTTAAGAACCAGGAAATCACATAATCCCGCTCGATGGTGTTTGGATCGACCTTGAGTTCCCTGGCAACTTTCATAATTTCTTGTTTTGTGATCATTTGCTACCCTTTTTATTTATTAAGCTAGGTTCTAAAACATTTATAATTATGTGCCACTTTGCATTATACTGACCACGCTTGGGCTGAGTGGGATCAAGCAAACTATATCCCTTTGATATGCTCTTTTGCCAGTCGTCTAGCCACGTCTCGACCGGTAATTCCAAACTTTCAACCAAGAATCCAAGCCGCTTAAATACAGTCGCATTGCCGATTCTCTGTGCATACGATGATAATTTACTAAAATCAATGCCATCCTTAAATCCTTCAGATAATCCCTTAGCCGCTTCGACTATGCCACCACAAAGCCTTGGCCGGTCAAGACAATCAATTATCGTCTTTTCCTTTTCTGTAATCTGCACCGGCTTGTTGTCTTGCCACACGGTTGTTAAGCCAAAGAACTTCTTTGGAGATAAAAAAACGAGCCTATACGGCACATCAAGAATAGCTTGAGATGTTGAGGTTTCCCTATTAGGCGTGCTTACAAAAACAGTCCTTGGTATCTGTTCGGTATAACCGTAATAGTTAAGAGCTGACCAATAAGAAATTGCATATTGCATTTGAAGATTGGGGTTAGCTACATGAGCTCTAGCTGATACGGCTGAAGTCCCCGATACACTGGCAGATGCCAACACAAAAGAATCCTCGCTCCATGTATCTGGCGATTCTGCTTCAAGCGGAACTATGAGATACTTGCCACCCTTTAAACGAATTAACCAACCAGACCGCACAAGTCGGCTTAAAAGCTGTCTTAAAGCGTCATAGCTCTTTTCAGGAAGGGCATTTTGCGCATCCTCCACAGTAAAAGCACTCTTGTTATTTACGCTTAGCTTAGAAAGTAACTTTGATCCTGACTTTCCTAATGTCCTATTTTCGCTCATTACAATAATTCCTTCATAATTTGTATCGCTATATGTCACATATTATGAACTTTTTGTTATTATCGTCAAGTGTTTTGTTTATCGATAGAAAAGTGTGTAAGAAATGTTGCCATCAAAGATTTTTAATGATAAGGGCTTTGTCAGCTTAAGAAAGCGCGGTTTTATATAGAGTATAGACCCCAATTAGCTAACTAGGACTACTTAGTGATATGTGACTAATAGGGTTTTCTTGCAAAGATTTTAGGATTAAAATGCCTGCTAAAAGTAAAATACTGTTGTAATACTATATTTATGTATTAATATTCTTATGTATGCTGTTAACATGTGCCCTTTAAAGTTTACCGCCTGAATTTTTATTAATCCCATCCGTGGAAATGAGGTGACGCTAAAATGGAAGTTATGTGGGATGAGTTTGCTGGGCTTCTAAAAGAAAGCCGTGCAAAACTTGAACTTACTGCGGTATATCCGAAAGAAAGAATTCCTTGGCGGCAGCCAAAACTGCTAGACGACAATATTGCAACCGGTGTTGTAGAAGCACTTTTAGTAGTCGACCAATACGAGGAGCTTGAGTTTTTCATCCCAAACCCGGCCACTCCACGCTTTGATCTCGATGTATCCATAGGCAATCAAATCTATGAGTTGACGATTGTTCAAGATCACGTTCGACTTGGACTCACATGGTACTACAACAAGGATGGCGAACTTTCAAGACTACTTTCAAATGTCTAACGTTGGGCTACAACAGCTACGTAAAGAGCGAACCTCTAAGGTATCGCTCTTTTTCTAAACCGCTCTGCTAGCCTCGTATAGTTCTGCTTATGTAAATTTCGCTCCATTGCGACCACCGTATCGGACCATTGCGACCACCCTGTCGGAGTAAACCGACCACCGATTTCGGAGCATTGCGTCCACTTTTGAGCCTCTTTCCGATTTGCCGGACGCAATTAAGCGAGCACCTGGTCGCAAACGACCGAAATCCTCTTTTAAAGCGACGCCACATGAGACAACAATAACGTCTACTCTTCTTTTTAGAGATTTACGACAAAGGAGAGGAAGGCGTGTGGCGAAAAAGAGGTTAGTTATGAAAAAAACAAAGGAAATCTTGCGGTTAAAGTTTGATCTTGGTCTAGATAACCGCCAAATTGCAAGAAGCTTAAAAATATCTCACTCAACCGTTGGCAAATACTTAAAGAAGGCGGAAAGTGTCGGCATCACCTGGCCTTTGGATGGGAGCTTAAGCGATGAAGCCCTGGAAGCGATGCTCTTTGGCAAAAAGCCGTCTGCAGAGAGGAACAAGCCCCTGCCAGATGTTGAATACACAAGACGTGAGCTTAGCAAAAAGGGCGTAACGCTCATGCTTCTCTGGCAGGAGTATCTAAAAGATAACCCTGACGGATACCGCTATACCCAGTTCTGTGAATACTTCCGCCAGTACCGGAAAAGCCTCGATGTTTCCTTGCGCATGCCGCACATTGCCGGAGAGAAAATGTTCGTCGATTACGCCGGCCAAACCATGTTCGTGGTAGACAGAGACACCGGTGAGGCAAGAGAGATCCAGATATTTGTGTCGGTTCTCGGTGCAAGTGACTACATATTTGCCGAAGCCACGCCGACGCAGGAGCTGCCCTTCTTTATCGGCTCACACGTACATGCGTTCTCCTTCTATGGGGGTGTGCCGATGATAACTGTACCGGATAACTTAAGGCAAGGTGTAACAAAAGCTTGTCGCTATGAGCCAGAAGTCAATTCCACCTACCTTGATATGGCGAGCTTTTACGGAACGGCCATTATTCCAGCAAGACCGGCAAAACCAAAGGACAAAGCAAAAGTTGAAAACGCCGTTTTGCAGGTTGAACGATGGATTTTGGCCCCACTAAGAAACCGGATATTTTTCAGTATCTCTGAGCTGAACGAGGCGATGGCGGAACTTTTGGCAGCCTTAAACGAAAAGGGGCTCACCAAGATAGGCAAGAGCCGCCGTGATCTTTTTAAAGAGATCGACAAACCGGCATTAAGAGCGCTTCCCCCGGCGCCGTATGAGTTTGCCACGTTTAAAAAAGCACGGGTAAACATCGATTACCATATCGAAGTCGATGGCGTCTATTACTCTGCGCCGTACCAGCTCATAAGAAAAGAGGTTGAGGTACGGCTCACCACCCGTGTTGTGCAGATTTACTACCGGGGCAAAAGAATTGCCTCTCACATGCGAAGCTACATCAAAGGAGCCTACGTTACCAAGGACGAGCATCGCCCTGCGTCTCATCAAAAACACCTGGAGTGGACCCCGTCCAGGATGATTGCCTGGGCCAAAGAGACCGGAGAGGCAACTCAAGCTTTAGTGGCGGCCATCTTTAAAGCAAGGGCGCATCCAGAGCAGGGGTATCGCTCATGCCTTGGAATCATCCGGCTTTCAAAGAGATATGGATCCGACCGGATCGAAGCAGCTTCAAGACGTGCCCTTGATATTGGCGCGATAAGCTACAAATCGGTCAAATCGATTCTGGAGAACGGCTTAGATAAAGTTCCCACTGAGGAGATGGCTGTTCAGGTACCGATAGAGCATGAAAACATACGGGGTAAAGATTACTACCGCTAAGGAGGAAGACATGATAGAGCAAACGATAGATAAACTAAATCAGATGAAGCTGTTTGGGATGGCAAAAGAGCTGTCTAGGCAGATGCAGGTGCCAGACTCATCGGCTTTAAGCTTTGAAGAAAGGTTCTCACTTCTGGTTGATATGGAGATGACCTCACGAGACAATCGCAGGCTTAGCCGGCTTCTTAAGGGTGCGCGCCTGAGGGAGAACGCGTCAATAGAGGATATCGATTTTAGAACAAATCGGGGTTTAGATCGCTCGATGATTATCTCGCTTGCAAGTTGTGCCTGGGTGGTAAAACACTACAACGTTTTAATTACAGGTCCCACCGGGGTGGGAAAAACCTTCATCGCCTGTGCACTTGCAAATCAAGCCTGCAGGCATGGGCACTCTGCCATCTACTACCGCGCCCCAAGGCTTTTGTCCGAGTTAAAGATAGCTAGAGCCGATGGCTCTTATGTAAAGCTTTTAAACAGGCTGGCCAAAACTGAAGTTCTGGTTGTAGATGACTGGGGCATAAACGCTCTTTCGGAGCCGGAGAGAAGAGATATCTTGGAGGTCGTAGAAGATCGCTACAAGATGCGCTCAACCATAGTCGTATCTCAAATACCGGTTAATAAGTGGCATGATGTAGTGGCAAATCCAACCATTGCTGATGCGATTCTTGACCGGCTGGTGCACAACGCCTACAAGATCGATTTGAGAGGAGGATCTATGCGAAAACAGAGCCAAGACTTGACTTGATTGCGTCCACCTGTAAATTAAGAAGTACTAGGCGTCGCTAACGCTCCGGTATTGGACGCAATGAGCGATATGCTGGTCGCAATCAGCGAAATGCGCAGCTTACGTTTCTATAAAAGGTTGGCGTTTAAAATCGTGGTCTTGTTGGCGGTGTTTGGTGTTGATAATACGGTTCGTAACCGACAAGACGAACGTGCGTCAACCATTCTACAATCTGCAGATTATCATTGATAAGATCGTTCCAAACTTCGATTGTCTTTAGAGCGTGATTAGATGCAGATTGGCCATCAGCAGGGCACTTTTTCCCCTTTAGAAGTCCAGAAATCTTGTCTAATGTGACTTGTGGAAAAAATGGGTAACTTCTGCAATCAAGCGGCTTATAATCAACCGCTGGATTACACTGTTGTTTACAATGTGCCTTTTGCCCACCAAAATAGTCGCTGTCAATTATTTCGAGGTGGTCTAAACATTTACCAGCGGCTTCGCGTTCGCCAGGATAAAGGACTATATAATTCGACGCAAATTTGCAGCATTTATATTTGCAGACTGGGGCTAACTTTGAGCATAAATCTAATTCTCCGGTCCAGGTATTGCTTTTTATTGTCTTAATTGTTTCGTTATTAATCACTATTAATTCACTCTTTTACGATTATTAAAAGACCATAATATTTATCGGGAGAAACAATTTTCTCTTTAATACTTAGGCCATATCCATTAAAGGTCTTTTCAAGATATCCCATCGAATATTTTCTCGAAAATCCTAGGCTCATTGTCATGCCTGGCTCGCGGTGGTCTTCATAATCATGAAATTTAATTATGGTGGGGTGAGTGAACTTAAGTTCCATATCTACTTCCCATATACCTGGTTCAATTTTTGGATCTATTTCCTTAATTCTAGCTGTCGTATTGGCATTTGCGGTTCTTCCTGATAATATAATGCCACACTTTTTAAGCGCAGTTCCTAAGAAATTCTTATATGCATTAGATTGATAACTTGCCAATATGCGATTTTTGGCCGCCTCGACCGCACCTTCGTAGTTCTCCACACCCTCAGGTATGAGTTCCGTATCCACAATCAAAAAATCACCTGGGTCCATTATTTTAACTATTGTCTGAAGAAGCACGCGTTCTGGGTAGTTGCCCAGCGTGTTACCTAGTAGAGTAAAGAGGTTTCTGGGAGGTTCTTTATAGATATCTTGTATCCTTGGTAAATCTCTAAAGTCCCCTAATATTCCAGTAAAACGAATCTGATTGCTCCATTCTTTTCTTAGGAATTCACTGAGAGTTAAAAGAAGCATGTCGGAGCTAAAGTCAACAGGATAAAAACTGATTCTGTTTTGATTTTCTGCTAGCCATGAAAGGAACAATTCCTCTTTTCTCCCATCACCAATTCCTAAGCATATGAGGTCAAAATCACCATCATATATTTTGGTTAGAGAGCTGGTGATTTCTTCCATCTTGCTCTCGAGGAGTTGAACTGATTGGCTGTATATTTTATACCTAGCTGCACTACAGAGATTTAGCCAAGCTACCGTTTCATCAGAACCCCAAAAAAAGTATTTCTCATCTATTTGGTTCTGCTTAAGGCAATCGATAAATCCTGAAGCAATCTTTTCTGTTGTTTCTTGGATATCTGTAAAGATTTGCACGTATTTTCTGTTAAGAACCCCTGTGCTTATCGCTGCATCAAGCTTATCATCTGTGATCATAGCTTTACTCCCATCCGAGCCATTGCTCTCTTCGCTTTTTGTAGTCACTTTGGCTGTCTTAATGCCAGCTGTTTTTATGTTTTCGGCTTTATCCTTGTTCCTCGATAGTTGTTTTAACTTATCAAGGTGGATATCGGCCGGGATAGCGCGATATGGATCATGGCCTTTCTCTGGAGGTACATGCTCTGGGTGACCCAGCAGCCTTCTTAGAAGTTTATCAAGAGCTATTGCATATTTCTCGTCTGATATAAAGTCAATGTACATTTTCGAGAGTAGATAAGAAGGTAATGCATCACTGACTGTTCCAACCCTAATAATAGGAATAAACTTACCTTTTTCTTTCTCGGCAATCCCAGCAAAAATCTCACCTGTAACTACGGTTGTCTCATACCCGACGCCACCCCTCCGTAAGTTGCTTTTTGCCTTAAATGAAGGTGTACATACTAGAAGGACGAAATCAGAGTCGCGAATACTTGTTTCCATAAACTCGGGTACATCGTGACCAGCCATGAGATGCCATTGGTCTAGGCTTACCTCGATACCATTTTTAACTAAGTCTTCAGCTAATCCTCGCACCCAAGTTAGATGCTCAGCCGAGTCCCAAGAGTAGCTTATAAAACACTTAGTACTAGGATTATCTTCCATTGTTCCTCCCGAACAATTGTAGTATCAAAAAGCTCTTTTAATAAGAACCGTAACCTATATAATCAAGCCCAGGGAGCTGTAATGCATATCAGGCATGTTAGCCATAAAACAAAATGCTGATCAACATTTTATGGTATGAATAATTAGTAAGCAAGCGTAATATTACTAGTAGAGTGCTTGTTACTGTGCGCTCCCGAAACATCTATCTCTCATCTGTTGGGAATATCATGCTTTGCAGGCTAAAACAAAAGTTCGTAACAAATATTGCAATGGGTTTTCGGTTGATTGCAGTAATTCAAATCTTAATTACAGAGAATAGTGATTTGTCGTCTCTACATACTTAAATATGACAAATCCACTCATATTTATTTTCTGGGGTTAGCAAATCAAAGGACTTGGAGATTTGTATAAACAATGTCAAAATATTCTTTCGGTAGTTTAAGAAAACATTCGTTTAAGATAAGAAAGTTCTCAAGAGACTCTATTGATAACGCTAATGAGTTATGGGAAGAAGCTTTTCAGATTTTCAGTGAATTCTATGCAGAACTGGAAGCTCAGCCAAGGTCAGTTGAGAGGAATGTAAAACTATTACTAGCGACAAAATTCATTAATCATGTTTATTCAGCATTTATTTTGATTGAAAGTGGCTTATTCAGCGATGCCACTATTTGTGAACGCTCAGCTATCGAATCACTCGCGGGTTATAAATTACTCTGTATTGAACCGAATATAGCGGAACTATATGACAAGGGCAAATTTCCAAAGCCCGTAGAAGTACGTAAAAGGCTAGAACAACTCGGATATGGCGAGGAAGCACGATGCATAAAAGACGTGTATAGCCCTGCAAGTGGCATAACCCACCTTAGCAGAGACCACGAGCGTTTTTCCATGTCATGGAAGAGTAATGCTGACAGCACTCTTCATGTAGGCGGCGTCTTCAATGAAGGCGACCTAAAGCATATGCTGGAGTTCCTACCTATTCTAATTGCCTGGTTTTTAATGCCGTTGAAAAAAGACGAATAACAAAAGTGGCAATACAGACTTTCGCTAACATCGGTTGCATTAGCTGCCAAAATTCCTCAAAACTCTTGCGTATAAACACAAACCAGAAGCGCTGGTTTAACTTAACCAAAATTCTTTAAAACCTCTTCCCCTATTTTGGTTTTCTTGTTCCATAAATCTTTTCTCATCACTGAAGCAGTTTTTATATAAGCGGCATGGTTTGGATTTTGAATGAATTCTGCCATTGCCATTATTACTTCATCGCTTGCAAATAAAACGCTGTGCAGCATTTCTGTTCTCAGTTCTTCCTTAAAATCTTCAATATTGGTCAGATCAGGACGAAATATCTGCGCTTTTGATAGTCCTCGCTCAGGATTAATAACGGTAAGCATCTGAATTAAAATTGCTCCGTAACGCTTACGTTTCAGCTGATGAATATCCTCTTTAATTTCTTTTTGGTGCTGAAAACGAGATTGGAAATAGGCACCGACGGTGCCACCTATACCTAAAGCAGTTAGTAAGGCAATGATTAATTGTACAGAATTCAATTGCTCCATGGCCTATAAGTTATCCTCATTTCCTCTACCTAGATTGCACTTATTGCAAAGGGTTCGAAGATTTTCTGGACTATTGTCGCCGCCTTTTGAGAAAGGAATTTTGTGATCAAGGTGCAGAATGATCCCTCGATGAATTGCCGGACTTTTGCCGCAAATAACACAAGCGTAACTGTCCCGCTTAAAAACCTGCAATCTTAACTTCTCGCTAATCGCTCGTGTCTTACCCGTACTCTTTTCTTTAAAAAGCTTAACGAATTCGGGGTCATCTTGTTTATAGCGGATAAATGTCTCACAAGCCTTAAGCCAGCTTCCAAATCTACGACAGTAAGTATCCACTGCATATTCCGAGATAGGCTTTCTTATTTCGCTATAAAACGGCTGACGGCCAAGCCTACGCCAAATCCCTTCTAGGTTTTCAAATAGTTGCTCGTTGGATATAGTTTTGCTAACAGTAATTTCTAAACCAGCTTCCTTAAGCGCATTATTCCAGGAGCCAAATCTATTAATATACGGCTTGCAAGAAAATGTTCCAAGTTCTAAATATTCTCGTTGTCCTATAGTATTTTTACCAAGAGTTTTCGCCGCTTTCCACAGATCTTCAAGCAAATCCGCATTACTAAAATATTTTGCGTTTGTTCGAAGCTTAAAATCCATTCGACAAAATCCTATTCCAAATCACTCTTGCCAATATTGCATTTAGAGCAGAGAGTTTGTAAATTCTCAAGCACTGTCTCGCCGCCATTTGCCCATGCTTTTATATGGTCAACGTGCAAAATAATGCTCGGATCAGTTGCCGGTGATCTTCCGCAAGCTTTGCATTTGAAATTATCACGCTGCATTACAACAAAGCGTAGTCGCCAAGAAATGTTTCTTGGGGTTTTGTGGATCATAGCAGATGATTCCTCGAGCTTGACGGGTAATATTTGCTGAGAAATAGGCTTTTGTTCAACTTTCTCATCTTGAAATGATGTGATAAAGGCTTCCAGAGCTTTTCTGTAGGAACCGCCAAATCTTCGTGAGTATGTATCATACGAATAACGTGACAACGGCTTTATGAAATCTTTTCTGGCAGGCTGTCTTCCTAACCTCTCCCAAAGTTGCTCAAGGTTTTCGAATAGCTCTTCTTCTATGATGGCCTCGTGATACTGAGGTGAAAGTTTCAGTTCAGCTTTTTCGATTGCTTGCTTCCATGACCCAATACGCCTTGAAATCAAGACATCACTGAATTTTCCATAGATCTTATAATTCGCTATTGTGACATAATCTTTGCCTAATATAGCGGCAACACGTTTTAGGTCGGCAATACAGTCATCAGCCGTAGCTTGGTAGTTGCGAATTCTTTTTAAGCCTGCTAGTTCGTTGGCTTTACACCATGATCCAAATCTCTTTTGAAGTGTGGTTGAACATAAACGACCGAGTTTATCATATTCATCCCTGGTGACATAATCCTTGGCAAGTTGCTGAGCAACTGAACGAAGATCGTCAAGTAACTCATCATCACCCAGACCATGATTATAAGGTTCTAGCTCAAACTTCATAACAAACCTTCAGTCTAACCAGTCTTTCCTTCGTAAGCATTACTGCTACAAGCTAACTTGCATACTTTACTAATTTAAAGTATTAACCCTTATAGTTCAACTAAATGGCTCGTCTCTAAATGAATAACACTCACATCCTGGGTCCATAAGAACAAAATCGCCGGAGGGGGGTCAGGGGGGAATCCGGCGATTTTCAAGCCGGAGCGTAAGCGGAGGCTGCAATGTCGGGCGTAAGACCGACTACCCACGTTTTGCCCCTGAGGGACGAAGGGGTGGAGCGAAGCGGAAGTCGAAGACCAAAAGGTGGGTAGTCGGGGTTCAAAGCCATGTACTGAAAGGGAATGGATTTGAGCCCCGACATTGCCTGTTGCGAGTGGGCTCGATGCCCCGAGCAGCAGCTTCCCCCCTGATTCTTTCTTCTCTTACCCTCACAAGATTTTTTGAGGGTATTGTTATGGGGTACAGTTATGAGTAACTATAGGCATTGCAGGGGCTGTTAACGTAGCCTCTCTGTCTTTGGTTTCTGCTAAATCCTTTTCGACAAGCTCTTCAGCAATATCAATAAAAGTAGAGACTAGCATCTTAAGGCTAATCTCTACATCTTTCTCAATTCCCTGCTCATCAAAAAGTCTCATGCCTATGGCCCTCTTACGAAGTTAATCAATGTATGCAGTATCGTAACAATACGATACTGTTTGACAAAAAAATAATTGCTCTTCAGTTTTGCAATTATGTGTCTCATATTTCCCGTTAATTAATTTTTCGATTGACAAGCAACCGATGCTAATATAATATCGTATCTATACGATTCACGTCAAGAGGAAAATCCTTAATCAAGCTGTGGATTCAAAATAATTAACTATTGCAATGGCCTACATTAAAGCCATTGTTAACCAAAGGAGTACTTTAATGGGATTTGGAGACCGACTCAAAGCCCTCCGCCTGCAACAAGGCATTACCCAAAAACAGATCGCGGATAAGCTAGGTTATACAACAAACAGCTACATAAGCGATGTTGAGAACAACAAGTTCGTTCCACCCGAAGAAAAACTAAGAACTTGGGCGCAGATTTTAGGAGTGCCCTGGGAAGAGATCAAAGATGTCATGCTCGATGAAGAGATTAAGGAGCTGGGTCTTAAGGATGCAGCCTTTACGATGATGTTTAAAGACATCCCAAATCTCACCCTAGAAGAAAAGCGGTCGATCATCGATGCTTATCAAGCAGTATTAAAAGCAAGGGCTGAGAAGGCTAAGAATGGTTAATTAATAAAGCATCAGGGGTAGCATAATGAACTGTCTTATTTACATCAGAGTTTCAACAAAAGAACAAGCAAAAAGAAATAATGAGAAAGAGGGCTATTCCCTCCCTGCTCAGAGAGAGGCTTGTCTTAAATATATCCAAGAAAAAGGCTGGCATTTCGTTGATGAGTATGCCGATCGTGGAGAATCTGCCCGTTCTGCAAACCGTCCCCAGCTTCAGGAAATGCTGTCTCGCATTAAAAAGGATCATTCTATAAACGCTGTAGTAATCCATAAAATTGACCGGCTCGCTCGGGATATGGAAGATCATGTCGCCATCAAAGCGATTTTAAAGAGGCATAACGTATCGTTAGTATCTGTTGTTGAGAACATAGAGGATTCGGCCTCAGGTCGGCTAATCGAAGGCATTCACGCTTTGATGGCCGAGTTCTACAGCTCCAATTTAGCTATGGAAACTAAGAAAGGCATGTCTCAAAAAGCAAAACGTGGCGGCTGGCCGGAAATGGCCCCTGCCGGTTATCTTAACCTACGTGAGTTTATTGGTGGACGTTTGATTCGCACCATCGGCGTTGACGAAGAAAGAGCGTCTTTTGTTAAACTCGCTTTTGAGCTATATGCGAGTGGCGATTATTCCCTAACCGAGCTTAGGGATGAGCTAGTAGAACGGGGGTTTAAAACGAGACCAACACCTAAATATCCAGAAGCCCCTATATCCAAATCACGGCTGGCAACAATACTTAGAAACAAATTCTATATCGGGATTGTTGAGTGGAAAGGTGCACAGTACAAAGGCACTCATGAACCCCTCATCAGCAAACATCTTTTTGATAGAGTCCAAGTAGTGATGGACAGCCATGATAAAGCCGGTGAGCGGAAGCGGAAACACCCTCACTACTTAAGGGGTACTTTGTATTGCGGTGAATGTAATTCCAGGCTTTCAAGCCAGCTCGCCAAGAAGGAGTATAACTACTTCTATTGTTTGGGGCAAAAACGCCGGAACGGTTGCAAAGAACCGTATATTCTTGATAGCGATATTGAAAAGCAAATGGAAGAACTCTATATGAAGATTAATTTACCTGATTACAGGGTTAAGCAGCTAACCGAGTTGTTTCAAGAAGAGATCGTTGAGCGCCAAAGCAAACATGCTCATGAGAAACAATTCATCATGGACAAATTAAATAAGCTAAGTATCAAGCGGACTAAGTTGCTCGACGCCTACTGTGCAGAGGCTATATCTCTAAAGCTCCTTAGTGCTGAGCAACAGAAAATTGACGACGAGGAAACAACCCTTGAAGCCAGACTTGAGATCCTGAAGACCAGCTTGGATGAATTTGAGTTGGTGCTGAATAAAGCCATAATGATGGCGAGCTCTTGTTATCTTGCATATATGAAGGCAAATCCCATTAAAAGAAGACAACTAAATCAGGCATTCTTTAAGAGCATCTCCATAAAAGAAAAGAAGATCGAAGAAGTCGTTTATACCGACCTTTTCGATCTCCTATTCCGTTCGAGTTCGAATAAGAACTCCTTTGTAGCGGGGACAGGATTTGAACCTGTGACCTTCGGGTTATGAGCCCGACGAGCTACCGGACTGCTCCACCCCGCGTCGTTATGAGCCTTTCGGCATTTATGATGATAGCACAGAACAAATCTGATTGCAAAAGCGATGGAGCCGTACTATACTTGGGTGATGTAGTGGTCTAAAACACTACTGGTAATCGCACGCTTGATGTGCTAGAATACCTATTAGCAAGTTCTTTAGGAGGAATCATTGTATCGCCATAAGGCTGTATATTTAACTCTCGCAGTCTTGATGCTGTTTATCCAAATAGGACCAGTTTTAGCAGTACCGGCACCCGACCAAGAATCTACTTCACAAGCTACAAACACTACAACCGAGACACCGAACCAGGTAAGCAGCGAGACGACCGCTACGGCTGAATTTGAGCGTGCGCTCGCTGAAGCTGAAATGGTCGTCAGACAGACACAAGCGGAGAGAATAACCCAAGAACTCGACCTCTTAGGTGATGAGCTCGAAGGCCTAAACACCGATTATTTCGCTGAAAGCGCGAAGCTCGCGGCTATCCAGACCAGTCTCAATGATGCTAATGAAAGGCTTCGCTGGTATGAGGCCGAGCTGGACGCCCAGCGAATCATCCTTAACGACCGCATAGTCGAGATATACCGGCACGGCAACGTAGAGCCGATTGACGCTCTCGTCAACAAAACAAGTTTTAAGGATATGCTCACGCGCTTGAGCCTCCTGTTGAAGATAAGCGAGCAGGATGCCGAGCTTCTCCGCGGTATCGACGAGCAGAGAGCCAAGGTCGAGGAGACTAAGAACGCTCTTGATGAGTTGCATGCGCAGCAGCAGGAGATCACGATCCAGCTAGAGCAGCGAAAAGCGGCCATAGAGGCGAAAATCGAGGCAGAATCCAGGCTCCTGGCCAGCATCGATACCCAGACAAAAGAGATTCTCGAGCGGAATGAAGCCGAGCGCCAACGCGAACAGGTCACCGTGGTGAACAAACTCGTGGCAAAACGGGCGTCGGACAAGATGTCTGTTGAGCCCGGCACGGTCGCATACGAAGCGCTGAGATACCTCGGCGTGCCCTATGTGTGGGGCGGCGAGAACCCAAGCATCGGCCTAGACTGCTCCGGCCTGGTGCTTATCGTATATCGGGAATTCGGAGTCGAACTCCCCCACTACAGTCGCTCGCAAGCGAAGCTGGGCATAGCGGTAGGCTACGACGAGCTCCAATCGGGCGATTTGGTGTTCTTCGGTCGTCCGATCCACCACGTCGGCATCTATCTCGGCGAAGGCTACTATATCCACGCGCCGAAACGAAACGACTTCGTGAAAGTGAGCAAGATGAGCGACCGTCGTGACCATGCAGGCGCACGTCGCATCCTGAGCACCATATCCGGCTCGGAATAACCAACCGGAACCGCCACGCACCTTACGAAAACCCTTTTCATGTGATATTATCTATTCTCTGGAAACGCTAGTTTATCTAGCGTTCTCTTGTATTATATACTGACGCTAAGCTACACAAGCGCACGTCTGTCCGGCGTGCTTAAACGAGAGCTTTTTGGGGAATCCATGAATCATCCACGTCGAAAAGGAGGATGAATGAAAGAGCTGACATCGCTCGCCCTCGATATCGCCAAAGCGTCTGGGGCGACCTATGCCGATATCCGTATCATCGAACGACAGAGCGAGTCGATTATGATAAAGAACGGGCGCGTCGACGAGCTCGCGACATCGACCAACTACGGGTTTGGTATCCGCGTTATCGCAAACGGCGCCTGGGGTTTTGCCGGGAGTTTTCTGGTCGAGCGCGGCGAAATAGAGCGAGTCGCCCGCCTCGCGGTCGAAACCGCCAAGGCGAGCGCGCTCATCGCCCCCAGTGAGCTTCGCTTCTCGCCCGCTCCGGTTATCACCTATTCCTATGCGTCTCCGGTTCAAAAAGACCCGTTTGAGGTCTCCCTCGAAGAAAAACTAGCGCTTCTCAGCCAGGCCGAGGAGACGATGCGAAAGACAAAAGGCATGTCGATTGCATCCGCGTCCATGGATATCGCCAGACAGAAAAAGGTCTTTGCGAGCCTCGAGGGGAGCTACATCGAGCAAGAGATCACCGAGTGTGGGGCCGGGATTCATGCGATGGCGATTGCGGGAAACGATATTCAGGAGCGCTCCTACCCTAATTCGCACGGCGGGGACTCGGCGACGGCGGGCTACGAGTTTATTGAGAGCTTGAACCTCGGCGAGCACGCCCCGCGCATCGCCGAAGAGGCCGTCCAGTTGCTCAGCGCTAAGCCGTGCCCGAGCGGCGAGCTTACTATTATCCTCGACGGAAGTCAGCTCGCGCTACAGGTCCATGAGTCCTGCGGACATCCGGTCGAACTCGACCGTGTCCTCGGAATGGAGGCGAGTTTCGCCGGGACGAGTTTCTTGACCATCGACAAGCTCGACAAGCTCAAATACGGCTCACCTATCGTCAACATCAACGCCGACGCGACGATACCGGGCGCGCTCGGCACCTTCGCATACGATGATGAAGGTATTCCCGCTCAGAAATTCGATATCATAAAGAACGGCATGTTCGTGGGCTATCTCACCTCACGCGAGACGGCGCCTATCCTCAACCAGAAGAGTAACGGCTGCATGCGCGCGGACGGCTGGGGTAGGCTCCCGCTTATACGGATGACCAACATCAACCTGCTCCCCGGTGACTCGTCACTCGAGGAGATGATAGAAGGTGTGAAAGACGGGCTCTATCTTTCGACCAATCGAAGCTGGAGCATCGACGATAAACGCCTAAACTTCCAGTTTGCGACGGAGATAGGCTGGGAGATAAAGAACGGTAAGCTTGGGGCAATAATCAAGAACCCGAACTATACGGGAATTACGCCGGAATTCTGGAACTCGTGCGATGCGATAGCCGGCGCGGATGAGTGGCGGGTCTGGGGTCTGGCAAACTGCGGCAAAGGCGAGCCCATGCAAGTGGCGCATGTCGCGCACGGTGCGGCTCCGGCGCGATTTAGAGATGTAAAGGTGGGTGTCGGCAGATGATAGACGTTAAGCGCATCGAAGAGGTCATGAACGCGGCTATAGGCCACTCGAAAGCGGACCAGCTCGAGGTCTTGGCGAGCGCACGAGAGACCGCCCTGACCCGTTTTTCAAATAACCATATCCACCAGAACGTCACCGAGACAAACATGGGAATATCGATTCGGGCTATCGTTGGAAAGCGGCTCGGCTATGCGTCGACCAACCGTCTTGATGAGAAATCGGTTAAGGCTATGGTCGAGAAAGCGACCGAGATAGCCGCGCACCGGCCACCCGATGACCAGTTTACCTCCCTCCCCTCACCGAAACCGATAGTCAAACACGACCTTACCGCGGCCTCAACGATCGGTTGTACGCCCGAGAGACGGGCGCTTGATATAAAGAGGGTCATCGCGTTGGCCGAGAAAGAGGACTTGACGGCGGCCGGCGCTCATTCTACGGGCTACACTATCATCGGGGTGGCCAACACGCTCGGCATCAGCGCCACCACCGTGGTGAGCGAAGCGTCCCTGAGGACCGTTATGATGTCGGAGACGAGTTCGGGGTACGCGAGCGCGATAGCCGTGGACGTCGATAACATCGACATCGAGAAGACCGCTTCAGAGGCGGCTACAAAGGCGCGTAGGAGCACGAACCCTATAGACGTAGCGCCGGGTCCCTATGCGGTCATCCTAGAGCCTGAGGCGGTCGCTGACATGATATCGTTTATGGCATTTGCCGGCTTCGGCGCCCTCTCCCTCCAGGAAGGCCGTAGCTTTATGAAGGACCGGTTCGGGCAGATGATAGCCAGTCCCCTCATCTCCGTCTGGGATGACGCCTTCGACCCGCACACCATCGGCTTACCATTCGATTTTGAGGGCGTGCCTAAACAGCGGGTGGCTTTCATCGAAAACGGTATCGCTAAAAACGTCTGCTATGACACTTATACCGCAAATAAAGAAGGAAAAGAGTCGACCGGACACGGGCTCCCCGCTCCCAACGTGCACGGGCCGCTGCCGCTCAACCTTGTCGTGGGTGCCGGTGAGTCGTCCATCGACGAGATGATAAAGAGCTCGGAGCGTTCTATCCTGGTTACCCGCTTTCACTATACGAACCTGGAAGACCCGATCAAGACGACATTTACCGGCATGACCAGGGACGGGACATTTCTTGTTGAAAACGGTGAGGTCAAGACGGCGATAAAGAACCTCCGTTTCACACAAGGGATTCTCGACGCGCTCAATAAGGTGGAGTCAATCTCCAGAGAACGGGTACTCAAAGACGCGTTTTTGGGAGCGATATATGTGCCCGCGCTGAAGATCGGTGAGTTTCACTTCACCGGGGCTACACAGTTTTAAACTGGAGCTCGTCAGCAACATTGCACTGCGCGGAGCCGGCATTTCAGGTTCGGTCACACTATTTGTGAGATAGCTTCTGGCAACCGGTCGAAGTATGGGGATGCAATGCGGATGTGTGCGAAGTTAAGC
>Ga0351947_1006_pt1 | contig 25359 bp, 18 predicted proteins | sample BONcelT113001G13_FD_205815 | JGI IMG/M metagenome (GOLD analysis project Ga0351947, IMG submission 205815) | Enriched cells from coal bed in the Powder River Basin, Montana, United States - BONCAT cells T11 rep3 HSBNCT.T11.300.1.G13 ...
TGCCCGGCAAAAGCCATCTCGATGCATCCCGAAGGAGGCGAGGGATAATGGCAAAGGTAGCGACTAAGCAGAAAACTGTCGCGATGACCGGTAACGGCGGGTGCGCGTTCGCCATGAAGCAGATTAATCCGGACGTCGTCGCGGCGTATCCGATCACCCCGCAGACGACCATCGTCGAGGAGTTTGCCAACTACGTGGCCAACGGCCAGGTGGACACCGAATACATCAACGTCGAGTCGGAGCATAGCGCGATGAGCGCTTGCATCGGCGCATCGGCCGCCGGGGCCCGGGTCATGACGACCACCTCGTCGCAGGGTCTTGCGCTCATGTGGGAAGAGCTCTCCATCGCGTCCGCGATGCGGCTCCCTATCGTCATGCACAATGTCAACAGGGCGCTCTCGGGGCCAATCAATATCCACTGTGACCACTCGGACTCGATGGGCGCACGTGACATGGGCTGGGTGCATATCTTTGCGGAGACCGCCCAGGAAGCCTACGATAACACCATCATGGCGATGCGTATCGCCGAGCACAAGGACGTGCTCTTGCCAGTGATGATAATGCACGACGGCTTCATCACCAGCCACGCGATCGATCGCTTCGATATCCTGGAGGACAGTGAGGTCAAGAAGTTCGTCGGCCAGTATAAGCCGAAGCGCTCGCTGCTTCTCAACGCGGATGAGCCGATGACGTTCGGCCCGTTCGCGATGCCGGCCTTCTATTATGAGCAGAGAAAGCAGCTGCGTGTTGCCCTCGATGGCGCCAAGGATGTCGTTCGGAAGGTCTTCGACGAATACGGCAAGCTCTCCGGCAGAGACTATGATTTCTTCGAGAAGTACCGTCTCGAAGATGCCGAGGTAGCCATCGTGGTTCTCGGCTCTACCGCCGGTACCGCCCGCTACGCCATCGACCAGATGCGCGCGCAGGGCGTCAAGGCCGGTATGTTGAAATTGCGCCTGTTTAGGCCGTTCCCGGTGGCGGAGATAGTGGAGGCGCTCTCCAAGATCAAAGCGGTCGGTGTGATGGACCGCTCCGACTCGGCCGGCTCGCTCGGCGGACCGGTCTACACGGAGATAAAAGCGGCGCTCTATAACAGTAAGAAGCGCCCGGCTATCCAGGGTTATGTCTACGGCCTCGGCGGCAGAGACACCGGCCCGGATCAGGTCGAGACGGTCATCGGCGACCTCGTCAAAGTCGCCAAGGGCGAAGAGGCGCCGCGAGAGACCGTCACACTAATCGGAGTAAAGGAGTAGGAGGCAGATGGCAACAATCAAAGAGCTTAGCAGAAAACCAGAGCTTCTGACCGGCGGCCATAGGCTGTGCGCCGGATGCGGTGCCTCCGTCGCGGTCCGTCAGGTGTTGCTTGGCGCCAATGACCAGGTCGTTGCCGGTTCCGCGACCGGTTGTTTGGAAGTTTCTACGACGCCGTTCCCGTTTTCGGCGTGGAAGGTACCCTTTATCCACAATGCGTTTGAGAACTCCGCGGCTACGATGAGCGGCGTCGAGGCGGCCTACCAGGCCCTCAAGCGCGCGGGGAAAATCGAAAAAGAGATGAAGTTCGTCGCATTCGGCGGCGACGGCGGCACCTATGATATCGGCCTGCAGTCGCTCTCCGGTGCGATGGAGCGCGGCCATAACATGGTCTACGTCTGCTACGATAACGGCGCGTATATGAACACCGGTATCCAGCGCTCGGGCTCGACCCCGTTCGGCGCGGCGACGACGACCTCGCCGGCGGGCAAGGTGCGTCCCGGCAAACCCCAGCAGAGGAAAGATCTCACTCAGATCATGGCGGCGCACAATATCCCGTACGTCGCGCAGGCATCTATCAGCCATTGGAAAGACCTCGTCAAGAAGGCCGAGAAAGCCTTCGCGGTCGAGGGCTCGGCCTTTATCAACGTGATGGCGCCGTGCCCGCGTGGCTGGAGAACCCCGAATGACGCGACCATCGAGATCGCCAAGACATCGGTGCAGACCGGCTTCTGGCCGCTCTATGAGGTCGAAGACGGCGAGTGGACGCTCAACTTCAAGCCGAAGGAGCTCAAGCCCATCACCGACTTCTTGAAACCGCAGGGGCGTTTCCGTCATCTCTTCAAGCCGGGCAACGAGCACCTGCTCGAAGAGTTCCAGGCCGAGATCGACAAGAACTGGGGCCGTCTTAAGAAACGCTGCGGCGTAGAATAATATATTAAAGATATTGGCGTTGACAGTCGCTAGCTAACATGTTAGCCTTTTTCACAGTAAAGGGGAGTAGCTTATTTCAGCAGAATCGTCAATACGGCGATATGCCCGGTTCTACTGGTTAGCTGAGAGACTAACGAGCAAGACCTTTACCGCGATGTAGCTTTTGCGGTAAAGGTCTTTTTTTGTGGTACTAGAAGAGGAAGTACCGAAGGCCCTGACGCGAAGTCCACTATCAATTAAAAAGACTAAGGAGTTTGAAGGAGAAACATAAAAAGCTTGCCGGGCGTGGAAGAAAAGACTGAGAGAGCCGCCATGTGTCGTTCAAAATGTGGCATATAGCCGATAGAGATAGACCATAAAGGGAAAGTGCTCGATAAGCACGCTGGGCATGAAGAGATACGGCTTGATGCCGGAGGACCTGACACGGTATCCCGCTTGAAAATCAATTGCGGATACATTCTTAGTAAATTTAGGAAATATCAAGCTTCTTTTTCGTTTGTCTGGCTTTTTATTGATTTTAGCAAAGGAAAAACATGAACTGGCATCTTAAGGAGATCAGCGAAGTCGTTCAAGAACTAAATACCTCATCAGAAGGGGTCTCTTCAAAAGAGGCAAAACGAAGACTCGAAGAGTTTGGGCCCAACGAGTTAAAAGCAAAGAAGAAAAGAACTTCTTTTATGATGGTTGTAGACCAATTCAAGGATTTCTTGATAATCACCCTGTTTTTTGCAGCTATCGTTGCAGGTATTGTAGGCGACCCTATCGATGCAATAGCCATACTGGCGATAGTGATATTAAATGCCATCATCGGTTTTATCCAGGAGTACCGGGCAGAAAAGGCAATCGAGGCCTTAAGGCTGATGGCCGCACCGACAGCAATCGTTTTAAGAGATGGTACAACGCATAGCGTTGCAGCTGCCGAGCTTGTCCCCGGAGATGTGGTGGTTTTGGAGGCTGGCAGAATCGTCCCTGCCGACATGCGGCTCATAGAGGCTGTGAGCCTGAAGGTCGAAGAGGCGGCCCTTACGGGAGAATCAATCCCGGTGGAAAAACAGAAGAAAGCGCTGCATGATGAAAAACTGCCTCTCGGCGATAGAACGAACATCGTTTATAGCGGGACGGCCATCTCCTACGGTAGGGGCGCAGGGATAGTCATCGCAACGGGCATGGATACCGAGCTCGGTAAAATCGCCCACATGTTGGAAGAAGAGAAAGATGTCAGAACTCCGCTCCAGCACCGGTTGTCCGTATTCAGCAAGAAACTTGCCCTGGCGATTTTGGTGATAGTCGCCATAATATTCACGTTCGGGTTACTCCGCGGCGAGGATATTGTCTTGATGTTTTTAACTTCAGTAAGCCTTGCGGTAGCGGCAATACCGGAGGCTTTACCTGCCGTCATAACCATCTCTCTTGCATTTGGGGCCGGCAAGATGGTCAAACAAAACGCTCTTATTAGAAAACTGCCGGCGGTCGAGACCCTCGGTTCGGTCACGTATGTTTGCTCAGACAAAACGGGAACGCTTACCTTGAACAAGATGACCGTAGAGGAGATCTATGTCGACGGCAAGCTACTTAAGCAGAAGCAGTTTGCTGAGGAAAGCGCTGATTTAGTATCAAAATCAAGGCCTGAAACAGTTTCACATCTAATTAAAGACCGGCCATTAAGCACTTTATTCACAGCCATGGCTTTAAGTAATGACGCCACTCTGGGGAAAGAGGGCCAAATTATCGGCGACCCTACAGAGGTAGCCTTGTACGTGCATGCAAACAATATGGGCTTTAACAAGGAAGCCCTGTTCAAGGATTTTCCCAGAGTGGCAGAGATACCATTTGATTCGGAACGAAAGTTGATGACTACTTTTCATAAAGGAGCCAACGGCAGACTGGTCTCGTTTACGAAAGGCGCGATAGAGGCGATAGCTGAAAGGTCCCGCGCCGGCATGACGTCTACAGGCATAAAAGACCTGGATCTCGAAGAAATAAACAGGGTAAACGAAGAGATGGCTGCCGATGGGTCAAGGATCATAGGAATCGCTTTTCGTGAATGGAATAGCTTGCCCCTGAACATGTCTACTGAAAATGTAGAGACCGGACTAACGCTCCTTGGCCTTGTCGGCATGATGGACCCCCCAAGGGAAGAGGCAAAAGAGGCTGTCTCGATTAGCAAAACTGCCGGAATAAAGCCTGTTATGATAACGGGCGATCACCCTCTAACAGCAAGGGCGATCGCAAAGCGGATCGGGATTCTCGACGACGATGACGACGGTGTAATAACCGGGAGAATCCTTGATGAGATGCCTCTTCATGAGTTCGAGCGTCAGGTAGAGCACATAAGGGTTTATTCGAGAGTGGCTCCCGAGCAGAAGCTAAAGATAGTAAAGGCGTTGCAGGACAAGCATCAATTCGTTGCCATGACGGGAGACGGCGTAAACGACGCCCCGGCGCTGCGCAGGGCAAATATCGGTATTGCAATGGGAATTACCGGTACCGATGTTACAAAGGAAGCGTCGGATATGATATTGCTCGATGACAACTTTGCGACTATTGTAAAAGCGGTAAGAGAAGGAAGGCGCATCTACAGTAACATACTAAAATTTATTAAGTATTCGCTAACCTCGAATGCCGGCACCATATGGGTTATTTTTCTCGCACCATTTTTAGGACTGCCGTTGCCAATGCTGCCGATACAGATTCTATGGATGAACCTTCTCTGTGATAGTCTTCCCGGACTTGCGTTAACCTCCGAGCCTGAAGAGAAAGGTATAATGAGAAGGCCCCCAAGGCCGTATAGCGAAGGGGTCTTCGCTCACGGCAGAGGCCGTTTTATATTGGTGTTCGGGCTAATTATCGGGGTAGCGGCCCTGGCTTTGCAGGCCCTTGCGCGCGATGCAGGCATGCCCTGGCAGACGATGATATTTACATCGCTTGTGCTAGGTAGGATGGCGGTCGCTATGGCTGTGCGCTCTGAATATGATTCACTGTTGCGTATTGGAGTTTTCGGTAACAGGCCGCTTGTGGGAGCCATTTTGATAACTTTCGCTCTCCAGCTGGCTGTTGTCTATGTTCCGTTTCTAAACGAGATATTTAAAACGGAACCGCTAAATTTAAGCGAGTTGGCCATTACGCTATCGGTGTCGGCTATAGCGTTGGTAGCGATAGAGGCAGAGAAGTTATATTTAAGGATTGTAAAGAAGGATATGGTCTAATATTGAGAACATACAGCCCGACATACCCTTCGCTGAGTATGAAAAACAGACCACGCGCGATATCTTTATCGTCGTCGAACCCGTCGCGCTCAAAATCGAAGCGGGCGAACTCGACGACGCCCGTATCATGCTGGCGCGTTTGACTACCTGGTTTCTGGATAAGATTGCGGCGGGTGAGCTCGAGCCCTGGAAGGCCCGCAACGCCTATTTTCTTTTGCACGTCTATCTTACCGATAACTACCCTGGAGATATCCTCGGTGAAGAGGCGCATGAATTAATCTACGAGGGCACGCTCCTTCACGAGCACGGCGAGGACTTCGGCGCGGATGTGGTATATATGCGAGAGCTGGCCGGGCGCATTGTGGCCGACGCGGAGCCTGAGTCCTAATCAAGCAAAGTATGGCCTAAGGACTAGTCGGGTTTGGCTTTGGATTTCGGGTCGCGCTTTTTCCTGAACGGGATAACGTTGGCCGGTTTTTTATCGCGTCCTTTTGGCATCGGCTTTGGCACATAGTTGCGCGGCGGGCCATAGCCGCTGAGATTGCTGCCGTTGTTGTGGCGCGGCTGCTTGTTCTGTTTAAACTGCTGGTACGCTTTCTTCTCACGCCAATTTTTCAAGACCCTGAAGAGCAGGGCCGCGATGAGTCCCGCGATGATGATCCAATAAATGCTGGTCACCACGACAGCTGTGCGCGTCATCAGGATAACGACCGCGAGCGCGAGCAAGATGAGCGGGTTTCTGTACTTCGCGAGGCGCATGCCAAGCGGCGGCCCCTTCTTCTGCGGCTCGTACGCGAGGGGCGACCCGCACTGCGGGCACCTGAATGCGCCTTTTTCGAATCTGCTTCCACATTTTGGACAATATGACATAATCCAAGATTATACCTCTATCTCGACGTATTTAAAAGACGCGGCCACTAGCCCATACGCTTTTGTGGGCCGGGCGGCGGGTGTTGCAAGCCCTGTTACAATCTATGATTACGGGAAGAATCGTAGCATAATATGCATACGTAAGCCGTGTTGGGCGGCCGGTGGCTGTTGCTACGGGCAGTTTTGCCTGCTACAATAGAAATTTGTAAGAGATTGGGGGTAGGCCTGTGGGAATTATCGTGCAGAAATTCGGCGGAAGCTCGGTAGCCGACGTCGAAAAGATCAAAAAAGTCGCTAAAAGGGTCGTGGCGACGAAGCAAGAAGGAAACTCCGTCGTCGTCGTGGTTTCGGCGCTTGGCGACACTACGGACGAGCTTGTCGAGTTGGCCCGCCAGATTTCCGCAAAGCCGCCCGAGCGCGAGATGGATATGCTGCTGGCGACCGGCGAGCAGCAATCGGTTGCGCTTCTGGCCATGGCGATTCATGAGCTCGGCCACGAGGCGATATCTTTCACCGGCTACCAGGTCGGCATCGTCACCGATGACAGCCATACCAAGGCGCGCATCGTCGATGTTAAATCCGAGCGTATTATGCAGGCACTCGGATGTGGAAAGATCTGTATCGTCGCGGGTTTTCAGGGTGTGACGGTCGACAACGATATCACCACGCTGGGCCGGGGCGGCTCGGACACGACCGCGGTGGCGCTGGCCGCCGGCCTCAAGGCCGACAAGTGCGAAATATATACCGACGTGGAAGGCGTCTTTACGGCCGACCCCAGGATCGTGCCGGAGGCATCGCTGGTGCCGGAGATAACCTACGAGGAGATGCTCGAAATGGCCTCGAGCGGCGCCAAGGTGCTGCAGCTTCGCTCGGTCGAGTACGGGCGCAATAACAGCGTCGTCATACAGGTAAGATCAAGTTTTGCCGATAGCCAGGGAACGGTTGTCAAGGAGGAAGATGAGGGGATGGAGAGACCGATAATAAGTGGGGTAACCCACGATACGAGCGAGGGGAAAATCACGATTTACGGCGTGCCGGACAGACCCGGTATCGCGGCGAAGGTCTTCAAGCCGCTCGCGGCGTCCAATATCAACGTCGACATGATCGTTCAAAATGTGAGCTATGAGGGCCACACCGACATCTCCTTCACGCTCGCGCTCGACGATGTCCCGAGGGCGCAGTCGGTCATCGACGGCATCGTGCGCGAATTCGGCGCCAAGGGCCAGGACCTCGACGAGGATATCGCCAAGGTCTCTATTGTGGGGGCCGGCATGAAGAGCCACCCCGGCGTGGCCGCCGAGATGTTCGATGTCCTGGCGGAAAACGGCATCAACATACAGATGATAAGCACCTCGCCCATCCGGATATCCTGCGTCATCGACGAGGTCAATATCGAGATGGCGGTCCGCAGCCTCCACGACCACTTCCAGCTCAGCGAGGAGGCGGTCACCAATGAAGCTCTATAACGTGGCGGTCGCCGGCGCGACCGGCGCGGTCGGCGAGGAGATGCGCCAGGTCTTGGAAGAGCGCGATTTTCCCATCGGCAACCTGAAGCTTCTAGCGTCGGGTCGCTCCGCGGGTAAGATGTTTTCATATAAAGGCGAGGAACTTATTGTCGAGGAGCTTACCAAAGACTCCTTTAAGGGTGTCGACATCGCCCTTTTCTCCGCGGGCGGCTCTATCAGCAAGGAGTTCGCCCCGGCGGCGGTTAAGGCGGGCGCGGTTGTCGTCGACAACTCGAGCGCGTTTCGCATGGACGAGGGGGTGCCGTTGGTCGTGCCGGAAGTCAACCCGGACGATGTAAGAAAACATAGCGGTATCATCGCCAACCCGAACTGTACGACCATTATTATGCTGGTGGCACTGAAGCCGCTCTACGACTACAGCCGCATCAAGCGGGTCGTTGTCTCGAGCTACCAGTCGGCCTCGGGCGCGGGCGCCAAGGGCATGGGCGAGCTGGTCGACCAGATGAAGGCGTTTGCGGCCGGCGGGGAACTCCATGTGGAGCACTTTGCCCACCAGCTTTTGTTCAACCTTATACCGCACATCGACGTCTTCCAGGATAACGGCTACACCAAGGAAGAGATGAAGATGGTCCACGAGACCCGCAAGATATTGGGCGACACCGATATTATGGTGTCGCCGACCTGCGTGCGCGTCCCCGTCTTGCGGGCGCACTCCGAGGCGATTAACGTTGAGACCGAGAAGAAGATCACGCCCGAGAAGGCGCGCGAGCTTTTCGCGGGCGCACCGGGTCTTACCGTCATCGATGATCCGGCGAACAAAGCATACCCGATGCCGCTCTTTGCGGCGGGGCAAGACGACTGCTTCGTCGGGCGCATCCGCGAAGACCTCTCGCTCGAGAACGGGCTCAACTTCTGGGTCGTCGGCGACCAGATCAAAAAGGGCGCCGCGCTCAACGCGGTGCAGATTGCCGAAGAGCTTATTAAAGGATGATGCGATTGTGAGCACCGATATCCCCTCAATAGAAGAGGTAGCGAAATTTCACGGGCACATCTGCCCGGGGCTGGCGCTCGGCTACCGGGCATCGCTCGTCGCCCTCGAGTGGCTTGCAAACCACCGCTCCGAGGATGAGGAGGTCGTCGCCATCGTGGAGAACCGCGCCTGCGGCATCGATGCCCTGCAGTATATGCTGGGCACCACCGCCGGCAAGGGCAACTTTTTCATCAGCGACTACGGCAAGCACATCTACACCATCGCCAACCGCACCACGGGCAAAGCCCTTCGCATCGCGGTAAAACCAAAGGGGCGCTGGGCCAAAGAGGGCGAGAGCCGTGAGGAGACGCTAGAGCGCCTCCTTGAGATGCCCGCCGAGGAGCTCTTCGACACCCGCGAGGTTACCATCGAGCTGCCGCTCAAAGCCGAGGTACTCGCCTCTATCGTCTGCGAGGACTGCGGTGAAGCCGCCATGGAGACCAAAATCCGCCACTACCACGGCCGCCAGCTCTGTATCCCCTGCTTCGAGGAGGCAAGCGGTTTGGAGGCGTAGGGGCCCTTTGCGTTCGTGATTCTGCGCTTACGCGCAATCACTACAAGCGCTTATTTTATTACCCGATTTTAGCGCATCTCATAATCTCACACAGCTTCAACAAGCCGCCCGCATAACGCCCGAACCTCAACGTTGTATTCGAGAACCAGATTGTATGCACCCGGTCGTTAAAAGATCGGTTACAGTGGCTAAAGAAGTAGTTCAACTGAAACGCTAACAACATACGACGAAACATTGCCGGGGCTGGCAAAGACTGCTACAATGAGATATCTATCGATTGCTGGACGACCATTAATGCTAAGATGATGGCCAAAAGAGAGGATATCGAAATGGCCGCTCGCATAACCGGGTGCGAAAAGCAAATCCTAAAACTGATCGGCGATGGCAAGACAAATAAAGAGATAGCACACGAACTAGACCGAAGCATCCACACAATACACAACCACCTCAAGAAGATTTACGCCAAACTCGATGTGAAAGACCGTTTTGAGGCGCTAGAAGAGGCAAAGAAAAACAGCTTCTTTGATTAGCCAATCCCCCGCCTATTAAAGCTTGTCGAGATTAATGCCGCAACCCCCGCACATTTTCCACGAAAACTCAGACCCATCCAACCGCAATCCTATATGACAATAGCTAGTTTTAGCTATTTATAGCCAGGATTAGCCAGTTTTAGCCGTACGATTTATGACATATTTGTAAAGATACAAGGAAATAAACGTATATAATGCGCTTGTTATGGGGTATGACAATTGGCCGGGCAGAAAGCCGACCATAAAGGATACGCACTTAGCACGAATTGAGTGATAGTTAACCGGAGGAGGGGTCTAAGTGGAACTGAGACTGAAACGGCTCACAATGCTATTTTTGGCGTGCGCTTTATTGGCATTATTGGTGACCGGCACTTACGGTGCTTTGAGTGCTAATAGCGCACCGGCAGAAAAGAAAGGCAAAAATCTCAAACAATCCGTCGGTAAGAATTGGGATATAAAGACAGACAACATAGAGCACAAGGAAAAACCAAAACCAATTAAGACATTAAAGAATCAAACTGATCACGCACTTGACGAGAAGGCAATCGAGAGCAGGGTCAATGTGCCGAAGAAAAATCTGGATCCAGTTTCGGATCAACAGTAGAAAGGTGGAGTAGAAATTGAATTCAAAAGTTAGCTTTTGGTCTAAAAAGCATGTCATGCGCAGAATGGCCTTGATTGTCCTATTAGTCTTTGTCTGTAATATTTTAGCCTACGACTTGGCACCACTCACTCCACTCAATAAAATAACCGGTGTTTCTATAGCCCAAGCCGCCGTGGCAGATAAGGATGGCTTAGGTGTCGAAGGTTATTGGAGCTACTACGGCAAAGCCCTGGGTGGCGGTTGGTATTATGCAGTTAATACCTTCAGCGGCAATCTAATTCTTCAGTGCGGATTGGTCGCCATCCCCGGAAGAGGAGCTGGTTTGGGTGAAGGCTTGGTGTACAATTCGTTGTCGACCCAGACAAACCCGGTCGGTATCGGTTGGCAGCTTAGAAACGATGTCTTTGTTCAAGAAAACGCGGACGGTAGTGTAACATTTAAAGACTCAGATGGTACCAACCATAAGTTCGTGAAAAAACCCGATGGTTCCTACGAACCGCCAAACGGTGTTTACCTTACGCTTGCAAAAGTCGACGCAAACACGTTCACCATACAGGATAAATCGGATACAGTCTCGCGTTTTCAAAGCGGTCGGCTTGTGAGCGTAACCGACGAGAACGGCAACGTGGCCACCTTTGCGTATGATACAAACAACAGACTGGCGACGATGACCGACCCGTCGGGGCGCACATTGACGTACACCTACACGTCTGGCGGATGGCTCAATAAGATAACCGATGCCGCAAACAGGACAGCCACCTTTGGCTACTATTCAGACGGCAAGCTTTACTATGTTAGCGACCAGAAAGGGTCGCGCACGTATTTCTACTACGATGCATCCAAGAGACTAAATAAAATAAGAGACGGCAACGTTCACTACACGTATTTCTTCTATGACGGCAACGGCAAGCTTAACAAAGTCGATGACGCCAGGTCGGGCGTATCAAAGAAGTACTCAACGACCTTTGCTTACGATTCAGACCTCTTGGAATGCACAATAACCGATCCGGCTGGCAAAACATCCACTGTTACGCATAATGCGGTGGGTAATCCGATCAAACTGCAAGATGGTGCTGGCACAACAATCGAATACACGTGGGATAAGAATAATCTAATAGGGGTAACGGATGCCAATGGAAGCACGAGTGCAAGCTATGACACAAATGGGAACATTATCTCAATTGCAGACATGCTTAGTGCAAGCAATACGGCAACTACCACCATCGAATACGACGCCAAAGACAACCCAACATCCATAACTGATGCGAACGATAATCAGGCAACCGTGAAGTATGATCAAAAATCAAACGTTCTCTCTGTGGGCAATCCAGACAGAAAAGAGGCGGATGCTAACACCTACGACGCCTACGGCAATGTAACCTCAATTACCCAAACAGGTGCGCCTACATACAATCGGCTGCAAAACGGTAGTTTCGAATGGACGACTCAGAATGGGACGCCCCAGTTTTGGTATCTTGGCGGGGATTCTTCAACCATAAGCATTGATAATTCAACGGCGATATATGGTAATGCCTCCGTAAAAATAAGCAGCACCTCTGAGACAACGGCCTACGTGTATAGTCATTCGGTAGAGGTGGCGTCTGGACAAAAGCTCACCCTGAATGCCCGCATAAAGATGGATCAAGTGCAGGGCGCCGGTGGCACAACCATCGGTATCGAATATTATGATGTGAACTCTAACTATGTGGGAAGCGATTACTCTAACATCCTTGCTGGCTCTGCCAACGATGGCGTAGTGGTCACATCAAATGTGCCTATCAGTGCGGTGAGCGCTAAGGCTGTTTTGCAGCTATACCAAGCTAGCGGCACCGTTTGGTTTGATGGCGCACAACTAGAGCTACCCATAAACGCCTCTGAGGGGCATATCTTTACGGCGTTCGACTATGTCGAAAACTCGAGCTTTGAGGCTGGAGGCACCTATTGGTACGCTGGTGGTGTCTCTGGGGCGACAACGATCAGCACTACCGCACCTTGGGCTGGAAACCACAGCGCGAAGATCAATCTTACCGAATCGGGAGGTGCCTGGATACTAAGCGAGGACATCCCGGTAAAAGAGGGTGAGCGCCTCACCCTTTCGGGTTTTGTCAAAACTGTGGATGTGGCTGGTACCGGTGCTCGAGTGCAGGTACAGTATTATGACCAGAGCTACAACTATCTTGGCTTTAACGCGGCCAAGCTTCAGACAGGCACGCAAGACTACACCCGCTATGCCATCGCCACCACAGCGCCGACGGGTGCCGCCTATGCAATCGTCTTCGGCAACGTGATCTCGTCGACCGGAACAGCATATTTCGACAATATCAAGCTCGTGATGAGGTCAACAACTACCTATACCTATGATGCTGCCGGGAACTATGCAACCGACCTTGTCGACCCACTTGGCAACTGGACCGACCTTACCTACGATGCGGCAGGAAACGTAACTGAGGTAAATGATCCCAAGGGCCAGATAACAAGATTTAGCTACGATGCTCTGGATAACCTCACCTCGGTTACCGATGCGCTGGGCAAAGTATCTAGATATGAGTACGATCCAGTATCGCTTCAGGTAACGTACCGCGATGCGCGCAGTGCCAGCTCAATAGATAATACTTACAGAACCTCGTTCGCTTACAATGAGATCAACCAGCCGGTTAGCGTAACTGATGCATTAGGAAGAAAAATCATCAATGCCTATGACGATTCAGCTAACCTTACCTCTATTACGTACCCGGACGGCCGAAAAGCGCTTTTCTCTTATGATGCGGCAAACCGTCTGAGCCAAAAGAGCTATTCAGCAGAGCCTGCGACACACTCGTTTGCCTATGATGCAGCGGGTAATCTCCAACAGGTGACCGATGGCCAAGCAAGAAACTATTCGTATGTATACGATAAAGCAAACCGTCTAATAAGCTTTACTGACCTTTTCGGCTACGAGATGAACTACTGGATGGATGATGTAGGCAATACAATTGCCGCGTATGATTCCAACAATAAAGGCGCTTCTTATGATTACGGCTCGAACGGTCAGCTCCTGTCTTTGATGGATCCATCCGGCAGGTTAACAAAGTTCCGCTATGATGAACAAGGTCGCGTGTTCAACATCGTAAAAGGGAACGGTATCAAAACCACCAACCTTTTTGATTCAGTAGGTAGGATTTCGGCAATCGAAGATCCTGGCAATCCTGGCAACAGCATCTACTTCTACAAGTACGATGCAAACAGCAATATAACCCAGACACAGAGCGTAAACGGTACCCAAAGGTTTGCCTACGATGCTCTAAATCGTTTAACTAGCTGGACGGATGAGGCCAGCGCGGTCACCACCTATGAATACGACGCGGTTGGCAACCTGACAAAAAAGGGCAGCAAAAACTTTACCTATAATGCGGTAAACGAGATAATCAACTCGGGCTACAGCTACGATGTCAATGGCAATTTAACAAGCGACGGCAACTTAAACTACCAATATGATAGCGAGAACCGCCTGACTAAGGTTACGAAAGTCGCAGATGGCTCAATAGTGGCGACGTATGAGTACGACTTTCGAGGTTTGCGTATAAGTAAGACGACTGCTGTTGGCACCACGCGCTATCACTGGGATGACAATAATCGGCTTGTGCGCGAGAGCGATACAAATGGCAACACAAAAGCTCTCTATGTCTATGCCGGACAGCAGCTTGTCGCTATCGAAAAAGACGGACAAATCTACTACACCCATACCAACCACCGGGGAGATATCCTGGCGATTACCGATGTCAACAAGAACCGAGTTGCCACCTATATCTACGGCCCCTGGGGTGAGCTACTTGGTCAAACCGGCACATTCGATCAGCCTTTCCGTTATGCAGGCTACTATTTTGATAGCGAAACGGGTATGTACTACCTTAAGTCGAGGTACTATAGCTCTGAGTCGGGTAGGTTCTTGACGAAAGACACATTCCCAGGGCTTAACGCAGATCCACAAACGCTGAACCTATATGCGTATTGTTGTGGGAATCCAGTCAAATTTGTAGATCCTGATGGTATGCATAAGAGTAGTTATGGTAGCCATGTGCATAAGTGGTTTGGATATATCGGCACCAAATTTTATCAAACAAACAGTAGGATTGGTAAATATATGGGCAAGCAAGCACGTTTTGTGTATGGCTACATCTATATGGGCTGGTCAAAATGGATTTGGAGGGGAATTAGCTGGGCGTATACTACTGCAGCAAGTGTTCTTGGTGGCATAGTCGGCGGTGCAGCTGGCTATTGGTTGGTTGTCACAAAGATTGAAGATGATCTTGATTGGGATGGTGATTACGTGGTTTCGAAAGTTGATATTATCAAAATCTATGAAATAGTGGAAGAAAAACACATTGCATCGGCATCAAATATGTGGATGCCCTGGAAAAACAGTTCGACAGCTTATAGTGATATATACATAAATTTAGTACTTGGGAACAGTTCTGGTCAAATTGAAATCTATAGGTCAAACTCATTGAATCAGGGGCTCTTAGATTGGCTTTCGTTAATATTGACCCTTACCTAAGTTGATCAGCTACGGAAATGCTCCAGAGGCAGGATGCAGCGATGAAAGTATAGGAATCTTCATCGCTGTATCTTTAACAATATTTGGACATGGTTCACGATATTACATATTGAATCGTGCTATAAGCCTGTGAAGAAGGATGCGCGCACTGTACAGATTTTACCAATAATGAGATAGGCTAACTGGACGATCAAAGCAGGTGGTACTTGCTAGCTTTATTATAAATAATTGTGGCTGATTAAATCTAGAATAAGGTTGTGCTTATCTACAATGTAAACATAAGCAGAAAATATACGAAAATACTTTCGTATATTTTCCAGAATAGATCTACTATGTTAGCTAACTTAGCATTCCCTGTATGAATGAGCATTGAAGAACCAAATTGATATTTAGCTTTTAGAAAGGAGACCTCTCATGGTTCATAATTTTCGGAACCATCGTTATCCCGGTGAACTCAAGAGATTTAAAATAGATGTCATGGAAGCCGGACTCGGTTTGATTGGCGTTGCGGCAATCATATTGTTTCTGCGTTTGATGGAGTACTATTATTCACACAGCCCTGGAATAACAGACATGCAAAGAGCTATGAGAATCATAGATGAATTGCCTTTCGTAGACTTTTTGCTAGCTTTAGGGTTGGTTCTGGTTTGGCGTGCTAGAAAAAAAGAAAAAGCGATAAGTGTAAGCGACAAGGAAAGTCCCCCAACGCGTTTATGAATCGTAAATATTGAGTAGGCAGACTTTGGTCATATTTTTTGTGCACTAGGTAATTATTGGCTAACTCTTCAAGGGGTGATGTTAATGGTTGTGCAGGCAAAAGGGCAGACATTTTTTCGACATGGTCTCGCGCTAATAGCAGCTACCACAGGAGCCGTGACCGCAGATACCACGATTTATTTTTTTCCACAGCTAGTGAGGCATGATAATGTGGAGCTTTTGGTCGCCTCGCATATACCAATTATTAATGCTTTCTTGTTTCTCGGTTTATTTCTATTGTGGCGAGCCAAGAAGAGCATGGTGAAAGGGAACGCTCATCGGACTTAACCAGTAAAAATATAAAAAGAAAAAAGGACGTACATCGGATATCGCCGGTTCTCACCGCAGCAAGTAAACTATTCACGAACAGGGGTCAGGTCTTTAATCTTCAATTTCTTATCAATTGGTTGGCTATTAAAAACTAAAGACCTGTCCTGCCTTTGCTAAACAATGAAGAAGCCCAGAGTTTAGCTGATACCCTTGCATTCTCAGGTGCGGCCTTGACCGTTGGCGGCCTTCTTGCAGGAGTGGGAACCGGCGGTATTGGCTTTGCTGCAGCACTCTTAGGTGCTTGCTTGCAGCTGAGCGCTGCTGGCATTAATCTTGTAAACGTAGGTAATGGTGTATTAATTGTGCTTAATCCAGTAAGGATTTTTAACCCCGTTGTCGGTCTTTACCCGATATCGGCAAAAAAGAAGAAGAGGGCTGCATGGCAGAACCGACTACAAACAGCGCGCAAGTGGCGTCAGCTGTTTCAGGGAATAGTGCAAATAGTAGCATAAGTTCTCAATCGAGCGGTGTGGGACCAGGCTTGTATGTCGTCGGCAACTACAGCTATAGAGTTGTTTCGAGCAACGAGGTTTACTGTAATGGCATCCAGCTGACCACTATTGATTCAGCCGATGCGGCAGCATGGTTAGGTAGGCAATAGATTAGATTCAGGCTATCTAAGTCTCTGGACAATTTGTTTGTCAAGGTCTTGTATTTGGACAAACTACTTGTTTTAACATAAATGACTTTATCAGCAATCCTTGCCTGATATTATTTTTCTGGGTGTTTCGCGTGTAGCAAGATTGTTTTTGCAATATAAAGATGTTGAATTGCACCTTGCTGCAATTCAACATCTTTGAAAGTTTTGCCTGCGGTTACAGTCCAAATTATGCGTTGTGCTTTTAACAACTTGCAAATAGTTTTTAAGTCTTGGGCCAAAACAAGTGGAAGATAGTGTTGCTTTAATCAAGGATGTGATCGATGTGTCTACTAACAATCGTGCACCTCTGGTTTTATTGCTGCTTATGCTCATTGCTATTTTATTATTGCAGCTTATTGAATTTATTGGAGCGAGAGTCTTACGCACATTTGATATTTACTTAATAGCTATAAACATTCTAAGTTTGTCAATCTGTATCTATATTTTAGTAAAGAGGCGGTATTAGTGCGCCAGACTGATGAACGACAATTAAAATTACCGGAGGGAAGAAATAATTGACACCGGACAGCCAGAAACTATGTCACAAGGCCGGATGATCATACCAGGGAAAAGATGTTAAAACGAAACCTTTGTTGCTTGGTAACTAGGAACAGGGGTCTTTAATCTTCAATTTCTTATCAATTGGTTGACTATTAAAAACTAAAGACCTGACCCCTGTCTTCGTAGGGCCGACCGAAAAATAGCAGTGATTGACCACTCATATGTTATGATGTGTATAGCATTACAGAGTTATTTGCGTAAGTTAAGAACGTCAGACTGTGCTAAAACCCTCCCGTAAAACCGTTTCAAGGACGGATAGAATAGATTTTTCTGCCATTCTATCCGTGCCCATGTTGTAACTATTTACTACCCTTTACGTTACTGCTGCAATTAGGCCCTTTATTCCAACTATGTTTACCGCTCTTTTTATGTTGTAGGCTAGAAATGAGAGACTGGCCTCAGTATTTACTTTCTTAAGTCCTCTAAGAAGCATAAACCCCTGATCAAAACCACGCTTCAGCGTCCCAAAGGGGTGTTCTGAAAGCCACTGCCTGACTCGCAGCTTGTCTTGGTTTGAGAGTACCCGCTCTTGCATTATCTCAAGTACTTCTTCGTGCTCCCACCTGGTTGCGGTTCTTCTTAAAGCTTTGGTGCATTTTTCTTTGAGGGTGCAACTTAGGCAACTATTGCCCTGGTAAAGACGCATTTTCTTGCCACGGTCCTTCGTATTTTTAATAAAGACAAGCTCACATTTAGCCGGGCAGATGTAGACGTCGTTGTTCTTATCATAGATAAATTTGTCTTTGGGAAAACAACCATCTTTTGTTCCTTTTGCCTGCGGCTTCGGGATAAAAAGAGTGATTTCTGCATCGATTGTTGTCTTTATCTCTTCTGCGCCGTAGTAGCCCTTATCAGCCGTTACTTCTAATTGGTCCGCTCCAAGTATTTCTTTTGCCCTCGTTGCCATTTTACTTAACTGGTGTTGATCCGCCGCTTCGTTTGTTGCTTCAAAGTCGAGGATAAGCTTGTGTTTTGAGTCAACAGTTGTCTGGATGTTGTAGCAGGGCTCAACTCTTTGATTGTTCATCATGGAGCGGCAATCAGGATCTGTTAGCGATATCTCGCTTTTATCTTCATCTTCCATTTCTTTAAGTAGGCCCTCATAGTTGCCTTTTCTTGTCTTTAGGGCGTCGATTTTCTCTTTTAGCTCTTTGGCGGTGGGCCTGGGGGAGGTGGCCTCTTGTTTATCGTTCTCATCTAGATCGCCCAAGTAATCATCGATTTTGCCTTCGATCTCCTTTATCGACCTTTGAAGTTTCTTCTTGGTAAAGTTTCTCTTCTTTGCATTCGATGCCCTAAATTTAGAGCCATCGATTGCAACAAGCTCGGCCCCGAAAAGATCGAGTCTTTTACACATAAACGTAAACTCTTTAAAGACGGATCTTATCGCCCCGGTGTTGTTGGCCCTAAAGTCGGCTATCGTTTTAAAGTCGGGGGTAAGTTTTTTTAATAACCACATGAGCTCAACGTTTCTTCTGGTTTCTTTCTCCAGTCTTCTTGAGGAGCGCACTTTGTTTAGGTATCCATAGATATACAGCTTTAGCATGTCTTTTGGATCATATGGTGGTCTGCCGGTCTCTTTTGTTACTGAGTATTTAAATCCCAAGGAGGCCATATCAAGGCTATCCGCAAATGCGTCAATAAAGCGGGCCATGTTATCTTCTTCAATGTAGTCATCAATTGCGTCTGGAAATAGTATTACCTGCTCTCTATCTGTTCCCTTAACATATGCCATGTTTGCTCCCTTTAGGCCGGTTTACCTGGTAATATTATACCAATAGCCAGCTTAAAAAGCAGTAAAATGAGGGGGAGTTTTCACACAGTCTGACGTCCCCGTGGTTAGTCTATGTCTCATCAATGTGAAGGGAACAGCTAGCAACACGGCTAAACGCGAATTAATTAGTCGAAATACGTGACTTTAACGCGTGGGTGTGGTTTTGCTGCGGGTTGTTCGTCCGGGTATCCCAGGCTTAGGCCGCAGATGATCTCGCGGTCTTCTATGCCGAGTTCTTTTGCGATCTGATCGCCGATATATGGTGGCACGGTAATACCGCACGCGCCCAGCTCTTGGTCGTGGGCGAGCAACCATATCTGCATAAACTCGGTGACACCGGTTATAATCGAAAACGCATACTCCCAGCGATGGTTCTCGGCAAACTTCGGGACCGTTACGAAGATGAGGGTCGGGGCGTCGCCGAGGTTCTTGTAGTACTCGAGCGCTTTATTCTCGCTATCCGAATCCAACATCGCAAACAAATCCCTTAGGATCACCGTGTTTTGTGTCAGCAGATCGGCGAGCTTGTCGCGCGTTTTTCCTGTGGCGACGACCAATTCCCATCCCCGAAACGCGGCGACGACCGGGTTCCACCGCGAGTCTTCGAGAATGCTCTCGACCGTCTCCTTAGACACCTCTTGGCGCTTGAATTTTCGTATTGCCCTCCGTGTTTTAATCGCCTGTCCTAATTCCATCTGCTATTCCTCCATATTTAAATTATTGGTCTTTTTCAACCAGGTAATTCAAAATAAGCCAGCGGGTATTCCGGTTGCTCAGCCCATCGATAAATTTATCGACCTTACTCTGCCACTCCCTATCGGGGTTATACCGATAATAGAGCGTTTCACCATCATACTCATATTGCAGTATTTTATTATCCGATAACTCAGAAAGCGCTGCTAACACCTCATCCGCACTGCGCCCAATGGAACTCGCGATTTTCTCGGCGGAGATTCGCGCGCTCGGGTTCTTATGCAAGTAGGCGATAAGATCCCATTTGACCAGCGTATTAACCACGCTATCGAGCAGTTGCTGGATGTCTTTAGGCAGTGACATCACGCACTCCTTGTCGTCTCGCCCGTTGGCCGGGTCCGTGCTGATGGTTTCTTGCGCGCGACGGCATATTGATCTTTGCCGAGGCTCTTTGCTTTATAGAGCGCTTTATCGGCGCGCTCGATAATCTCTATTATGTCCGAGCCGTGGTTGGGGTGGCTTGCCACGCCGATGCTTACCGTGAGCTCGACATCGAGCTCACCGGATTCCCCCGGGAAACGTTCGTTTCTCACGCCCCGTATAACTCTATCGGCAACCTCGATGGCGCTCTTGCTGTCGGTGTCCGGGAGAATCATGACGAATTCCTCACCCCCATAGCGCGCAGCGATATCCGATTCCCTGCAGGACGTTTTGATGGTGTTTGCGATTTTAGCGAGCGCCTTATCGCCATTCAGGTGCCCGTACGAGTCGTTGTAATTCTTGAAATTGTCGACGTCGATTATGAGCAACGATAGCTCGCCCCTGGTCCGTTTCGCCCTATATAGCTCCTCGGTAAACCTTACGTAGAAATAGCGCTGGTTGTATAGCTCGGTCAGGTGGTCGGTAAGCGAGGCCGTCTTCGCCTGCTTTACGAGAAGCGCATTATCGATAGCCAGAATAAGCTGGCTAAAGGTGGTCTGGAAGATATCCTTATCCGTTAATATTTTCTGAAGGTCGTCCCCACCCACGAGAAGCACGTAGAAGCCCTGTGTCCCCTTATGGGTGGCGCCGATGGAGAGCCCGACATCCCTCAGCCCAAAGTCTGCAAGCAGCATCTCCTCTTTTATCTGAAAGAGATTCATATTTAAGATTTCCTCATCGACGCCCGCACTCGAAACGGCCACCGCCTTTGCCTCCTCATCTGTCTTGATGATGAGCGCGTGCTTATCGATGCCGAAGATTCTGGATATAGTCTCTTCGAAGTAGAGGATAAGCTTGTCGAGGTCGTTTATCGAACCCAACACGCGACTGGCGCTTACAAGAATGGTTATTTTACTATCGAGGTTTTTGTTGAGCTGCTGGATCTTTGCTTGGCTGTTGGCTATGTTTTGAAAGGTTATACCAAGGGCCAAAGCGCCTATCCATACGAAGCCGATACGCACCAAGATCGGTCCGTACAGATAGAGGCCATGGGCGCTGAATTGGGTGTAGTAGTAATCAAAGGCAGAGATAGACAGCGCCATCGGCACGCTCCCGATAGGCCCGAGCTGGAGTGAGGCCAGCAACACGAGAATAAAATATGCGTATACGAGGTAGCTCTCGAGAGAGCCGATTACCAGGCACATCTTTGTAATAAAGACAAAATCGACGACGAGCGCGGGGAATCTGACCGCCCGGTGTTCGGGGAAGCGTTGCTGTAATATAGTCAGCAGTGTGCTTGCCGTCAAATATAGGAACGCGATGAAGAGCAAGGTCTTCATCGTGCTTGCCGGACCGAGACGGTACGTGGAGAGAAAAATTATGGTTGTTATGGCACGCAAGACTAACACAGCAGTGTCAAATGTGACTCTTCTGGCGACAACCGTAGTTGCCGTTTCAACTAACCGCTGTTTTGTTGACCTGTCGCGTCCTATGCTATCGATTGTGTATCACTCCCATGGTTTTTATCGGCTTGGGCGAGCGCTTCCATAAAAGCCTTTACGAGCTTTGGGTCAAATTGGGTGCCCGCGTTTTGTTCCAGCTCTTGGAGCGCTTCTTTCTTGCCGCAACCGTCACGATAGGGCCGGGTGCTGGTCATCGCATCGAAGGCATCCGCAATCGCCAGCATCCGCGACTCCAGCGGGATATTCTCGCCTGAGAGGCCGTCCGGATAACCGCTCCCGTCATAGCGCTCATGGTGATGGAGAATCGCTTTTGCAATGTGGGCCAGGTTGGGTATCCTGCCAACGATCTGGGCCGATATAACCGGATGTGTTTTAATATGCTCGTATTCGTCGCCGGTAAGATCGGCCGCCTTATTAAGAACTTCTTCTCGGATGCCGATTTTGCCGATGTCATGAAGGAGTGCGGCGGTATAGAGAGCCTTGAGTTCGTCGGGCCCCAGACCGGTTTGCTGGCCGAGGGCACGGACATAGCGCGCGACGTTCTCGGAATGCCCCCGCGTGTACGGGTCTTTTGCCTCGATCGCCTGTATGAACGCTTTGACTGTATTGATATTCATCTCCGACAGCTCTTGATTGAGCAAGGTCAGCATATCCTGCGATGTTCGCACCTTGCTTACCATAAGATTGAACGCGTGCGCCAAATCGGCGATTTCGTCATTTGCGCTCACATCAATTGTGTAGGCATAATCGCCATCGGCGACCGCATCGATACCCTTTCGGAAGGATGACAGACGTCTACTTGTCCAGCGTACCAGAAGCACGGTTAGCAGCAGCGAACCGGCAAGAACAGCGATGCCGACTACGACTGTAAAAACCTTCAGCTGTTTGCGAGCCGTCTTGGCCTTCTTCATCGTGCCGGTCTCGTAGTCTCGCGCTGCTATTTGGATTTTCTTGATATGTTGCTCTAATTTACCCATGGCAGCCTGAAATGCGGTTATCTTTGTATTATCCGGCTTGCCGGCCTCTCCGCCGGCGAACAGCGCGGTGGCCGCCACCGGGATTTTTTTCGCTTGTTTGGGGATCTCGGCCATCGCGTAATGGCAGTTGTAGCAATCCTGCTGAAGTGAGGGCTCCACCGGCTCGGGTGTGATGAGTCGCGAGAGTTGGACCAGTGCGGATTGCGTCAAAACAGGTCGTCGATTCGCGATACTCTCGTCGAGCATATTTATGTACAACGACATCGACTCGATTCTCGCCAAGAATTTGCGATTTCGCTCTATGCGCCGCTCGATCTCGTCTACACTACTGTCTTTAGCGTTTCGGGCGACTTTTTTTCTATCCGCTTCCGCCAGCTTGCGTTCGTCGCGGGCGAGTTTGTGAACCTTATCGGTAGTGGCCTTAAGCTTATCGAGGCTCGACCTAATAGCGATATCGTCCTTAAGAGAACGCGAGGATCCGGATAGTGAATCGCTATCCGCTCTCAAAAGTTTATTCCTTACATCTTTAAGCTGGGGGGCAAGACGCAAAAACTCGGTGTGGCATGCCTTGCAATCGCCGTTATGGAGCGGGAGCACGAGCTTATCGATGTCCTCGAGAACACTCTCGTACTCTTGCCAGAACGCTTTTTCGGACTGAGCGTCACCGCTCTGGAGCACGTCGTATGCGAATCTATCGAGTTTGTTTGTGTGAGCGTGGATCTCTTCAGCGCGGCTTAGTATATCGAATGCGCGGGCCTGGGCGACGTCGCTCTCGTTGATACGGTCGATTAAGCTAAAGCCCAGTAGGCTTGTGATTGTGACCACAGCCAATATCAAGCCGACGAAAATCAATAGTCTCTTATACATAAAACCCCGATAAACAAACGAGCATATGCTTGGTCTGAGCGCACATTGATGTCTCTGTGCGTCCATGGATATATCGGCAAAGCGCAGTTTGAGGTTGAGGCTCTCGGTGATAATCGGGCCTTAGGGTTATGCGTTATTCGATGCTTGTCAATTGCCGGGCATCGCGTGGCAGACCTCGGGGTTATTAAGATTAGAGACTACGGGAACCGGCCCTACCGTATGCTTACCACTTATACATCCGGCCGTTGCACGCGCGGAGCGGCGCCGGTTTTGAGCTTATAAGCCGGCCCTATGTGGACTTCCGCTGTTGCTCCCGGCATCGACTCGCTGATCCTTGACGCCACTTCGTGCGCGATGTCGTGGGAGGCCTCGACCGTCATATCCTTATCCACCAGGATATGCACGGTCACCACCTTGCGCACGCCGTAGTCGTGGACTTGGATGGCGTGGGCGCCTTTGACACCGTCGACCGAGCGCGCGATGAGGCGCACCAGCTCGACGGTGTCCTCGCTTGGCGCCTTGCCCAGCAAGATGTTTGAAGCGTCGCGGGCGATGTCGTAAGCGGTGTAGAAGATGAAGCCGACCACCGCCAAGCCCGCGATGGCGTCGAGCCGGTCGAAGCCGAAGGAAGCCCCGATGAGCCCGAGTATGACGATGACGGCCGCCAGGCTGTCGACGCGTTGGTTGAGCGAATCGGCGACCAGGACCTGCGCCTCGATTCTCCTGCCGAGGTCGATAGCGATGCGCGCCAGGATCTCTTTGAGAATAATGTTGATGATAAGCACGCCGATGGCGAGGTAGCTGAGCGCGATTGGGGTCGGGTCTAAGAGGCGCTCGATCGAGCGGCTCGCGATCTCCAGGCCGAGCACGACCAGAATCACGGCGGCGACCAGAGTGGCGATGGCCTCGAAGCGGCCGTAGCCGTAGGGGTGTTCCGGGTCGGGGGGTTGCTTGGCGAAACGGAAGCCAAAAATCACGATGAGTGACGAGAAGATGTCGGAGAGGCTGTGAAACGCCTCGGCCACGAGCGCGATGCTCCCCGTTAAAAGGCCGATGACGAGCTTCGATGTGAACAACAGAATCTCAACGGTCGCCCCGAGCGCTCCCTCAATATAGCCGTATGAGGCACGCACGTTGCTGTCGTGTACGTTCTCATAGTCTCTGACGAACCGCTTTAGCAGGAAAGTATTTAGTTTTTCAATGCGCGAGCCCCTGCGTAAGGTTTTCATGACAACCCCTTACTCCTTATATATGATTATCACCATATCCGGCCGCTTTAACACAAGGCTTGATTTCCCGCACACCCTGAAATAGTGTTACAAATAGATTATGGATGAAATTGCAAGTTTTCTGCGCCATATCGAACAACAAGAGGAATTTAGCGGGCAGATCACCCACCGGCGAGCCCTGCCGGCGCGACCCGCGTCGTACACATCGCCGCGGCACGCGCTCAACGATGAGGTGCGGGCGCGACTCGCGCTTGTGGGCGCAAAGCGCCTCTATACCCACCAGGCCGAGGCCTACGACCTCGCCAAGGAAGGCAAGCATGTCCTGGTGGTGAGCGGCACCGCTAGCGGCAAAAGCCTCTGTTACAATCTGCCCGTCCTCGACGAACTTATAAAGAACAAAAAAGCACGCGCGCTCTACCTCTTCCCGACAAAGGCGCTCGCCCAGGACCAGCTGCGCGCGCTTAACGAGATGGACGTCCCCGGTTTGGCGGCGGCCTACGATGGGGATACCCCGCGCGAGGAGCGTGCCCGTATCCGGCGTTTCGCCTCGATCGTCTTGAGCAATCCCGATATGCTCCACGCCGGCATCATGCCCGCGCATAAGCAGTGGGCGACGTTTTTCCTGAATCTTCGATATGTCGTCATCGATGAGATACACGTGCTGCGCGGCGTTTTCGGCTCGAATGTGGCTCAGGTCATCCGCCGCCTGCG
>Ga0351947_1007_pt1 | contig 24580 bp, 20 predicted proteins | sample BONcelT113001G13_FD_205815 | JGI IMG/M metagenome (GOLD analysis project Ga0351947, IMG submission 205815) | Enriched cells from coal bed in the Powder River Basin, Montana, United States - BONCAT cells T11 rep3 HSBNCT.T11.300.1.G13 ...
CCCCGCTAAAGGATACGCCTTCCAGACCAGAAGTGATCGTCGTCACCGGCCTTGTGGACGCCGAAGGTGCTGAGAGCGCCATCCGGGGAGGCGCCTGGGACTACATCGAAAAAAGCAGTAGCCCACCGCAACTTGCCCTCAGCTTGAAGCGCGCTTTGCGTTTTCGGGATGCGGAGCGCGCGGGGCTCGGTCGGCTTCGTCGAGAGCACATAGCCGGAGATGGAGCGCGCATGGGGCAGGTGCTGGCTCTCGCCGCGCGGGCTGCCGCCGGGGAGTTGCCTGTGCTCATCCTGGGCGAGTCTGGCACAGGCAAGGAGCTCTTCGCGCGGTGCATTCATGAAAACAGCTCGCGTGCACAGGCTCCCTTTATAGTTATTGACTGCGCCAGTCTTCCTGAAAATCTTGTGGAAAGCATCCTGTTTGGACATGCCAAGGGGGCCTTCACCGGTGCGGACGCTCCGCGCTTGGGCCTTGTGAAGGCCGCCGATCACGGGACGCTGTTTCTTGATGAAGTGGGCGAACTGCCCTTGGCTACGCAGAAGAGTTTTCTGCGCGTGTTGCAAGAACACAAGTTCCGTCCAGTTGGTGGCAGGGATGAGGTGGTGAGCGATTTCCGGCTCATTGCCGCCACCAATCGCAACCTTGAGGCCATGGCCGAATGTGGAGCGTTTCGTCAGGACTTGTTCTACCGTTTGCGGGCCGCTGAACTCTGCTTGCCCCCCTTGCGGCATCGTCTGGAGGATCTCTCCGCCTTGGCTGTGCATTACCTCAACAGGATGCCCGGCGGCCCGCGCCAAGCCAGCCCAGAATTGCTGGAGGAACTGGCGTTGCACCATTGGCCAGGCAACGTGCGGGAGCTGTTTCAGGCCTTGGACAAGGCCGCCGCCATGGCTGGCGAGGAGTGGCAGCTTTATCCTGAGCATCTTCCCCAGTCTGTGCGCTCCGTGACCATGAAGGAGCGTTTCCGACGTCGTCTTCCCAATCGGATCAAGTGTGGTGACGACAGCTTGTTCCTGGACCCCTCGTCTCTCCCGCTGTATCGGGAGCACCGCGATCGTTCTGCGCGCATGGCCGAGCGCAAATACATGGAGGCGCTGTTTGTCGCAGCGGGGGGCAGCATCATGCGTGCGCGAGCGATCTCTGGACTCTCGCGCACCAGGGTGTATTCCTTGGCAAAGCTCAATAATATTCCTTTTTCTTCCTTGTCTTGATTCTCTTGTCCGCACTTCCGCCATATCCGGAAGCACGTCCCAAAGTTTGGGACGTGCCGCATTCATCCAATATGCCGAATTATCGTGGCATCCACGAAGCAATCTGTTGTGAGTCCACCCCCTTGGGACAGGCAGCCTTACGTGGAAGCGAACTCGACATCCCCTAAGCGCATAGTCTCCTGGAATAAAAGGAGGTTTATCACCGTTGCGAACGGCACGCATCTTGCCTTTAGAGCAAGAGACTAGTGCTGAACTCCGGCGATATGCCCGGCGTGCAACCAAGGGGGATACAATGCTCAAAAATCTCAGTCTCGGAATGAAAATTGGTGGGGGATTCGGCATCCTCATCCTTCTCGCCATGCTGCTCGGCGGGGTGGCAATCTGGAACATGCAACGGGTGGGCAATATTGCAGAGCACCTTGAGGAGCAGATCGCGCCCCAGGCGGAGCTGACCTCGCTTCTTGAGCGTGGGCAGACCCGTGCGATGTACGACATGCGCGGCTATACAATCAATGCCGACGAGAAACTCTACAACGACTCCATGAAGCGCATGGAAGAATTGCAGGGAAACCTGGCAAAAGCCAAGGAGTTGGCGACCAAATACCCTGCAGAACTCCCTGAGCTCGCAGCCGCCATGCCCAAGGTGGAGGCCAAGGTCACAGAATACAAAGGGCTGATGCAGGAGACGAAACGCGTTGAGGACGAGCTTGCCGCAGAACGCAAGGCCATGAATGAGATAGCGGCAACCTTTATGGACAATTGCAACAAGTTCCTTGAAGAGCAAGGCAAGGCATTGGACGCTGCCCTGTCTGGCGGCAAGGCGGACATCAAGCAGATACGCGAGCGTGTAGACAAGAACAAGTGGATGAACGAGGTCATCGACATTGGCAACGCCTTGCGCATCGCGAACTTCCGTGGACAGGCCTTGCGTGACATGTCCCAGCTGATTGAGGCCATGAAGCGCTTCGAGGAAATGGACAAGATCATCGAGAAGATCCGCGCCATCACGCGCAACGAAGCCAACATCAAACAGCTTGAACAGGTGAAGAGTTCCGGTGCGGCCTACAAGAAGGGGCTCGAGCACATGCTTACCATCTTCGAGGTTCAAACCGCCCTGGGCAAGAAGCGTCGCGATGGAGGTATGGAAACAATCGCCATTATCCAAGAGGTGGCCAGCCAAGGCGTCAAGGAGACGAAGGAAGGATCGGAACATGCGGCCACGGCCTTGTCCGCCGCCAGCACCATCATGATCACCGGCCTGATCGTGGCCCTTTTGCTTGGCTGCATCGTGGCATTCTTCCTTACCGTGGGCATTACACGGCCTGTCATGAAGGGTGTGGATTTTGCCAAACGTATGGCCGAGGGAGACTTTACCACCCAGCTTGACATTGATCAGAAGGATGAGATTGGCGTTCTTGCCAGGGCGCTGAACGACATGGTGCTGCGCCTGCGCCAAGTGGTGGCTGATGTGCGTGGAGCCACCGAAAATGTCGCCAGCGGCAGCGAGGAACTCTCCGCCTCTTCTGAAACGTTGTCCCAGGGCGCGACCGAACAAGCTGCGGCCATTGAGGAAGTCTCGTCCTCGATGGAGCAGATGGCCAGCAACATCAAGCAGAACGCCGACAACGCCCAGCAGACAGAAAAAATCGCCCTGCAGGCGGCCAAGGACGCCCAGGAAGGCGGCGTGGCGGTCAACAAGGCTGTTTCCGCGATGAAGAATATTGCAGAGAAAATCAGCATCATTGAAGAGATCGCCCGCCAGACAAACCTGCTGGCGCTCAACGCGGCAATCGAGGCCGCACGCGCTGGCGAGCACGGCAAGGGCTTCGCCGTGGTGGCGGCAGAGGTTCGGAAGCTTGCAGAGCGTTCCGGCAACGCGGCTGGCGAAATCAGCGAGCTGTCCAGCTCCACTTTGTCTGTCAGCGAACGCGCCGGGGAGATGCTGATCAAGCTGGTGCCGGATATCGAGCGGACGGCAGAGTTGGTGCAGGAAATCGCTGCAGCCAGCAATGAGCAGAACTCTGGCGCTGACCAGATTAACAAGGCAATTCAGCAGCTTGACCAGGTCATCCAGCAGAACGCCTCGGCCTCTGAAGAAATGGCATCCACCAGCGAAGAGCTCTCGAGCCAGGCTCAGCAGCTGCAGCAGACCATGGGCTTCTTCCGGGTGGACATGAGCGCTGGGGATTCCTCGCACAAGCCCAGAAAGCCCATCGCCCTCCCGGCAGGCTCCAGCCCGCACGCCTCACACCCGGCGCCCCGCCCTGCAAAGCCAAAGGGTGGCGGCAAGAATACCTCTGGGGGCATCAATCTTGACCTGAGCGGAGACCATTCCGAGGACGGGGAATTCGAAAAATTCTAGTCCGTCCGGCGGTTCATGCCCCAAAAGGAGGGCCTATGGTAGATGAAAAAGTTATCGACACCAGCCAGCACTTGACCTTCACCCTGGGGAAAGAGGTCTTTGCGTTGGACATTACCAGCGTACGTGAGGTGCTAGAGTTAACGCCAATTACCAAGATTCCACGTACCCCAGACTTTATGCGGGGGGTGATCAACCTGCGCGGGCACGCAGTCCCCGTCATGGATATGCGGTTGAAGTTCGGCATGCCCATAGCTCAGGTGACCGTCGATACATGCATTATCATCGTGGAAGTGGAGTTCGAGGGTGAGCGCATCATCATGGGCGGCCTTGTCGATTCCGTCCGCGAGGTGTTTGAAATACCGCCAGAAGCCATGGAGGCCACGCCGCGCATGGGCACTTCCATCAATGTTGACTACATCAAGGGCATCGGCAAGCAAGACGGCGAGTTCATCATCGTGTTGGACATTGACCGGCTCTTCTCTGCCAAGGAACTGGCTGCAGTAAGAGAGGCCTCTGGGTCCGATTCGGAGTCACAGGCGGCCTGAGGTGGCGACAGGCTGGGCGTCCCCGCTTATTGGCGCCCAGCCTGTACGTGGTGTTGATGGCAAGGAGCAGGACATGCACATCCTTATTGTTGAAGACGACGTGCCGAGCCAGTTGTTTTTGAAAACAGTCCTCAAAGGCTATGGCCCCTGCGCCATAGCAGGAGACGGGGCCGAGGCCGTCCGTGCCTATGCCGAAGTTGCTCAGGATGGCAGCCCATTTGACGTCGTTTTCATGGACATCATGATGCCGGGTATGGACGGGTTGACCGCCATCGACCGCATCCGAGAATTCGAGGTCCAGAACCCGCATAAGGTGCCCCGTCCCGCCCAGGTGGTTGTGGTCACAGCAACGCAAGACACGCAAAACATAATTCACGCCTATTGCGCGGGGAATGTGTTCGCTTACCTGAAGAAGCCGCTGACCAGCAAAGACCTCAAAGCCACCATGGCCAAGATACTCAACGCCCCCGTGGGGACGCTGTAATAGCAGGGCTTCCAACATGCCCTGGAGGCGCCATGAATCAAACCAACATCTTGCTTGAGACGGGCACGAACGAGCTTGAGATACTCGAGTTTTTTATTACTTCAGCGAACGATCGCGAAGAATGCGAGACGCATCATTTTGGCGTCAACGTAGCAAAGGTTATGGAGGTTATTGCGAGCCCTGGGCTGGAGTCGCAACCCTCGGCTCCGCATCCGAGCTTCCTGGGGCTCATCCCGTTACGGTCCCACATTCTGCCGGTCATAGATTTGGCCGTGTGGCTCAATATGCCCAAGGTTTTCAGCACCCAGGACAATGTCATCGTGACGGAGTTCAGCCAGGCGGTCACGGGCTTCCTGGTTTCCGGGGTGACGGAGATACACCGCGTGGGATGGGCTGAAGTCATCCCCCCGGACGGCTACATGCCAAAGGTTGGTTTGCAGGCAATCGTTGGTCTTGTCGAGCGGGGCGGACACTTCATCCAGTTGCTTGATCTGGAGACAATTCTTGCCGACTTGGCGCCTGCCAGTGAGGATGGAAAGGCCCCAGCCTTTGTTGCTGAGCAAACCCTGCGCGCCCTGGTGGCAGATGACTCAACCACCATTCGCCTGATGCTGAGCAGAAGCATGACAGCCGCGAACTTTGAAACAATTGTCGTGAACAACGGGCAGGAGGCGCTCGACAAAGCGCGTGAGCTGGCTCGAAAGGCCCAGGCCGAAAGGCGACCAATAACAGATTTTGTGGATGTGATCGTGTCGGATATTGAGATGCCGCTGATGGACGGTTTTACTCTGATAAAAAATCTCAAAGCTGACCCGCTGATTGGGGCATTGCCGATGATCCTTTACTCTTCCATCATCACCCAAGAGCTGCGGCACAAGGGCGAAAGCGTGGGGGCTGATTGCCAGATATCCAAGCCCGAAATGGACAAAATCCCTGAAGTGGCGGCCCGGCTTATCGCCGAAAGAAGGATGCAGACCTCCAAAGCATAGAGAGAGACTGTGACTTCGGAATGATGAAAGAAACAACATGTGAATTGGAGTGATGAGGGAGTTGTATGCGCGCACTCGTCGCTGAAGACGAATTTCTCGGCCGCAAAGTGCTTTCCGTGTTCCTCAACACCCTGTTCGAGGTCGATGTTGTGGTCAACGGCATGGAGGCCGTGGAAGCGTTCAAGCTGGCGCACGAGGAAGGCCGCCCCTACGATCTGCTGCTCATGGACATCATGATGCCGGAGATGGACGGCCTGGAGGCGCTCAGGCAGATACGCGCCATCGAGCAGCAGCACCCGGGCCGCCACCGCGCCAAGGCGCTCATGACCACGGCGCTCGACGACCCCAAGACCGTCATCCGCTCGTTCCACGATGGCGAGGCCTCCGGCTACATCGTCAAGCCCGTGCGCAAGGACAAACTCTTCGAAGAGCTCAAGAAGCTCGGCTTCGTAACGGACTAGGCCAGCGAGGTTGCCCCCTTGAGCGATGCGCTCTCCGATGAATTCTTCGCCGAGGTGGGCGACAAATACTACCCTCAAGTGCTGGAGGGGCTGGAGAAGCTTGCCGCTGGCGAGGTGGCTCCGGGCATAGAGGTTCTGGCCCGGCCCCTGCACACCATCAAGGGCGTCACCGGGTTCATGCCAGGGTTCGAGGCCGCCAGCCACCTGACGCACAAGGTGGAAAGCTTTCTCAAGAAACTCCAGGCCGGGAGCCTGCCCCACAGCGCGGACAACCTTTCCCTGGCCTCCTATGGCGTAAACTCCGTGTTCGCGGCCATCGAGCAGATACGCGACCTGGGCGCGCCGGACCAGGGCGAGATCGATGCGGTGTGCGAGGTGCTGGAGGCGGCCACGGGCGGCGCGCAGGGCGGCGCGCAGGCGGCCTCGGCCAACTGCGTGGCCCGCGAGGCGGGGCCGGACGGCCCGGTGCTGCGCCTGACCTGCGCGCGCGTGCACACAAAGGCCCAGGCCGACCAGCTCGTGGGCGCCATCCTGGCCCTGCCGCAGACCGAGCCGGTGATCCTGGACCTCTCGGGCGTCACGACCTTCGGCTCAAGCGTGTGGGAGGACCTGACCGGCCTGGCCGGCATGTGGACCATCCGCGTGCGCGGGCTCAAGGGCGCGGCGCGCGAAACCTTCTACGCCTGGGACCTTGACGCCGTGTTCCAGCTCGCGCCCGAAGCCGCCGCCACCGGGGAGGCCCTCCAGTGAAGGACGCCATCCGCCAGTGCGTCGCCCCCCTGGAGGAGAGCATCCTCGCGCTGGAGCAGGGCCGCCCTGCAAGCAACGAGGTGACCCCGGTGCTGGAGGCCCTGGGCCTCACGCACCTCAAGCTGGCCTCAGCCCAGGTTATCTCGCTTCTGGACATGCTGGCCGACGGCATCAGCCCGGTGAACGGGTCCATCGTCACCGCGCTGTTGCGCCTATGCGAGGCGCACAAGCAGTTCCTCTACGCCCTGGCCGGGGTGCTGGACCAGCCCCGCGCCGCAGCCGCCTTGCCGCAGCTTGAGGTTCCCACGCCAACGGCCGTGGAGCCAGCGCCAGACGCGCCAGACGCGGGGAGCGCGGAAAGCGCAGCGGTGCTTGCCGCCGCCCAGCCGCCAGACCAGGCTGAGGCCCACGCCGAGGCCCAGGCCAACCAGGTGCTGGCCGCCAGCAAGCAGGGCATCACCAGCATCCGCGTGCCCACCGAGCGCCTGGACAGCCTCATCGAACTGGTGGGCAAGCTCATGGTGACCTTTGCGGTGCTCTCGCAGTCGGGCACGCGCGGGGCCACCCTGTCCGCCTCCACCCTGGCCGAGCTGGACACGGTGATCACCGGCCTGCAGACCCAGGTGGACGCCATCCGCCTGGTGCCGCTCAAGCAGATCTTCTTGCCCATGAACCGCCTGGTGCAGAGCCTGTCGCAGAAGATGCAGAAGAAGGTGCGCTTCAGCATCAGCGGCGACGAGCTGGCGCTCGACAAGACCATTGTGGAGAGCCTGAACGAGCCCCTGGTGCACCTGTTGCGCAACGCCCTGGACCACGGCCTGGAGACTGCGGAAGAGCGCGCGGAAAAGGGCAAGGACGAGACCGGCAACGTGTTCTTGAACGCCTACCGCAAGGGCGACACGGCCTATGTGGAGGTCTCCGACGACGGGCGCGGCCTGAACGCCGAGAAGATCCTGCGCAAGGCCCAGGAGCGCGGCCTGGTGGAGCCGGGCCAGGACTTGAGCGAGCAGGAGATCATCCAGTTCGTCCTGGCCTCGGGCTTCAGCACGGCGGAGAAGGTGACCGACGTGTCCGGCCGGGGCGTGGGCATGGACGCCGTGGCCAACGCCGTGCGCGCGCAGCTCGGCGGCGACATCACCATCGAGAACCTGCCGGGCGCTGGCTCGCGCTTCACCCTGGCGATCCCGCTCTCGCGCTCGGTGAACGAGGGCATCGTGGACGCGCTCATCTGCCGCGTGGGCCCGGAAACGCTCATCGTGCCCTCGCGCGACGTGCTGGAGATCTACGCGCCTTTGGCCCACGATCTGGTGGCCCTGCCCGACGGCAGCGAGACGGTCAGCGTGCGCGGCCAGATCTTCCACCTGCTGCGCCTGCGCCGCCACTTGCAGCTTGCGGGCCTCTGCGAGGACATAACCCAGGGGCTCCTCATCACCGTGCGCATGGGCGAGGTGTCCGCCGCCCTGCTGGTGGACGAGGTGCTGCGCCAGCAGCAGGTGGTAGTGACCGGCTTCACCGTGCCCGTGCAGGACATTTACACCCTGCCCATCCTGGGCTTCGGCATGATGGGCGAGAGCGACGCGCTGGTGCTCGACATCGAGAAGCTGCTCGCCGAGGTCTCCGCCCCGGCTTAAGGGGGAAGCACGCTCTTGATGGTTCGGCGGTGAGGTGAGACAGCTGTATGCTTGAATTTTAAGCAGGCATAGCGCGAGAAGGACGAATGCGGTCCCATAAATGGCCAGATCGTTCGGGCAAACTCGTGGAACAGCCTTGCTGGCTCAACGTTGAGAGCCTTTCGGGGGAGAGAGATGACACTGCAAATATTCCATGGCTCCATCCGCAAGAGGCTTGCTCTGCTGTTTGTCGCCTCGGCCTTGCCAGCAACCTTGCTATTTCTTTACGCTGGGCTGGAGCGCTACAACGAAAACGTCTCCAGGTCTGAGAACGAACTCTTGACGTTTGTTTCTCAACTCGCCGATGCTCAGGAAAAGACAAGCCTTAGGACGCATCTGCTTTTGGAGAACTTGGCGAAGGTTCCTGCGGTACACAACATGGACGCCTTGTCTTGCACGGGAGTGTTTACGGCCGTGCTCAAGGCTAATCCCTACCTGAGCGGACTCACGCTCGCCACTCCAGAGGGCGACGTTGTTGCCACGACTAGGCCGCAGACCTCGACAAGCCTTGCTGAAGGCAAGCACTTCAAGAATGCCTTGGCCACAAAACAATTTGCTGCGGGCGAGTATCTTGTCGGTCGACTCTACCCCGTTCCAATTTTTCCATTTGCATACCCAATGCTTGACGATAGCGGCAGAGTCCGTGGGCTGCTTCTCGCAAGCATTGAGCTGGAAAAATACGGTGAACAGTTCAAACAGATGCATTTCCCTCAAGGGTCATTCTTCGGTGTCTGTGACCACAAGGGAACAAGACTCTACCGCTATCCAAAATCACAATCTGGCAGCATTGGGCAACCAATCAGCCGTCAAATGTTCGAGGTCGCCACAACCGAGGGCGAGGGGTTAAAGACAGACAAAGGCATTGACGGCATTGAGCGCGTTAACGCTTTCAAACCGCTGAGGCTAAACGCCGACAGCGCCCCATACATGTATATGTTCGTCGGCACGCCTAAGTCGATCATACACGCTAATGCACAGAGAGGCGTGCTGAGGGACCTTGGCCTGTTTGCCGTGGCCGTGGCCTTTACGCTGACCGCAGGTTGGTTCCTGGGCGGCAAATCCCTGGGGCTGGGACTTGAGAAACTTGCAGCGGCCTCCAAGCGCATTGGAGAGGGAGACCTTTCGGTTCGGGTCACGCTGAATCCCGATGTTGCAGAGGTTGCGACCCTCTCGCAGGCGTTTAACAACATGGCCGATTCGTTGTCTCGCGATGTTGCTGAGAAGGCTTTGGCCGAGACGGCGCTGAAGGAAAGCGGGCTTCGCTTCAAAGCGCTGCATAATGCGTCTTTCGGTGGAATCACCATACACGACAAGGGGGTGATTCTCGACTGCAACCAGGGGTTAAGCACCCTAACAGGCTACAGCCAGGAGGAACTCATCGGAATGGATGGGTTGCTCCTGATTGCCGAACAATCTCGAGCAATGGTGCGAGCAAATATCGCTGCCGGGCATGAGAAAGCTTACGAAGCCTTTGGCTTGCGGAAAAACGGCGAGGAGTATCCCCTGCGGCTGGAAGCACGAAATATACCGTATAAAGGAAAAGCCGTCCGCGTAGTGGAGTTCAGGGACATCACTGAAACGAAGCAGATTGAAGATGCATTGAGGTACGAGGCCCAGCGTCGCAAAATTCTATTGGAGAACAGTTCTGACGGGATCGTCACCATCAACCACGAGCATCGCGTGGTCGAGGCCAACGAAAGATTCGCGAGCATGCTGGGCTACTCTCGCGAGGAGGTCTTGGGGCTTTATACCTGGGACTATGAAGCCGTGAAGACGCGGGAGCAAATCCAAAAAGATTTTTCGTATTTCCCCAGCGTCAATATGGTATTTGAGTCTCGACACCGCAGAAAGGATGGCACCGTCTTCGATGTTGAGGTGAGCACGAGCGGCGCTCTGGTTGGCGAGCAGGCACTTGTGTTTGCCATCTGCCGGGACATCACGGAGCGTAAGAGGGACGAAGCGGAATTGCTCCACGCCAAGGAACTCGCCGAGGCGGCCAACCTGGCGAAGAGCCAGTTCCTCGCCAACATGAGCCACGAGATACGGACGCCGCTCAACGGGGTGCTCGGGATGCTGCAACTTATTCGGGGAAGCGAGGTGTCGGGTGAGGTGGAGTGCTATGCCGAAATGGCGATGCGAGCGGGGAACAGGCTGACAAGTCTGCTCGGAGACATCCTCGACCTGTCGCGCATTGAGGCTGGCCGAATGCCGTTGGTCATAAACCGCTTTGCACTCTCCGACGTCATCAGCGCCCTCACCGAAACGTTCTTCCCCCTTCATTACAGCAAGCCTGTCTCCCTCGCAGTCCACACAGCCCAAAACATTCCAGACTCTCTTCTGGGCGATGAGGTCCGCCTCAGGCAAATACTTTTCAATCTTGTGGGCAACGCCATGAAGTTTACAGATGGCGGCAAGGTGAGGCTGGAGGTCTCTCCACTTTTGCCTCATCCCTCAGGCAGGGCAAGACTGCTGTTCATCATAAGCGACACGGGCTTGGGCATTCCTGATGACAAAATCGCCCAGATTTGCGCACCCTTCGTACAGGTTTCCGAAGACTACAACCGGTCAAGCCAAGGGGCCGGGCTCGGTCTTTCCATTGTCCTCAAGCTCGTTCAGGCCATGAACGGAACATTAACCTTCGAGAGCACGAAGGGCCTGGGCACCTGCGTGTATCTAACACTCGCGTTTGATGTCCCAGAGTATGAAACGAGCATAGCTGCGCCAAGGCAGGGGCTGGAACAAGAACCACCTGCCAGTTTGCGGCTCCTGCTCGTGGAAGACGAAGAAATCAGCCGCATGAGCGCTCGTTTGATTCTAGAAAAAATGAAACATCACGTTGTCACGGCAAGCAATGGTGCGGAGGCTTTGCAGGCGTTGCGAGAAAGTGAGTATGACTGCGTCCTGATGGATGTTCAGATGGACGTCATGGACGGTCTTGAAACCACGCGACAGATCAGGAGCGGTAGCTCTGGCGTTCTGGATACACAGGTTCCCATCATCGCCATGACCGCCTATGCCATGACCGGTGATCGGGAGAAGTTCTTGGAGGCTGGCATGGACGGCTATGTGGCCAAGCCTGTGCAAGTCATGGAACTCCAGGCAGAGCTTGGGCGTGTGGTTGCGGGCAGGGGGGAGGGCAAGGGATGATCCCAGCGGGCGCCCTCTCATGACATTTTCGGTTGGCGAATATCCCTGCGGTCTTGCCCCGCTTCGCCCAGGACGCTGTGCCGTGGCATAAGTGAATGTTTTCACCGAGCAAGATCAAGGCGGCAAAAGTTCCCCAATCTATATCCCCACTAAAGGAGAGACAATGGCAAATATACTCATTGCGGAAGACGACGCCCTGTCACAGAGATTCGTGGGGACCATAGCGAAACGTATGGGACACAAGGTTTTTCCGTGCGTTGACGGGCAGCAGGCCTGGGAAGTGCTCTGCGCCCAGGAGCGCTTTGACTTGGTCGTCACCGACATCATGATGCCCCGGATGGATGGCACAACGCTCATCCAGAACATCCGCGCCGACCACCGTTACTCAACAATCCCTATTATTATCATGTCCGCCTTTATGGGCGTCAAGGACATCGCGGGACTCCTGACGATTGGAGCCACCTGGTTCATGCCCAAGCCATTGGATCGAATCGCGCTTGAGGATTATATCAATCGCGCCGTCAAATAGAAGACCGTGAGCGAAACAACGGGACAGAAGGAGGCGCATGTGAGTTTTGTCCGATGGAGGAAACGATGATCACCAGGGCGGCATGGGTAAATCAACAGCAGGATCCTGAGCAACCGGCCGACAAGGTGCTCATTGTTGAGGATTCAAAATCCATCAGAGGAGCCCTGAAGCCAGAGCTGGAGCGTGTTTGCGGGGTTGAAGTGCTCGTTGCTGCAACCTATGCAGAGGCCGTAGACATCTTTAAAACGCAGGGTTCTTCCTTATTCTTGGCCATTCTTGACTTGGCCTTGCCAGATGCCATGCATGGTGAAATCGTAGACTATGCGGCGACGCATGAAGTACCGAACGTGGTCTTCACCTCCACTTTTGATGCGAGCATCCGCGAAGACATTCTATCAAAGGGTTCTATAGACTACATCATCAAGAGTAGCCGCTCGGTGGAGGAACTGGTTCATATCGTGCGGCGTCTCCAAAAGAATCGCAAGATTCGGGCGCTGGTTGTGGACGACTCGCGCGCTGCCAGGTTCAGCCTCCAGTCCTCTCTTGCCCTCTACATGTTTCAGGTGCAAACCGCCAAAAACGGCCAGGAAGCCCTTGAGCTGTTAGCTCAAGGAAAGCCTGTGGACTTGATCCTCACGGATCACGAAATGCCTGGCATGGATGGGGTAGATCTGACCGCTCATATCCGAAAATCTTTTAGCAAAGAAGAGTTGGCCATCGTTGGAGTTACCTCAACCAAAGATGAGACCTTGGCGGCGAAGTTCCTCAAGAGCGGGGCGAATGACTTCATGCGCAAGCCTTTGGGGCGGGAGGAGTTCTACTGCCGGGTGCTGAACAACATCGAAGGGCTGGAGCATCTCCGTCGAGTGAAGAACTGGACGGATACAATTGCAGAAAGCGCAAGTTTTCAGCGGCTAATTATGGAAAGCGTTGATGTTGGCATTTTGTTAATAGACCCCAATCTACATATTGTTGAAGCTGCTAATAATGCAGCAGCGACGATGTTCGGCGCGCCTATCGAACAAATTGTTGGACAGGTATGCCACAGCTTTCTTTGCCCTGCGGAGTACGGTCATTGTCCCGTCACTGATCTTGGGAAAGAAGTGGAGCATTCAGAAAGAGTCATGCTGCGGGCGGATGGCACGAGAGCCCATGTTTTAAAATCAGTGAAACGTTTTAACATGAATGGTACAGAAAAGTTGCTTGAAACGTTTATGGATATCTCGGAGCGTAAGCAGGCTGAAGCAATGCGAGACCAGATCGAGCGTATCATCCAGCACGATCTAAGAGCTCCGGTGAGCAGCGTCTTTTATACCGCCCAACTCTTGGGCACTGACGACAATTTGACCAAAGATCAGCGCCAACTTCTAGATGCACTTAAGCAATCAGCAAACCAGATGCTAGAAACCCTGAACAGCTCGTCGGAACTCTACAAAATCGAGACCGGACAATACAAATTGAAGCTGGAAATTTTCGACTGCGCGGACATCGTCCGAGCTATGATTCAGACGTTGACGAGGGATTCCAGGTTCTCTGGCATCAATATTGAGCTACTCAGCGGCGGCCTTCCCATGACGCCCAGTTTTCACTACATGTGCCAGGGGCAACGCAATTTCTTGGTTACAGCGATGCAAAACCTTCTTGTTAACGCACTGGAAGCTTCGCCGCCAGGTGCAACTGTGACCGTAGACCTGTTGCCGTCAAACAAAGGCTGCCGCATTGATATAACGAACAATGGCGTAGTCCCCGTTGCAATTCGGAACCAGTTTTTCGACAAATATGTCACCAGCGGCAAACACCAAGGAACAGGCCTGGGCACCTACTCCGCAAAGATAATGATCAAGGCTCAAGGAGGCGAGATCGCCATGCACACCTCTGATGATGACAACAAAACCATGGTGACAATACTGTTGCCATCATAGCCATCCGGGCATTCGATTTCTTGTGTCATGCAGCACCTTCCTGTTGTTTCCGAATGAGGCTCTTGAATGTCGCGACATCCGCTTTGGACGCTGGCGACAGCTCTCCAACCTGGGAGCGCTTAAAGACCAGCGGCAAAGTCGCACGCAACTGTGTTACCAACACATTTTCATTCATATGCTCCTCTCTTCCCGAACGTTACGTTAGGTGCCTCTGTGAGAATTCGTGCGTCGCTAACCTCCCTAGAAGTAATCGAGCCCCAGAGAAAAACGTCAAGGGCGCGGCGAAAGAGCCCGCTGAGGCAGCGCTTATTGGGGAGAAAGAAGGGGTGTTGCAATCGATTGCACGAGTCAGGGAGGTGAGCAAAAGCGCCCATAACACAATATGGCGGGTATGCTAGCTTAAAAGAAGAATAATGGGAACTTTTGCCCGAGGGCGGCGATGGCGGCTAGGAGGCGGAGACCGTGTCCGCCTTGTAGCAGAGGGCGGGGAAGTAGTCGTCGAGCACGTGGGACGGAAATCCGGTGGTGAGTGGGGCTTTCTGGTTGACGGCTTCGAGAAGCCCTTCCTGGAGCAGCACCCTCACAATTTCACGAGCAGTTCTTTCGGACAGGCCCAGTAGAGCTGGGACCTCAGATTTGCCGAGTTGCCCAGCCTGGTAGATCTCGACAAGGAGTCGTCCGGCGCCCGAATGCAGGGCGGGGAGGCCAGGGAGCAGCATCTTTGCGCGTCGTTCGGCATAGTCCAGGATCCGCCGCCGCAGGTGCGCTAGATCGAGCATCTGGCCCATGAAGTCAGCCTGATCGACACACGTCTTCAGGAAGTAGCGGCAGTACTCGAAAAGACCAGCCTGGCTCAGGGGGCCGCGCCCATCGAAATCGCCACGCCGAGGGCTGTCCGCCCCGGCCAGTTGCTGCTTGTATTCATCGACAGATCGGGCCAGCCCCCGGCTCACGGTCCAAAGGCCGAACCCGGCCAGCCCGATGCGCATGAAGTAAGCGTGCGTGAAGAGCCGCGCCACCCGTCCGTTGCCGTCGAAGAAGGGGTGAACCCATGTCAGCCTGTGGTGGCTGGCGGCGGCGGCGATGAGCTTCTGGTCTCCCTGGTGCTTCTCGGGTGCATAGGCTTGCTCGAAGCGTCCCAGGAGGGACGGGACATCCGCATGCGAGGGGGGCACGTGCCTGCCGACCTCCACGTCGTCATCACGAAGCGAGCCAGGAGCGAACTCCACCTGCCGGGTTCCCTTTGCCGTAGCCTGTACACGCATGGAGGTCGGCAACCGGGAGTAAAGCTCTCGGTGGATGCCACAGAGGAACTCGGGGCTTGCGACGCTCACCCCTTGGCCGACCTGTTGTTCAACGAGTCCCTGCACGGCCACATGCGCCTGGTGGAGCAGCTGCAGGTCACGTGTCGCGCCGGGCGCTTCGCCGATGATGCCATGGACAGCGTCTTCGATCAGCCGCAAGTGCGTCCGATGTCCCTCGATCAGGTTGGAGTAGTAGCTGTTGATCGTGCGCAGCAGGGTAGACAGGGCTGCCTCGGTTTCTGGAGCGAGGCCGCCCTCCAGCCGAGCCGACTTTTGCCCGAGTTCAAGGGCGAGGTCCCGTAACGGGCCATCTTGGGCTGGCAGAAGCGGTTCCATCGAGACGAGGCTCATTGCCGAAATCCTTGCCGGAATTATCGTTGGTTAACAGCATGAATTGAAAAAGAATTCACTGAAGACTGACAGCTCGCATACCGGACTATTGCCGAAATCCTTGCCGAAATCAAGGGGGGCACTCTGTGGATCATCTCCGGCTCTAAACTGTGCTATGAAACGTGATCTTTTCTGAATTCCAGTAATTTGCCCTCGCTCGGGCGCAGGCGGCGCTCAAGCAGGTTGACGGCAGCTTTCTGGGCCTCTTTGTTGGCGTGGATATAGCGCGCCGCCATTGCGACATGCCGCCAGCCCATGAAGTCCATCAAGGAACGGATGTCGAGTTCCCAGCGAGCTCAGTCGCCACGGTGTGCCTAAGAGTATGGAAGCTTGCCCGGTCCAGGGGCCCAGGCCCGTCATTAAAGGCGAGGGCGCGGACCACGATCTTGAAGGCCTCGGGCACTGCGGTCCAGGCCTTGCCGAGGCTGTTCGTGAAGACAGGGGCATCCGGGTTGAAGGCCTGGCCTCGCACGCCCTTGAGCATCTCCTAAGCGGCTGTGCCAGGGGCACAGCGCGTGAGTCCTTGTTCTTGGTGTCGACGAAGCGGACGGACGCTGCAACGAGGTCCACCTGCGCCCAGCGCAACCTGAGCGCCTCCGACAGCCGGTAGCCAGTGAGCATGGCAAATTGCGCCACCCGCCACGCGTTCACGTCTCGCTCGGCAAGTGCCAAGAGGAGCAGCTCCTTTTCGGCGGGTGTCAGCACTCTCTGTCTGCGGTTGTTGCGAGGGGCCGTGGCGCCAATCTGCTTGCCGGTGGGGACCACTACGGGCAGGCCCCTGTCCTGCGCATGACGAAGAATGCGGCGGAGCGTGCCGGAAATGTACTCCCGGCTGCGCTGGCTCAGGCCCGCCTTGTGCAGCGTACGCATGAGGGAGTCCCATTGCGGCATGCCGAACTTGGTCAGCGGCAGTGATCCGAAATTCGGATCAAGCCACACGCGGAAATGCTGTTCCTCCTTGCCCCAGGACGTGTCCTTCTTGGTTCTCTGGGCATGAGGCAGGTATGCCGCTGCCCAGTAGTCGGCAAGGGGTATGCCCTTCCGCTCCTGCTCCTTTCGGGCGGCGACGGACTGGTCACGCTTGTCGGCCTCATGCTCCCGCATCTCGCGGAGGGACTGCACGCCCGTGCCTGAACGCCAGTTCTTGCGCAAAGTCTCCATGAGGTCTTCGGCGTCCGCCTGTGTGAAGCCGTCGCTGGCCCAGCCCAGCGCTTCGTTCATGGTCTTGCCGCCTCGCTTGTAGGTCAGCATGTAGTATCTGTCCGGTCGCTTGTTATGCTTCCGGCTCTCATGCTCGCGGTAGCGGACACCCTTCGAGACGTTTTTCCAGGCCATGCTGCCTCCGAAATTCTGTGCAACCCCTGTGCAACCTTTTCCCGTGACATGAAGGGATTGGCGGGATGCTTCAGGAAGACAAACTAGCCGTTTTCAACTTTAGAGTCAAAGTGTTACGTGAAAAGTCGGGATGCTGTGGGATGAACAGGAAAGCCCAGCTTCAGAGACTGAAAATCCCCGTGTGGGGGGTTCAATTCCCTCCCTCGGCACCAGAGAAATCAAGCCCCTTACGATGAAAGTCGTAAGGGGCTTTTCGTTGCGGGCTGATTTTGTGCAACCCCTGTCCCACTGTGGTCGCTATTAATGTCGAATCGCTGCCAATGACCGATTAAGCACGGCGCGCGAATCTTAAAGTCCGCTCGCAGAAGTTCCGCAATTCCGCATCGTTGATTGTCTCTGTTTTCCACGCGGTGCTTGCGGCGTGGTGAAGCTTGTTGGCATATTCCCGCAGGCTGTCCAGTTCAGTAATATCTCCAGCAGACAGAACCGGTGCCGGTGTGCCAACTTTTTGTCTGCATACCTTGAGAAACGGACCCAGCATTTTACCCGGTGGGAATTCTGTCGGTTACCCGGCCACCTCGAAGCCGATCTTTTCGATGCTCTTCTTGATCACGGCGGGGTCCAGGGGTTCGGCCGCGTCGAAGCTGGCCTTGCCCGAGAGCAGGTCCACGTTGACGTTGCTCACGCCCGGCAGGGCTTCCAGGGCCTTGGTCACGGACATGCGGCAGTGGTTGCAGCTCATGCCTTTCACGGTGATGGCGGGCATCGGGTGTCTCCTTGAGGGTGGTTAGGGTTTGGGGGTGAAGAAGCGCAGGCGCAGGGCGTTGCCCACCACGGTGACGGAGGACAGGCCCATGGCCGTTCCCGCAAGCATTGGGTTCAGCGTGGGGCCGCCAAAGGCGTACAGGAGGCCTGCCGCCACGGGGATGCCGATGGTGTTGAAGGCAAAGGCCCAGAACAGGTTCTGGCGGATGTTCTTCATGGCCGCGCGGGAGAGCGCAAGCGCCGTGAGCACCCCGGAGAGCCCGCCGGACAGGAGCACCATGTCGCCGCTCTCCACGGCCGCGTCGATGCCCGAGCCCATGGCCAGGCCCACGTCGGCCCCGGCCAGCGCGGGCGCGTCGTTGATGCCGTCGCCCACCATGAGCACCGTGCGGCCCGTGCCCGCGAACTCGCCGCGCAGGGTCGCCACCACCTGGGCCTTGCCGCCGGGCAGCACCCCGGCCACGATGTTCGTGATCCCGGCGCGCGCGGCCATGGCCAGGGCCGTGCGCTCGTTGTCGCCGGTGAGCATCACCACGTGCAGACCCAGGGCCTTGAGCGCGGCCAGCACCTCGGGTGCCTCGGGCCGGAGCGTGTCGGCCACGCCGAGCACTGCCGCAGGCGCGCCGTCCACCTCCAGGCAGAGCGGGGTCTGGCCCGCCTCGCCCATGCGGCTGACGGCCTCGCCCAGAACGCCTGAGGCAAAGGCCTCCCCGGCGTAGGCGGAACTCCCCAGGCGCACCACATGGCCGGAAACCTGGGCCTCGATGCCCAGGCCAAGAAGCGCCTGAAAGGCGTCCGGCGCCGGGGCGGCGATGCCGCGCGCCTTCGCCGCAGCCAGCACGGCCTGGGCAAGGGGATGCTCGGAGCGGCTCTCGGCCCCGGCGGCCAGGGCCAGCAGCTCGGCCTCGGAGAGCAGCGCTCCGGGCGCGACGAAGATCTCCACCAACTCCGGCTTGCCAAAGGTCAGCGTGCCGGTCTTGTCGAAGATGACCACGCCCGCGTCGCTGGCGGCCTGCAGGGCCTCGCCGCTCTTGATGAGCACGCCCAGCTGTGCGCCGCGCCCGGTGGCCACCATGATGGACATGGGCGTGGCCAGGCCCATGGCGCACGGGCAGGCGATGACCAGCACGGCCGTAAAGATCTTGAGGGCAAAGGGCGCGCCCGCCCCGGCAAGCAGCCAGCCCAGGCCCGCCAGCACGGCAAGGGCCATGACCGCAGGCACGAACACCGCGCTGATGGAGTCGGCCAGGTTGGCGATGGGGGCCTTGGTGCCTTGCGCCTGCTGCACCATGTCCACGATGCGCGCGAGCATGGTGTCCCCGCCGGTCTTGTCCGCGCGGACGGTCAGCGCGCCCGCGCCATTGAGCGTGCCAGCGGCCACGCGGTCGCCCGGCCCCTTGGCCACGGGCAGGCTCTCGCCGGTGAGCATGCTCTCGTCCACGCCGCCAGCGCCGGAAAGCACCACCCCGTCCACGGGCAGGCGCTCGCCCGGCCGCACCAGCACGGTGTCGCCGGGACTCACCTCGGCCGCAGGCAGGCGCGCCTCCTCCGGCCCCAGGGCGCCGTCCTTGAGCACGGTCGCCGTCTCCGGCGCAAGGCTCAAAAGCGCCCGCACCGCGCCGGTGGTCTTGAGCCTGCTGCGGGCCTCCAGGTACTTGCCCAGCGAGATCATGGCCAGGAGCACGGCTGCGGACTCGTAATACAGATCATGTGCCCGGTGGGTGGGCATGTCGCCCATCAGGATGAGCGCCGTGTTCCACAGGCTGTGCAGGAAGGCTGCGCCCGTGCCCACGGCCACAAGGCTGTCCATGTTCGGCGCGCGGCGCGACAACGCCGGGAAGCCACGCACATAGAAGCCGCGCCCGGCCCAGAGCACGGGCAGGGTGAGGGCGAGCTGGGCGAGGGCAAAGGTGGCCGGGCTGGTTTCTGGATGCAGAAACGCGGGCAGATGCAGGCCCAGCATGTGCCCCATGGACAGCACGAGCAGGGGCAAGGCAAAGGCGAAGGCCGGGATAAGCTCGCGCTCCTGGGTGCGCAGACGCGCCTCGGCCTCGCGGCGGCGTTCCTCGAACAGCGCGGCCGCGCGCGACACCGCCTGCGCCCCGAACCCGGCGTCCACGATGAGTTGGAGCAGCGCCGCAGGCCGTGTCACGCGCGGGTCATAGGTCACGGCGGCGCTCTCCGTGGCCAGGTTCACGCTCGCCTCGGCAACACCGTCCGTAGCCCGCAGCACGCGCTCAATGCGCGCGGAGCAGGCCGCGCAGGTCATGCCGCTGATGGCAAGGTGAAGAGTGGCCGCGCCAGGGTCGGAAGCGTCTCCATCACCCTGTGGAGGGTCGAAGACCGCTTCAAAACCAGCGTCGGCAATGGCTTGCGCCATGGCCTGCGCGCTGTCCTGGTCCGGGTCGAAGACCACCTCCAGGCTCTCGGCGGCCAGGTTCACGTCCGCGCGGGCAATCCCGTCGCGCGCGCGCAGAATGCGCTCAATGCGCGCGGAACAGGCCGCGCAGTGCATGCCCTTGATGCGCGCCCGCGCCAGAATCTCCAGTGCCATGTGCCCTCCCGTCAGGCTGTTTCCCTTGCTCGCGCAAAGACTAATACCCGGGGCGGGTATGCAAGGCCCCGGTAATGCATTTCCCTACCCCGCCCGCGAGGGGGCCTGGCCCCTCGCCAAAGGGAGTCCAGAGGGCCGATGGCCCTCCGGCGGGGGCCTGGGGGCAGCACCCCCAGCCTGTTCTCACCTTCCCCCGGCGAAGTCGGCGGAATCAAGCAGGATCGTCACCGGCCCCCAATTGACGAAATCCAGGTGCATCTCGGCCCCGAACACGCCCTGGGCAAAGGGGCCGGGGCACCGGGCGGAAAGGTCGGCGGCAAGGCGGTCATACAGCGCGCGGGCCACATCCGGGGGCGCGGCGTCCGTGAACGAAGGCCGCCTGCCCCGGCGCGTGTCCGCGTAGAGCGTGAACTGGGACACGAGCAGGAGCCCGCCGCCCTGGCCTGGCTGAGCGGCATCGCGCAGGCCCAGGTTCAGCTTGCCAGCCTCATCGGGAAAGATGCGCAGGTCCAGCACCTTGTCGCACAGGGTAGACCAGAGTTTCGTCTGCGGCAGGCCCGGCGCGTCGGCCTTGCCGAAGCCCGCCAGCACCAGCAGCCCCTGGCCTATCTGGCCGACCGTCCGGCCGTCCACGTCCACGGACGCGCGCGACACGCGCTGCAAGAGCAGGCGCACGGACTAGTCCTCGAAATACATGGCGCGCGAGGTGCCTTTTTCAGACACGCTGACGCTTTTGAGCTGCGCGTGGGGAGCGAGCTCGGCCAGCCGGGCCTTGATGTCCTGAAACAGGTGCCGGGCGATGTTCTCGCTCGACGGATTGCGCTGGGCAAAGGCAGGCAGATCGTTCAGGTGCGCGTGGTCAAGGGTGTCCACGGCCTCGCGCGTCAGTCGCTTGAGTTCGCCGAAGTCCACCAGAATCTCCACGTCCGCGTCCAGTTCGCTGCCCTCCACCTCCACGCTGACGCCGAAGTTGTGCCCGTGCAAATGCTCGCACTTGCCGTTGTAGTTGCGCAGCTGGTGCGAAGCGCAAAAGGCCTCGTCGATGCAAAGCCGCCATTTCCCGGCCATGAGTTCTCCTTGGTTCGTGTGCCCGGTCCGCTGGACCGCCGGGCCGTGCCAGGGATATTGGGCCAAGCCCAGGTTTTGTCAACCTTGAGCGCGCGAAGACGTTGACAAGCGCCGCGCGTTGGCTACTGTTCCTGCAAGACCAGGAGGCGCGCATGACTCTTGACGGATTTCCCGCGGCCACCTTTGCGGGCGGCTGCTTCTGGTGCCTGGAGGCCGACCTGCTGCACCTGCCGGGCGTTCTCTCCGCAACCCCAGGCTACACCGGCGGCGACACGGCGGACCCCAGCTACGAGGAGGTCTGCCAGGGCGACACCGGCCATTACGAGGCTGTGCAGGCCTGTTTCGATCCGGCCCTCGTGGACTACCGCGCCCTGGTGGACTGGTTCTGGCGGCGCATCGACCCCGGCAACGCCGACGGCCAGTTCTGCGACCATGGCCCGCAGTACCGCCCGGCCATCTTCTTCCACGATGCCGCCCAGCGGCGCGAGGCTCGGGACTCCACGGCCGCGCTGGCCGCTTCCGGCGCCTTGCCCGGGCGCAACGTCACGGCCCTGCTGCCCGCTGGCCCGTTCTACCCGGCGGAAAGCTGCCACCAGGGTTACAGCCTGAAGCAGCCGCGCCGCTACCAGCAATACCGCCTGGGCTGCGGCCGCGACGCCACCCTGCAACGCCTCTGGGGGCCGCAGGCGGCGGATCCGCTTTGCGCCTACGTTCCGCGCCTGCCCCTGGGCGTCCCGCCGGAAGCCGAGCTGCGCGCCCTGCTCTCGCCCCTGGCCTACCACGTCACGCGCGAAGCAGGCACCGAGCCGCCCTTTGACAACGCCCTGTGGAACGAGCACCGGCCAGGGCTCTATGTGGACCCGGTGAACGGCGCACCGCTGTTCTCAAGCCAGGACAAGTTCGACTCCGGCACGGGCTGGCCCAGTTTCACCCGGCCCCTTCTGCCCGGGAATGTCACCACCCGCTCGGACAAGACGCTCCTCACCCCGCGCACCGAGGTGCTGGCCTGGCACTCCGGCAACCATCTGGGCCACGTGTTCCCGGACGGCCCCAGGGAGGCTGGCGGCCTGCGCTACTGCATGAATTCCGCCGCCCTGCGCTTCGTGCCCCTGAAGGAACTCTCGAACGCCGGGTACCGGCGCTATGCCGGGCTGTTCTCCCCCCGGTAGAACGTCCGTGGGTTAAAGACCGCCGTTCACCAGCGGCGGGCGTCCGTTCCCCGGATTTGCATTGCGCATTGACGCGGAGAGGAGCATTTCGGTGTCATGGACAGCCGACCCAAGCACGCCCCGCCCGACCGCGCCGCTGCGGCGTCAGCACGTGACGCGGCTTCGCCGCTGGCGCTTCTGTCCACAGGCTCGCTGTTCCACCTGCCCCTGCCGCACATCGCCCGCATCGCCCAGGCCGCAGGCTTCCAGGGCCTGGACCTGGTCATGGGCTCGCCCAAGATCGCACCCGGCCAAGCCGTGAGCGACGCCCATGCCCTCTGCCCCGTCCATGTCGTCCACGCGCCCTTCCGCAACTGGAGCGCCTGGGGCGGCCACATGGACGCCTGGCGCGCCGCCGTGGCCCTGGCCGCTTCCTTGCGCTGCACGGCCAACCACAACGCCGTGCATGTCACCCTGCACCCGCCCGCCGGAACCCTGCGCGACGCCATCCAGACACGCTGGTTCGCTCGCGCCGTGGACCTGCCGCGCCTGCTCGGCGCGCCCGCAGGCATCGACCTGTCCCTGGAGAACCTGCCCTGGGCCGGGTCCGCCGGAGGCTTCTTCGGACGCGACAACCTCGCCGCCCTGCTTGAGCAATGCCGCGAAAAAGACCTGGGCCTGACCCTCGACGTGTGCCACCTGGGCGTGTCCGGGCGCGACGTGCTCGCGGATCTGGAGCAGATCCCCTGCGACGCAAACAGCTGCCTCATCCGGCACGCGCACTTCTCCGACGCCTCCGGGTTCACCGAGCACTTGCCGCCGGGCGCGGGCGAACTGCCCCTCGGCCCCTTCCTGTCGTGCCTGGCCCAGCGCGGCTACTCCCGCACGGTGAGCCTGGAGCTTGACCCGGCGCACCTGCCCGAGGACGAGGCCGCGCTGGTGCGCGCGCTGACCACCCTGCGCCTGTCCATGGAACTCGCCCTGAGCGGCGAGCCGCCAGCCGCCTGGGCCGGGCAGACCCGCCAGCGCCGCATGCCCCAGGCTATGGCCGCTATGGGCTGAAGCGGGGGAGAGGGGAAAGGATTTTTTTCTTGGAGGGAATGAATCCCCCCCGCTGGCGAGCGGGCGGGCCGGGCCTCGCTCTCCAACAAACAACAACAGGCGTGTTTTTCAAAAGCGACAGTCGCGGGCTGCACGTTATTTCACCCCCCCTCTTGCGGCAGCCCTTGATGGCGCTTGACGGATAGCCCGCACAACATCTCTTGCTGGCCCACTTCACTCCACCAAAGCGCAGGGAGCTTTCCGGTGCCTTGACCGGAAAGCTCCCTGCGCGTCATCGGGGGCCAGGGGCGGCGCCCCCTGGCCTCTCTCCTAAATGTTCAGCAATGCGGCATGCGCCCGGCGCTTGCCAAAGGCCAGGGCCTGGTGGTTGCAGCCGATGAAGACGTCGATGGCCTTGTCGTGGCGAGCGGCCATGAGGTCGTTGATCTCATAGATGCCAAGGCCTTCAATGCGCACCTTGCGTCCGAACACCCAGCCCCTGTTGAACAGGTCGCGCGACACGGCGATGGTGCCGGGCCGCACGCGGCGCATGGACGCAGCGATTTCCGGGTCCGAGTCGGTCTGCGCGGGATCGGCGTTGTAGGCGGTGACCGTGACCATGGACACGGGCCTGCTCTGCTTCTCCAGGCGGATCAAGTATTCCTGGTCCGTGACAATGAGCCTGGCCGCTTCCGCGCGGTATTCCGAGGCCAGGGCAGTTGTTTTCAGCTCTTTCAGTTCGCTGGTCTGCGCGGCCAGGGCGGCGAGGGTGCAGACCAGGGCGGCGGCCAGGGCCGTCAGGACGGCGGCGGTCAGGTGCCGGGTCATGGATGCCTCCTTGGGTGTCGCCGGGTGGTTGGCGGTGATGCGCCGGTTCGCCTTTCGTTTCGACCGGTGCCTCGGCG
>Ga0351947_1008_pt1 | contig 24551 bp, 23 predicted proteins | sample BONcelT113001G13_FD_205815 | JGI IMG/M metagenome (GOLD analysis project Ga0351947, IMG submission 205815) | Enriched cells from coal bed in the Powder River Basin, Montana, United States - BONCAT cells T11 rep3 HSBNCT.T11.300.1.G13 ...
AAGATCGCCTCCGAATTGGCTGAGGATTTTTATGCTACCGGTAGAGCTTTCGGGCAGTGTAAAGGAAGATGAAAGCAAGAAGTTTAAGCAGGTTCCGGCGGGTGAATACAGCCTGGAGTTTTTCAGCCGCTTTTATGGTATGCGCCGGGATATAGAGCTGATAGCCAAAGCTACCCTCAGCCTAACTTTCTCCCTCTCCGAAGCCAAGCCCTATGCTCATGATATGGTATATATTCCGGCAGGGAAGTTCTTTATGGGAACTCAGTTTATCAACCGCAGCGATCATGAGCGTCCCCGTCATGAGGTAAGCCTGCCACCCTTCCTGTTTGGCTCTACAGAAGTTACGCAAACACTCTGGCAGGAAGTGATAGGAAGCAATCCTTCCGTGCGCACAGCCCGTCAGCAACCCGTAACCAATGTTTCCTGGTATCAGGTGCTGGAGTTCTGCAATGCGCTCAGCCTGCGCGAGAGCTTAACGCCATGTTACAAAATAAATAAGACTTTCCCGGATGCCAACAACAGCAGTGATCTGGATTCCCTGCGTTACAGCGTATCCTGCAACTGGAACGCCACCGGCTATCGTTTGCCCACGGAAGCAGAATGGGAATATGCTGCCAGATGTGCAGACAGCACCAACCGCATGCAGTTTTCCGGGGGATACAGAATTAACGATGTTGGTTGGTATGACCAGAACAGCGGTAAAAAAGCTCAGGAGGTGGCGCAATTGAAAGCCAACGCATTTGAGCTTTTTGACATGAGCGGTAATGTGTTCGAATGGTGCTGGGACTGGTGGGGCACCTATGGCAAGGAATCCGAAGACCATCCCAAGGGTGCAAAGAGCGGTACATACAGAGTTATCCGGGGTGGAAGCTGGTACAGCGAGGCAGATCAATGCACCACCACTTCCCGGGCAGGCAATTCACCCCATGCTTCCGCCAAAGACCTTGGCTTCCGCCTGGTTCGCAATGCCCGGGCATATTAACCCAGGCTTAATCAAACAATAGGAGTTATCATGAATCAGTATTTACTTGCTGCCATAGAGTTCAGCTTCATCGGAGCAGCACTGTTCCTGCTTTATCCCTTCTTGCACTGGCAAGGCTTATTCGGCTTATTTTTAGCCTTTGTGGGCTTTGAACTGCACCTTATCTGGCACCGTAAGGATAGGGAAAGCAAGGCTGCCCGCAAGCAAGAAACTGCCAAGAAGCATAAATAGCAATTGACTAAACCCTAAACCGCTCTTACTTATCCGAAGTAGTTCTGCAGTAGGTTCATCCATGATCTGACCATGATTTATCATGGTGAGATCATGGTCAGATCCCGGTCGGCAAAGCAGCGGATAAGCAAGGAAGAAGCTGGTTACAGCTTATCTACAACTCTGGCTTTTATATCATCACGGCAGGCACGAAACGAAGCCAAAGCCTCTTCATCCGGTGCATTAGTGTATAGCACCGGGTCTTCGATGCTGATATGAATCTGTTTTACTGCTTTCGGAAATAAAGGGCAGTTCTGCTTGGCGTGATCACACACGGTGATTACCAAATCCAGGTCGTCCATATATAAGAACTCGGTTATCCCCTTGGATTGTAGATAGCCGGTATCTATCCCCAGTTCCTGTAGGGCTTGTATTGCCCGAGGGTTTACAGAAGAAGGATTTGTTCCGGCAGAATATGCCTGCCAGGAATCTTTCAAATAATGGTTAATCAGAGCTTCTGCCATGATACTGCGGCAGGAATTTCCGGTGCAGAGAATCAGGACTTTCTTTCTGGTCATGTTATTCCTTATTTACAGGTTTCCGTTTTATTCCCATCTGTTTATCAAGCATCTTTACCATTTCATCTTTGGGGTAAAAGCCCTCGTGACGGAAGAATTCCTTGCCGTCCTTGTCCAGAAACACCTGAGTGGGAATCACCCTGATTTTATACTTGGTGGACATAGCTTTATGTTGGGGTTTCCAAACGTCGTAAAAGATAACTTCTATCTTATCACCATATTCCGCTTCCACTTCCTTCATCACCGGCTGCATCATCTTGCAGGGAATGCAGTTGACGGAGCCAAGCTCGATGAAGGTAACCAGGGGTTTGGGGCTTTCGGTTTTGGGTTTATCTGTAGTTTGGGCAGACAGCATAATGCCGGATATCAATAGCATACTTATCAGCAGGATTCTCTCACAGCTCATTATCTTCTCCGTTATTGCTCATGATTTCTACTTGGTGGTTTTACTCAAATGAGCATCAAGCATTTTTGCCAGTTCTTCTTTGGGATAAAAGCCTTCGTGGCGGAAGAATTCCTTGCCGTTGGCATCCAGGAACACCTGCGTCGGCATAACCCTGATATTATACTTAGGACCTATTTCGCGGTCAACCCCAAGATCATAGAATTCTACTTTCACGATCCCTTTGTAAGCTTCGGCGATCTCTTTCATGATCGGTTGCATCATCTTGCAAGGGATGCAACTAACCGAACCGATTTCCATAAAAGTAACCTTGTAGCTCTCTTTGGGGATAGCAGAAGTTTTTGGCTCTGCAGCAGGCTGAACTTTGGTAGCAGGTGCAGGTTTGCTTGTGGAAGCAGCTTTATCTGCCGTCTCGGTAATTACTGCTGCGGGTTCTTCAACAACACTTTCCACCTTATCAGGTGTCTCCATAGCTTGCGTCTCCGGCAGTTCTACCTTACCTTTACATGAAAACAGCAACAGAATCACTGCCAGCAGAAGTATGAATTTCATGAACCGCATACTATAAACCGCTCTCTGCCAGTTCGTTGAGCAATCTCGGGATGATAGATTCATCATAGGTAAAGTTCCCGTTTTTCTCTATCCCAAGCTCTGTTACTACTATGTGATCGTAATTAGTGATGCCTTTCTTGTCAAACATCTGTTTCAAGCATCCCACCGGGCATCCGTCTATAAGCAGGTTCATGGTATCCTCGGTTTTTGCACCTTCGGTGAAGCCACAAATATCTGCGCCTACACCGGCGGCACAGCTCATCTGATAACGGTTTGCCTGATGTAAGGCGATAGCTAAATCCATGGATATCTTACCCACATTGCTGGCTCCGGCGCAGGCATAAACCTTTCCGTGAGCAGCATTTGAGGCACAAGAAGAGGTGCCGCTGCAATTGCACTTGCATTCTGCCATAGGTCAAACTCCTTTGCTTAACAAGGCTTTAATATCGGATACTGCCAGTATCTTCCCGCTGGCTACCACTTTGTCATCTATCACCAAAGCAGGTGTCATCATCACGCCATAATCCATGATCTTATCCAGATCAGTTACCTTTTCCACGGTTGCCTCTATGCCCAGTTCGGCTACAGCAGCAAGAGCGTTAGCTTCCAGTTTCTTGCATTTGGGGCATCCGGTGCCCAGTATTTTAATAATCATGTGTTCCTCCACACTTAGATGTATCGTTTTAAGATTAAGTACAATCCTGCCACGAAGATCAGAATCCCGCAGATGATGCGGATGATCTTGGTTCCCTTAGAATTGCTTGTCCAGTGCAAGTAGGTTTGCACCGCTCCGGCAAAAGTGCCCGCCAGGATTATAACCAGGCAGTGACCAATAATGTACGATAATACCAGGCTGAGGGCAAACACCAGCTTAGTCCCCGCTGCGGTGAATACTATCCCCAGGATGGGAGCCATAAAGGCAAAAGAACATGGTCCCAGTGCGATGCCAAGCAGGAAGCCCAACGATACAGCAGCCCATACTCCTTTTCGGGGTTTGTGATTTACTCCGCCGCTAAGGAAGGAGGGCATCTTGAGGATGTCAGCGATAAAGAACGCCATGAATAAGAACACCACCCCAACCGCAGGCTCTACCCAAGAACCTATATTACCAAGCATTCTGCCCAATAATCCGGTTATCAAGCCTATTATCGCCATCATTGCCAGGATGCCGAGGGTGAAGAAAGCCGAAAGCTTGAATGCCTTCTTGGTATTCATTTCTTTCTGATTATCCAGAAAGCCCACGATCAAAGGAATGCTTGCCAGATGGCAGGGGCTTAGCAGCACACTTAACACCCCCCATAAGAAAGCAGCGGACAGAGCGATTGCCGGGCTGGAATACAGTGCCATGCTAAGCTTTTCAAACCAGAGCATAATCATGCGAACGCCATCCCGAAGAAGTAACCCGTAAAGGTGGAGAAGAACACCACCAAAGCCACAAAAGCAGCTGTCTTTTTAGGTCCCAGCACGGTATTAATCACCAGCATACTGGGTAAGGATAATGCCGGACCTGCCAGCAGCAGAGCCAATGCGGGACCCTTGCCCATGCCACTACCTAACAGTCCTTGCAGGATCGGCACTTCGGTAAGGGTGGCGAAATACATAAATGCCCCGGAAATAGCAGCGAAGAAGTTTGCCAAAAGCGAGTTTCCACCCACTGCCATTTCTATCCAACGTGAGGGCACCCAAGCTTCCATACCGGGGCGTCCCAGCAGCGAACCTGCTATCATAACCCCTATAAACAGCAAGGGGATAATCAGCTTGGCAAAGTCCCAGGTGGCATCCAGCCAGTCGTGCATTTCACCCTGCTCCATGATCAGCCACATACTGAACAGGTATATCGCCATCACAAAAGGCACCAGAGGCTGTCCCGGATACAAATAGCCCACCAGCCAGACGATTACGGTAGTAAGCAATACCTTCCAGAGTTTGAACCCGTAAAAGGCATGCATGGCGATACCGAAGAGGAACGCTATTACTCCGGTTACCAACCATTTATGGATAAACATCCAGTTCATGAAGGGTGCAGAAGTGGCACTATTGGGCTTTGCCCAATTCAACACGATCAGGATCAGGATCATTAAACCAAAGTAGATCAGGGTTTGCCACAGGGGTCTGCCTTTTTCGCTCTGGACTTGATTGGCAAAGCCTTCCTGTCTGGTTTGTTCTTCTTTGCGGAACAGCAGATGCATGATGTAGCCGATTACCACGCTGAAGCCAACCGCCCCAACGGTTCTGGCAATACCCATTTGTAAACCCAGGATTCTGGCAGTCATCACAATGGCAAGGATGTTGATAGCCGGACCGGAATAGAGAAAAGCGATGGCGGGACCCAAGCCTGCGCCTCTTTTGTAAATACCGCTGAACAAGGGCAGGATGGTGCAAGAGCAAACTGCCAGGATAGCTCCCGATACCGACGCCACGCTGTATGCCAGCCACTTCTTGGCTTTTGCCCCCAAGAACTTCATCACCGAATCACTACTTATGAATACACTCACCGCCCCGGCGATAAACAAAGCCGGAATAAGGCACAGCAGCACATGCAGGCGGGCATATTCCTGCAGCATGAAGAATGCTTCATGCAAGCCATTTAAAAATCTGGTAGAGGTGAAGGGCAGAAAGTATGCCGCCACGAACACCGCCAGCATAATCAGCAGTATCTTTAGTTCCTTAAGCTTGTCACTCATTTTAGTTATTCCTTGTTGCAGTCTTTCTAACATCCATCATGCATTGGTAAACATCCAACACGCACGGGCACAGCAAGCTGTAAAACACCTGGTTATTATGTTTGCGGTTGGATACAATCCCGGCTTGTTTCAGCACAGAGAGGTGCTTGGACACGGTGGACATATCCAAGCCAATCAGTGCCTGAAGCTCACAAACGCACTGCTCTTTTTCTTTCAGCTTATCCAGAATGAACAGGCGGGTCGGGTTTGCCATGGCTTTCATTATTACGGTCATCTGTTCGTATTTGCTATCATTTATCATTGTTACCTCATTTATGTTGAAACAGTATTTTACCACTTTGCCAAATAGCCAATTACGGTCAAGCAAAATTTTTGCTGCTTGCCTGGAAGCCTTTGCCTCCTACCGGTCATTTAGGATGTAGTTTAGTAACAGAGCACCAGTTATTTACCAATATGCAGCCCGTAACCCACCCGTATCGCGATACGGGTGGGTTACGGGAAAGATACCCGAGAATACGAGGTGTTCTGCGTTTTTGCTGCATTGTTAGTTAATAACAACCTCACTCTATTTGAAAGAGAGCAGGTTTTTTTTTGCCTAATCCAAATATAATTTGACAAAAAAAACGAGGTTCACAGCGTGGGATTGTTAAGAAATATACGCAAAGGCTGGTTAAGCCTAAGGAGAAAGAAAATGAAAGTTAGAAAAGGATTCAGTTCATTAACAGCCCTCAAACTTACTGTTTTGGTAATCACTGCAGTCTTGTTATTAGGATGCGTGCCAAAAGTTGTTTTAACCCCTGCCGTGCCCAATTTAGTGGTTCAGGTTCCCTCTTCCTCAAATTCCAATCCTGCACCTGCTGCCCCCACCGGAAATGCGGATGCACACTACATCCAACCTACTGATTATTTCTTTATGGCAGAGCCATTTGGCAGCACCCAATGGGAAACTGTTTACCTTGGCAAGATGACAATTGCTCCCACTCCTGAAACCAAGAACCAGGCTCAGTTTCTTAATACCTCCAGTGGCATAACAGAATGGGCAAAATGGTGGGTAAACACCCGCATCGCTAACCGTTCAGAATTGCAGCTCGGCACCGAAGTTATCTTCTTTGATGTAACAGATACCGATATCTATCGTGCCCCGTATAATAATCAGGAAGCACGTTCCTATGGCTGGGCAATAAGCCGCATTACCGATACTTCCGAGCTGTTCAAAGGCTATGTAATGGTGGGTGGCGGATACAAGATAAGCGAAAAGAACATCAGAGTTATTGTAAAATAGACTGTCTCATACTTGGAACACTGACTTCAGTCGGTCGGCTCACCGGATTTATCCGGTGAGTGATGAACGTTTTTTTATATTTGATAAAACCGGCTAAAGCCAGTGAGCCGACCGACTGAAGCCAGTGTTCCGGCGAACTAACAAATATTACACATAAAGAGGAAAGCTGATGCTATCTACTAAAGATGCCATCCAGAAGTTGCTGGATAAAGAAGCCAAAACCCTGCAAATGGGTGGCGCTAAAGCAATTGAAAAACAGAAACAAGGCGGAAAGCTTACTGCCCGCGAACGGCTGGATTTGCTGTTCGACGCAGGTACCTTCCGCGAACTGGATATGTTCGTGCAACACCACTGTGATAACTTCGGCATGGAGAAGATCGAAATCCCCTCCGATGGCGTTATCACCGGTCACGGCTTAGTGAACGGACGCCCCGTGTTCGCCTTCTCGCAGGATTTCACCGCCCGTGGAGGCAGTCTGGGCGAAATGCACGCTGCCAAGATCTGCAAAGTGATGGATATGGCACTGAAAAGCGGTGTCCCGCTTGTAGGCATCAACGATTCCGGCGGTGCACGCATTCAGGAAGGCGTGGATGCCCTTAAAGGCTATGGCGATATTTTCTTCCGCAATTCCCGCGCCAGCGGAGTTATTCCTCAGATTACTGCAATAATGGGACCTTGCGCCGGTGGGGCGGTGTATTCCCCTGCGATGACAGACTTTGTCTTTATGGTTAAGAATACCAGCTTTATGTTCATTACCGGACCGGACGTTATCCGTGCCGTAACCGGTGAAGAAACCACGCAGGAAGAACTGGGCGGAGCGATGTCTCACAACAGCAAAAGCGGTAATGCGCACTTTGCCTGTGAGGACGATGCCGATGCCATAGAGCAGATCAAAACCCTGCTTTCCTATCTTCCCGCCAATAATATGGAGGATGCGCCCCGTCCCGAAAACACGGACAACCCCTGGCGGCTTTGCCCGGAACTGGATACGATAATCCCGGACAGCCCCAAGATGAGCTATGACATGCGGGACATTATCCACAGCGTGGTGGACGACGGCATCTTCTTTGAACCGCATTATTACTATGCCCAGAACCTGATTGTGGGCTTCAGCAGGCTGAACGGACGCACCGTCGGCATCGTTGCCAATCAGCCTAAAGTGCTGGCTGGATGCCTTGATATAGACGCTTCCGATAAGGCTACCCGCTTTATCCGCTTCTGCGATGCCTTTAACATTCCTTTGGTAACCTTTGTGGACGTTCCCGGCTACCTGCCCGGTACGCATCAGGAATGGAACGGCATTATCCGCCACGGTGCGAAGCTGCTGTGGTGCTACTCCGAAGCCACGGTGCCCAAGCTTACCGTGGTTACCCGCAAGGATTATGGCGGAAGCTATATCGCCATGAGCAGCAGACATCTGGGTGCCGATATGGTGTTTGCCTGGCCCTCCAGTGAAATAGCCGTGATGGGTGCTCAGGGTGCTGCCAACGTTATCTTCCGCAAGGAGATTACCTCCGCAGAAGATCAGAACGCCAAGCGGGCAGAGATGATCCAGATTTATGAAGAGCAGTTTAACAATCCCTACGTGGCTGCTGCACGCGGTTATGTGGATGCGGTGATCCTGCCTTCCGATACGCGTAAACGCCTGATAGACGCTTTGGAAATACTCTCCACCAAGAGCGAAAGCCTGCCTCCCAAAAAGCATGGCAACATCCCTGCATAGGTGATATAATGAAGAGCAAACAAGAACTTGCAGCTATAAGTGCCGTGATGGCTCTGATAAACGGCGAAAGCACTACCCCCGAATACAAAGCACCCATACAGGGAGTGCCATCCCATCCCTACTCTGCCTATGGCAGGCAGCTTACGATGCAGTTTCGCGACATCACCCAACGCAGAATAATTAAAAGAAGCAGATAAAAGGAGACCCCAATGGATAAACATGGCATCCTGGAAATGACCACCATGCGCTATGAAGCGGACCGCCCCAAAGCGGCTAACCCAATAAAGATACAAGACCTTACCTTCCGGGACGGACATCAATCCCTGTTCGCCACCCGCGGACGTACCGAAGACATGCTGCATGTAGCCAAACAGATGGATGAGGTTGGCTTCTATTCCATGGAAGTGTGGGGCGGAGCAACTTTCGACACCATGCACCGTTACCTGGGAGAAGACCCCTGGGAACGCATTATTACCCTGAAAGAACACATCAAGCGGACTCCTTTTTCTATGCTGCTGCGCGGGCAGAATCTGGTTGGATATCAGAACTATGCCGACGACGTGGTGGAAGCTTTTGTGCAGCGTGCCTGCGATAACGGGATAGACATCTTCCGTATATTCGATGCTTTGAACGACTTCCGTAACTTCATTACCGCCGTTAAGATAGTTAAGAAGAACAATAAGCACTTTCAGGGAACGATATGTTACTCCCTTACCGAACAACGCATGGGTGGAGATATCTACAACATAGATTATTACGTGACTAAAGCCATACAGTTGCAGGAAATGGGTGCGGATTCCATTTGTATAAAGGATATGGCAGGCTTGGTAGCTCCCTATGATGCTTACAATCTGGTGAGAGCTCTTAAAGAAAACGTGAAATGCCCCATTCATCTGCATACGCATTTCACCTCCGGTATGGGTGATTTGGCACTGTTCAAAGCCATCGAAGCTGGAGTGGATATTATTGATACCTGCATGGCTCCCTATGCTTACCGCACTTCACATCCTGCGGTAGAGCCACTTGTGAACAGCTTGCTTGGTACGAACCGCGATACCGGATTTGATATTAAACTGCTGAATAAGATAGGCAAGGAAATGGAGAAGGACATCCCCAAATACATCCAGTTTGCCGATAACACCAAGTACTCCATCATAGATACAGACGTTATTATCCACCAAACCCCCGGCGGGATGCTGTCCAATCTGGTAAATCAGCTAAGGCAGATGGATGAGCTGGATAAGCTGGATGATGTGTTCAAGGAAATCCCCAAGGTGCGTAAAGAGCTGGGACAGATTCCCCTTGTTACTCCTACCAGTCAGATTGTGGGGATTCAGGCGGTTAATAATGCCTTGTTTGACACCAAGGAAGGCGAATATGCCCGCATCACAGAACAGGTGAAAGACCTTTGCTACGGGCTTTATGGCAAGACCACCCTACCGATCGATGCCGAGGTGCAAAAGAAAGCCTTGGTTGGCTATCCGCGCGGGGAAACACCCATCACGGTACGTCCCGGAGATGTAATTGAACCCGCCATGGCAGATGTTCACACTCAGTGCGAAGGGCTTGCCAGGAATATTGATGATGAGCTGATTGTAGCCCTTTATAACCTTACCGGTAAGAAGTTCCTGAAGATAAAGTATGGCAAGGAGCCGATGCCGGATGATATGAAACCTAAAACCTTAGAAGAAGTTAAAAAAGAAGAAGAGCTTTGTTCCAAAGCCAAAGCAGGGAAAATGATAGACAAACCCGAAGCCCCCGTAAAACTGGAAGACCTACGTCAGTTCGATGTTTATGTAGATGGCGCATACTATCTGGTGGAAGTATCAGAAAAAGGCGGTGCTCCACGTGTGGTAAGCAGCCGTCCCGCACCTAAACCGGTTGTGGCAGCTCCGGCTCCTGCACCCGCTCCAACTCCGCAACCTGCACCTGTAGCACAGGCTGCTCCTGTGGTCTCTGCTGAAGGTGGAGCCCCCATCGCCAGCCCCATGCCCGGCATGTTTGTTAAGTATGAAAAGCAGATAGGCGAGAAAGTTAAGCGTGGCGAAAGCGTGCTGGTGCTGGAAGCTATGAAGATGTATAACAACATTCCCTCCCCGGTGGACGGCACCCTTGTGGCAACACCGTTTGCTGCCGGAGCCAATGTAGCCAAAGGTGATGTATTAGCAGTTATTAAACCCGATTAAAAGGAGTTTTGCCATGCAAACCAAAAGCCAGATTATGGACAAAGCCCAGATGGAACGCAGCCTGCAACGGATGGCGCACGAGATTATAGAGCAGAACCGCGGTCTGGAGAAGATCAGATTGGTTGGTATCCGTTCACGCGGGGTGCCGATCGCAGAAAGGCTGTCGGACTACCTGAAGCTGATCTCGAACCAGGAAATCCCGGTTGGGATACTGGATATCACGCTTTACCGGGATGATCTTTCCACCATCTCGCATCAGCCCGTGATCAAAGGTTCTTCCCTGAACTTTGATCTGGAGGATGCCATTGTGGTGTTGGTGGATGATGTGCTTTACACCGGACGCACTGTGCGTGCTGCTATTGATGCGCTGATGGATTTCGGACGCCCCAAACAGATACAGCTTGCCGTACTGATTGACCGTGGACACAGGGAACTGCCTTTAAAAGCAGATTATGTTGGCAAAAACGTCCCCACTTCCAAAGAAGAGATAATCAAAGTATCACTTGAAGAAACAGATGGAGAAGACAGTGTCAAAATCGTTCTGGTCTAAGTATCAACAGCGTTATACGGACACCAAATCCCTGCTGTGTGTGGGACTTGATCCGGAGTTTTACCGTCTGCCTGAATGCGTTTTGAAGGCTGAAAACCCCATCTGGGAATTCAACCGCCAAATCATAGACGCCACCCATGAATATGCCTGTGCCTACAAACCCAACCTTGCTTTTTATCTGGCAGATGGAATGCGTGGCTTGGAAGCTCTGTATCTAACGATGGAGCATATCCCGCAGGAAATACCCGTGATTCTGGATTGCAAAGTGGGTGATATTGGCAACACCATGCAGGCTTATGTGCATGCCTTTTTCGAGAATATGGCAGTGGATGCCATCACACTTAATCCACTGATGGGTGCAGATGTGATGCAGCCATTGATGAATCTGGATAGCAGCTTTGCCTTTGCTCTGTGTTTAACCTCAAACCCCTCTGCTAAAGATTTCTTAAATATTGGTGTTAGCGGGGATAGACGCGATACCTACCCTTCCAGTTTGGCAGCCAAGATAGCTGCCTGGATGCAGGCATACTCCCCCGAAAAGCTTGGTGCAGTTGTTGGTGCCACCCAAAGAACCGAGCTGAAGCACCTACGTTCCCTGCTGCCGGGCAGGATACTCCTGATTCCCGGCGTGGGGGCACAAGGCGGAGATTTGGATGCGGTGTTCAGGGATGCCATAGATACCCCTGAACAGCCCAATATCCTCATCAACAGCTCCCGCGGGATTATCTTTGCGAGTGAAGACGCCTCTTTTGCAAGAGAAGCTGCGAAAGAAGCAAAAAAGCTGACAGATAGCTGCAGGAATGCAGGACAGTAGGAGCAGAAATGGACGAATACTACAGGACAGATGAAAGCCGGAGTGCCAAGCCCGGTGGCATGATCGACAATTCCATCGCCCCTGTGATGCGGTTGGTGGATTGGCTGGTAGTGCTGATAATAAGCATTATCCCCATGGTGAACATTATAGTGATGTTTATATGGGCGTTTGGCAGCACCTATAATCCCAACCAACGCAATTTTGCCAAGGCGTTTCTGCTCTTGTTAGGGGTGGAAATGATTGTATTAGCTATTTTCATAGGGCAGTTCATGGGAATGATTATGAAAGCCATGGCTATGTTTTGATAACAACTTAAGGAGATAATATGAAATACCTCGATCTCGCCATGAATGCAGCAGTTAGTCTCGGTGCAGAATACGCCGACATCCGCATTCAAAAAACCACCGATCAGGTGATTTATCTGCAAAACCTATCCCTGAAGCACACCAACACCGAAATAGTGCACGGATATGGCATCAGGGTGTTCAAGGATGGTGCCTGGGGCTTTGCCCATTCCAATGTATTCAGCGATGAAGCCTTGCTTGCCACGGTGCAAAAAGCCGTGGATATCGCTGCCCTCTCCGCTTCCGTAAACAAACACAAGAAACTGAGGCTTGCTCCGGAACGCAGCTATATCGCCACCTACAAAACGCCTCTTAAGATAGATTCCATCGATGTCCCCCTGCAGGAAAAGGTGGAGCTGATGATGGAAGTGAACCGTACTATGATGGCTTATGAAGGCATCAAGCAAGCGGTATTCTATTTGGTTATCCACAAGGACGAAAAGCTTTTCGCCTCCACGCTTGGCACCCGGCTGGACATAAACACCCAATTTATCGATCCCATGATTATCGCTACCGCCAACTACGAAGGCGACAGCCAAAGCCGCACCTTCGATGAAGGAGGCAGAGCCGTAGGTTGGGAATGGATACTAAGCCTGGACTTGGTGGAGAAAGCCAAGCAGATTGCCGAGGAAGCCCTTATCAAGGTAAAAGCTGATGTCCTGGGACCCGAAGAGCGTCGCAGTCTGATTCTTGACCCCAACCATCTGGGACTTACCATGCACGAAAGCGTGGGACATCCCACCGAGCTTGACCGCGTTCTGGGCTGGGAAGCAGACTATGCAGGCATATCTTTCGCCACCCCGGAAAAGCTGAAGAACTACCGCTATGGCAGCGAAATAGTAAACTTCATGGGTGATAACACCCTCTGCGAAGGCTTAGCCACGCATGGCTTCGACGACGATGGCGTTCCCGGACAGAAATGGCACATAATCAAAGACGGCATCCTGAACGAATACGGCAGCACCCGTGACACCGCCATGGAAATAGGCTTGGACTATTCCCGCGGTTGCAACCGGGCTACCTATTACTTCGATCAGCCCATCAACCGCATCCCAAATCTCTACCTGATGCCCGGCACCAAGCCCCTCACTCCCGGCGAGTTAATTGCCGATACGGAAGATGGAGTTTACATTCAGGGCAGAGGCAGTTTCTCTATTGACCAACACCGTGTAAACTTCCAGTTTGGCGGAGATTTCTTCTGGGAAATCAAGAACGGCAAGCTGTTCCGTCCGCTAAAAAAGGTAATCTACAAATCCTGCAATCCGGAATTCTGGAACAGTTGCGATGCCATTGCCGATGAACGTTTCTGGCGTCCCTTTGGCGTGGTAAACTGTGGCAAGGGACAACCCAGTCAGAGTGCCCGCATGACCCACGGTTCTGCGCCTGCAAGATTCCGCAACATCCGCGTAGGAGGTTCCCAATGAACATCGAAAGAATAGCCCAATACATTAAGCAGCACACCACCGCCGAGGATTACAGCCTGCACGTGAGCAATTGGGATAGCCATGAGACCCGCTTTGCCCAAAATGGCATCACCCAGCATATTGCCGGACCGAAACTGGATATAACTCTTAATGTGTCCTATGGCACCAAATCCGGTAGCTGCACGGTTAATCAGGATGATGAGACTACTCTTGCCTTCCTGCTTAAAACCGCAGAAGACATGGCGAAGCTTGCACCCGAAGACCCTGAATTCATGCCCACTACCTCAGCAGTTCCCCTGCCAAAAGTGGATAACTGTGATGCCGAAACCCGTGATCTTAGCCCCAAACAAATGGTGGAGATTGTCCAGAAAGCCATCGACAAAGCTAAAGCGATAGATGCCACCGTTTCCGGCATGACCGAGAAGCACTATGGCGAAAGCTATATGTTCACCAAGAACGGCTTTGCGGGCAGTAATTGTCAAACCAACTTTGGACACTCTATGACCCTGAAAAAGGGTAGCGTGGAGACCAAAGTGGATTATGATGCCAAACGCTTTGCCCCCTTTAATCTGGATAAGGATTTTGCCCGTCTGGCTGCACAGGCGACCGCTCTTGAGGGTATGCAGAGCTTTGAGCCTGAAAAGATAGCCGTTATCCTGCGTCCGGGTGCCCTGCAGGAACTGATGTGGTTTATGGGCTGGATGATGAACCGCCGTCAGAGCGATGAAGGCTTCACTCCCTTCACAGACCAGCTTGGAAAGCCCTTCTTCGGCGATAAATTCAGTTGGTATTCCACTCTGTTGCGTCCCGAGCTTGCCGCTTCGCCCTACAATTACGAAGGCTATGCTTCCGTGGAAATCCCATGGGTGGAAAAGGGTGTGCTTACAACCATGCCTACCAACCGCTATTGGGCGCAGAAAGTGGGCACTACGCCTTCCGGCAGCTACAATATGTATATCCCCGGTGGCACTGCCACAGAAGAGGAAATGATGCAGCTTGTGCCGCGTGGTTTGATCATCAACCGCTTTTGGTATATCCGCACGGTGGACGCAAAAAAAGGGGAATTAACCGGAATGACCCGCGACGGCGTGCTGTATTTCGAGAACGGCAAGGTTAAGCATGCAATAAATAATCTGCGCTTTAATGACATCCCGCATGATGCCACCAGACGTATCTTAGCCCTTGGTATAAATGAGCTTGCCTCATCGCATGCATCGCTGCCTACTATGCTGATAGACGGGTTTAATTTCGTAGATAAAACAACTTTCTAAAATATGTGTTGACAGAATTGGAGTGCCACAGTTATATGACACTATATGCGATTAAACATTCCCAAGAGCCTATTCCTTTTTACCGGGACAGCCTCAAACCAGAATGTTCGATCCCGAAAAAAAGGAGACACTAACATGGCCGACAAAACTCTCATCTGCAAGGACTGCTCCAAAGAATTCGTATTCACCGATGGCGAACAAGAATTCTACAAAGAAAAAGGTCTTCAGAACGAGCCGCAACGCTGCCCGGACTGTCGCAAGCAAAAGAAAGCCGAGTTCAATCGCAACAGATTTCAACGTAGCTACTAAACCATAGATAGCACAGTCTGTTATAGCCACCGCCTGATCGCGGTGGCTTCTTTTTATGGTTACTTTTTCAGCCCTGCTTAAGTCCCATAAATCTGCCATATCCTTCCCGTAACCCTCCCGTATCGCGATACGGGAGGGTTATGCGTAACTTATTGGCTGCCAAGGAGTGATATGTTACGTCAAAAAGACCATTGACATAGATCGGAACGCCGAATTTATTCGGCTGGACCGCCGGATTCATCCGGTTTTTGGGCTTGAAACACCCATTCTGGGCTGCAAAATCTTCTGTACTTGCCAGATTAATCTGGCGGTCCAACCGAATAAATTCGGCGTTCCAGATTATGCAACGTTCTACTAATCAACCGGCAGGAGACAACTTCTGAAGATGAGTATTGAAGCCCTACCCACACCATTGGAAAGAGGGTAGAAATAATTATGTTGACAAATTCCGTGGGGTTTGCATTGTAATTTATTAGCTTGTTTTTGTATAAGTGTTTCATTCACTTGGAATGAAGGATGTTCAAATATGTGTTTAGTACATTAGCAAAGGAGACATAGCGATGCAGATGGATGATATGACCATGCAACAAAATGACGAACTAACCCGGCAGGCTCAAGCTCTGACAACCGAGATTGAAAACCTGAAGCAGGAGAATGAAACACTTAGGCTTGAACTGCAACAGTTTCGCTCCTATCTGGATATTGCTAATGCCACCATCACCACCATCTCTCCGGAGGGAATAGTATCCTATATCTCATCCAATTGGTCAGACGTTCTGGGCTATTATCCCACTGAAGACTCCGCTCCATTTTCTTTCCAGGATTCGGTTCATCCGGATGACCTTGAACTATGCAGAGAGTGCCTAAAAAAAGTTTTTAACCACGGTACTAAACAGGTTGACATTGAATACCGCATCCGCCACAAAGACGGAATCTGGAGATGGCTCCGGGCAAATACCGCACCGTTATATGACAAGGATGGCAAGCTTGTTTCAGCACTTGCAATTGCATGGGATATAACCGAACAAAAAGAACTGGAGCTGAAACTGCAAAGCAGTAACGAAAAGTTCCGCTTGCTCTTTGATACCATGCGGGAAGGCGTTATTATTGTTGATAATGATGATATCACCCAGTTTGTGAATAGAAGCTGTTGCGAGATATTTGGGTTTACCGAGCATGAACTAATTGGCAGACCCGGTAACGAATGTTTTATCCACGAAGAAGACCGGCATATAATTATCGATAAGAACAAATCCAGAGTGCATGGTGTCGCAGATGAATATGAACTGAGAGGGACAAAGAAAAACGGAGAGCTTGTTTGGCTAAGAATTAACGGTGCTCCGCTTCGAGATAAAGATGGCAAAGTGATTGGCTCGGTAGGGATTATGACGGATATCACAGAAAGCAAAGCCCTGAAGGAGCAGTTGCTTGCCAGCCAGAAAATGGAGGCAATCGGAAAGCTTGCCGGTGGGATTGCGCACGATTTTAATAACTTGCTAAACATCATTCTGGGCTATAGCGACGAACTGCGGGATGCGCTGCCCCCGGATAGCCCCCTCAGGATCGGAGCGGATGAGATTGTGAAAGCCGGAGAACGAGCTGCAGGGCTTACACGTCAATTACTTATCTTCAGCCGTAAGCAGATTGTAAAACCCCGTGTGGTGGATGTTAACGAACTGCTGAGTAACCTGAATACCATGCTACATACTCTAATTGCCGGACATATAGATATTCACTTAACTTTGGATAATTCTCTAACACCGGTAAAGATTGATCCCGGGCAGCTTGAACTGGTGATAGTTAATCTTGCCATAAACTCCAAAGAAGCCATGCCCAAGGGTGGCAGTTTCAGCATAGAAACCTCGAACCTGCTGGTTGATAAGGATAATCTGCACAGCCGTCCCGATATCAAACCGGGGCAATATGTGCAATTGCGGATTAGCGACACAGGCTGTGGCATGGCTGAGGACATCTTAGGCAGGATATTTGAACCTTTCTTTTCCACCAAAGGCATCGGCAGCGGAGTGGGCTTGGGGCTCTCAACCGTGTATGGCATTGTAGCGCAATCCGGAGGCTATATTTTGGTAACCAGCGAGCCAGGAAAGGGAACTTGCTTTACAATCCTGCTTCCCGCCTCAACAGAACCGGTTGGCAGAACTTCACCCCAAAACCATGAACTGCGCCTGCTGGGCAAGGGTGAACACATTCTGATTGTTGAAGATGAAAAAGCGCTGTTATCCTATTTTGCCAAGCTGATCAAAAACCTTGGCTATAAAGTTAGTGCCTGTTCGGAAAGTATGGAAGCGCTGGAGCTTATCCGGCAAGGGCTGAAGCCGGACTTGATGATAACCGATGTGGTGATGCCCAAGCTGAATGGCAGACAGCTTGCCGATAAAGTTATGGAGCTTATACCGCAACAGAAACTATTGTTTATGTCCGGCTTTACTGATGATGCAATAGTGCAATACGAGGTTTGTGAGCAGGGCATGCCTTTCATCCAAAAGCCTTTTAACTCCAAGGATATAGCAATCCAAATCCGGCATTTGTTAGATGGCTCTATCTCCAACCCCCGTAGTGCCAATATTTTCATGCTGGATGATGAAGATGGGATCAGACATCTGTTTGAACGTGCCTGCCTGAAGCGTGGACACAGCTTTACAGGTGCAGCTACTCTTCAGGAAGCTTTAACTGCACTTGCCGGGCAACAATTTGACGTCCTGCTGATTGATATGCAACTGGTTGGCATGAACGGAACCCAAGCACTGCAAAAGATTAGAGAAGAAAAGATAAATACCCCCGCCATAGTGTTAACCGGAGCAGTCCGACCAGAATACAGAGAAGCCTTGAAGCATTTGGGTGTAATAAAAACGGTGGAGAAATCCTTCGATAACCTCCCCCTCCTGAAGTATATAGAGGAGCTTATCTCGGGATCATAAAAGCGGTATGGCTGCTAAAGAGGAGGGGCTTCGTTAATCACCAGCCAATACATACCCAAGCCGTTTACGGCATCTACAAATTGATTGAAATCCACAGGCTTGCGAATGTAGCTATTGGCACCACGATCGTAACTATCAGCCACATCCACCTTCTCCCCGGATGAAGTGAGGATTACCACCGGTATTCTACGGGTCGTTTCATTGGCACGGATGCGCTTCAGCACTTCCAATCCATCTACTTTGGGAAGCTTTAAATCCAGCAGAATCAAGGCAGGTAAGGTTCCCTTAGCCTGGCTGCATTCATTAAACAGGTAATCAAGTGCTTCCTGTCCATCTTCTTTAACCACCAGTTTATTGGCAATGCGGCTTTTGGTGAGCGCACGTTTGGTAAGATCGATATCGCTGGCGTTATCTTCCACCAGCAGAATTGTTTTATTGCTCATGATAGCTCCTGTAGGGTGAAGAAAAAGGTGGCACCTGCTTCCGGTTTCGCTTCTGCCCAGATTCTACCCCCGTGACGGTTGATTATTCTTTGCACAGTTGCAAGTCCCACCCCTGTTCCGGGAAAGTCTGAGGCTTTGTGCATGCGTTGAAAAGCTCCAAATAGGTTATGCGCATGGATCATGTCGAATCCGGCACCGTTATCCCGCACAAAGAACACGGGTTTATCCTGAATTGTGGTGCTGCCGAACTCTATCTTTGCCAGTTCTGTCTTACCGGTAAACTTCCAGGCATTGCCAAGCAGGTTGGTTAGTACTACTTCCAGTAAGTCATGGTCACCAAGTATGTTTAAACCCGGCTGAACTACTAACTGCACTACCCGGTTGGGTTGGTCTTCCCTTAGCCTGCCAAGCACTTCCTTAGCCATTAGAGATAAATCCACTGCTTCAGTTTTCAGTGCACTCTTGCTGATTTGGGAGAGCTTTAGCAAGCACTCGATAAGCTGCCCCATGCGCTGCGTTTCGAAAACCACTCTATCCAGATAGCCCTTGGCGCGTTCATCCAGTTTATCGGCATAATCCTCTGATAAAGCTTGGCTCCATCCTGATATTCCCCGCAGGGGAGAACGCAGATCGTGCGATACGGAGTAGGAGAAAGCCTCCAGTTCCAGATTTGCTACTGCCAGTTGGGCAGTCCGTTCTTCCACTCTTTGTTCCAGTTCTTCATTCAGCTTTCTATTAGCTTGATCTGCTTTTACTCTTTCGGTTATATCGTTGTATATTGCGATAATCTCTCCGGATTCCAGCTTCAGCACGTAATTATCCAGCCAGTACTCAAGCTCATCTCCAATATAGTTAAAAGTGTGAAATTGAGCTGCAATCCCTGTCCTGTTTACCTCGGCAAAATGGTGTAGAAGCCCTTTCTCCCTCACCTGAGGAAATACCTCAGTAATAAGCCTGCCAATTATCTCATCGTGATTAGAGTGAGTAATGATTTCTCCGGCAGCATTGATATCCATTATGATAAAATTATTACCTTCCTCAACCGGTTGATAAACCGAAACGCCATTGCTCATGTGCTCAAACAGCTCCCGGAAGGTAGATTCGCTTTCCCTTAATGCCTTATCGGCTTGTTTCTGGGCAGTGATATCCCTCATGATATGCACGGCACCGATCAGTTCCTTATTATCATCCAGGATAGGATCAACCGAAACAAATATCCATTTGCCATCATGCATTAATTCCATAGTGGCTCGTTTAAGAGTGGCTGCCATGATTGGGAAGGGGCATTCAGGTATGGGTTCCGAGATGTTGTGAACAATGCTCCAGCACTGCTTGCCAATTATACTATCCGCCCCTCTCTGCACCAAACTTACTGAGGCTTCATTCGCCCTGATTATCTTGTTGTTCTTGTCCAACAACCAAATGGCGTCGCTTATGCCATCAAAGGTCTCCTGCCATTCCTGTGCTATCTTGCGATAGTCTTCCTGAAGCTTGGCTTTTTCCTGCTCCAGAATCAGTTGTTTACGCAGCCATACCTCATCGTTCCGTCTTTCCGCCATGCCAAAAGCTTGTGCCAAAGCCAGCAGCAGGATTAGCCCTATGAGCGATACCACCCAAATCCTTTTCCTTAGGGGAAGATAAAGCTCTTTCTTATCTATTTTTGCCACCATGCTCCAGGAGGTGCCATACACTTTACGGATGGCAGAGACTACTTTTACGCCCCGATAATCTATCCCCTCAAAGGTTCCTTCTGTTCCCAGTACAGCCTTTGTAGCGGGCAAGCTGGGTGTATCAGCCAGCTTGAACCGCAGTTTTAGGGCGGTATCCTTTTTAAACCGAAGCTCATTAAGAAACACCACCTCATCCCCTTCTCTGCGCACTAACAGCGTTTCAGAAGTATTACTAACCCCCTGCCAGGATTGAACGAGAGGGAACAAATACTTGTTTGGGTCTAACTGAACAAACCACACTCCCATAGATTTGCCATTTGGCTTAGCAGTGTCTAACACCGGTATCCAAAAAGAGTAGTAGATACTGTAGCCTTCTTTGCTTTCGTTGTTCTCATCCCGGTGTAAATCCGCCACCACAATATTGCCCGTTCTCATGGCTGCTTCAAAAAACTCTTTATGCGAGGCAGAAGGAGCTTTCTTGTCCGCCGGTATTGTGATGGCAAGCTCTCCCCGGGAATCCAGTAAGGCAATCCAGCTATAGTCATTATGCATATAAAAAACGTTCATCCACTGCCTGAGGTATTCACGGCTCAGGGTGTCGTTCCGGTTGGCAAGATACCGGACTGCCATGCTTTGAAACATGGGGGTTTCATATATTTGCTTTGCATCTTCGCTGCGTTCAGCTTTCCAATTGGCTATCTGGGTTGCCTTCAAATCCGCTCTGTAGGATAAATCTTTACGGATACTTTCCCTCATTTGATTTGTTTCAATAACTATGTAAACAATGCCAATCGAGCAAAACGTGATTACCAACATGATAAATGTAAGCAGGGGGGTTCTGAACCTTCTTCGTCCCTCCGAAGTAGAGTTTTCAATCGTACGGTCGTTCAGACTTGGTCTATGCATTCCCATCCCCTTACCGTTTTAACCGGACTCAATCGGTTCACCGATTAAGTCAAGCACCTACCACAGGGTTTCTTTATTGTAGATTTACCGATTGATAAGCTAAACTGTTTTCCAATTTAAACCACAATTATTTCTGCCTGAAAACACTTTATATCCCGGGCGATGGGGTTATTATATGGGAAACCGCTTAGCTTTGCTGTCCCTTATCTATTCCTCGCTTGCTAAAATAATTCTGGACAGATTAGCCCTGCTTTGCTGCATTAGCCTCATAATATTCAGAATGAGGATTTAAACAGGTTATCGCTACAGCATGAAAGAGGCAACAGGCAAAAAGCACGGACTGATCCGCCAGGGATACCGAATCTCCATTTTGGAGGGGATATTTGCCCAGATGTATGGCAATCTGGCGCAGATTGGTTCTTCCTTCATCACCAAGCTGATGGTGATTATGGGTGCCACGCCTATGCATTACAGCCTGTTAAGTGCTTTGGGGCAAGCTTCCGCCATCTGGCAACCGGTAGGCGTGGCACTAACCCACAAGCTTAAGCAGCGCAAACAGGCTTGCGTATGGATAACGGCAGCAGGGCGCAGCTTAACCTTGTTTCTGGGCTTGGCGCTGCTATTCCCGCTGCGTGAACAAGGCATCTGGTTCATCCTGATTCTGCTTGCCATCAGTGCAGGCTTGCAATCTATGGGTGCCAATATCTGGATTGCCTGGATCAGCGATCTGATCCCCCTTTCCATCCGCGGGCGTTTCTTCTCCCGCCGTAACCAGATCCTTATCAGTGTAGGCTTGGTGGTAAGTTATCTGGTTAGCTTTCATGTGGATTTGTTTGAGCCTGCCAAGGGTGGGTTGAAGCAGCTTTACATCGGCTTCATGCATACGGAAAGCTTTTTCACACCCTCAAACCAAGCCTGGTTTTTAGCGGGAATATTCGTCTTTGCCACCTTAATCGGGCTTTTAGGATTGTTTATTCTGGCACGCCAACCCGAACGCCCCATGCGCGACATGCCTGCACAGGGCTTACTTTCACGTTACAAAGAGCCTTTCAAGGACAAGAACTTTCGCCTGCTACTGGGCTTTGGCATCTGGTGGATGCTTGCCATCGGGGTAGGCAGTCCCTTCTGGGGTCCATATATGCTTAAAAAGCTGTCTATGAGCCTGTTCGAGATGCAGATGTATGGCACCATCCACATGCTTGCCTCGCTGTTTTCCTTCCAGTTTTGGGGTAAGTTTATCGATCGCTTCGGCAACAAGAGCGCTATGAAGATATGCGTGGCTCTGGGGGGGCTGAACCCGATGTTCTGGCTTTTCACCGCTGCCGGAAATTACCATATCCTCTGGTTCGAGGGCTTGGTTTCGGGATTCATGTGGGCTGGCACGGGGATTATTACCACAAACTTTGTCCTCAGCATCGCCGTTAAAGGCAAAGAACAGGTGTATTCCGGCTTGTATGCTGCGCTCACCGGTTCAGCCATGATGATGTCCACGCTGGCTTCCGGGATCTTCTATCCGGCAAAGCTGGATATCGGCTTGCGTATTCTGGAGCCGGAGCAGGTAGTGTTTGGGATTGGCGGTGTGATGCGCTGGCTGGCGATCATCCCGCTCTTCTTTGTGGTGGAAAAGCGCGGCATCCCGCTGCGTAAAGCTTTATCTGCATCGCTGCTGTTTGTCCTTGGCAGGGTTAGCGGTTATTGGCAGAATCTGTTTAAGCGCATCTAAGCTTCCTGGGTGGGAGCATTCCTCTATCAAACCTCACCTAAACCTCACAAAGAGAGGTTTAGGTGAGGTTTGCTACAGAATATCATTTCCGTGCCACACATAGCAATACCCTTAGCACACCCCACTCATACCCCTCTTTGTGGGGCGTGAGTGGGGCGTGATAGGGGTGTGCAAGCAAGAAAGAGGTGGTAACGAGGTGATGAAGTAATGAAGTAACGAAGAGCAGAAAAAAGATTTTGCTTGACGTTAAAAGCCCGATTCCCAAGCATTGAATAATCTTAGTTATTCCGAATAAGGAGGTTTCAGATGTTTTTATCAGGTGCGCAGTTAAAAGAGGTATTCCTCAAAGCCAAACGTGAGCGCTTTGGCATTATCGCATCCAACGTTGTATTCGATACCCAGATCAGAGCTATCGTGCAAGGCTATGCCGCGGTTGGCTCCGATGGGCTGATGCAAATGAGTTCAGGCGCGGTTAAGTTTGCCGCAGGAGCTTCTCAGGATATGAATCTCGGGGCAAGGCTGATCTCCACGATGATAAAGACCTTTGCTGCCCAGTTCCCCAAAAGCGGGGTCGGCTTGCATATCGATCACGCTACCCCTAACTACTTTGATTTCATTAAGTTCTGTGTGGAGAATAATCTCGTTACTTCCGTGATGATCGATGCCTCCAAAGAAAAGCTGGAAGATAACATCCGCATCACCAAAGAAGTGGTGGATCTGGCGCATAAGCACGGCATCATCGTGGAAGGCGAAATCGGGCACATCAAAGGCACGGAAGATGAAATCGTGAGCGATACGGAGCTTTATACCAAGCCGGAAGAGGCACTGGAATTTGTGCGCCGCACCAATGTTGATCTCTTTGCTGCCTCGGTGGGAACTAATCACGGGGTCTCCAAAGGGGAAAACATCGTGCTGCGGCTGGATTTGATCAAAGAAATTGATAACCTGCTGATTAAAAACGGTGTGGAACGCGGTCTGGTGCTGCATGGTGCCTCAGGCTTAACCGATCTGCAGCAGATTACCGCCATTGCCAACGGTGTGGTGAAGATTAACAAGGACACCTGCTATCAGATGGATATGGCAGCCGCCACGCAGGCTTTCTGGGAAAAGGAAAAGTATGCCATCGTCTGCCCCCCGGAGATGGACCCCGCTGCCTACATACCCAACAAAAGCAAGTTCGACCCCCGCAAGTGGCTTATTAAAGGCGAAGAAGCCATGCAGAACACCATCATGGGCTTCTGCAAGGTTTCCGGCAGTGCCAATAACAGTATTCTGCTATAAAAGGAGATAAGATATGACAAACATCGCAATTAACGGTTTTGGACGCATTGGACGCCTCGTCATGCGCGTTATTATTAACAGCCATCCCGAGCTTAATGTGGTGGCGATAAACGATTTAACCGATCCCAAGACATTGGCTTACCTGTTTAAATACGACAGCGTGCATAAGATATTCCCCGCTGAGATATCCTATACGGAAGATTCCATCGTGATAAACGGTAAAAAGATACGCATCTTTGCGGAGAAAGACCCGGAAAGCCTGCCCTGGACAGAGCTGGGG
>Ga0351947_1009_pt1 | contig 24247 bp, 23 predicted proteins | sample BONcelT113001G13_FD_205815 | JGI IMG/M metagenome (GOLD analysis project Ga0351947, IMG submission 205815) | Enriched cells from coal bed in the Powder River Basin, Montana, United States - BONCAT cells T11 rep3 HSBNCT.T11.300.1.G13 ...
TGACAACGAGTTTGTGCCAAATGACACCTTTAAAGTGAATGGAATCAGAAACTGGCATTTCCTGGAAACTGAAAAATATGGATTTGCGGTATTTGGATTCGAGAAAGGTGAAAAGCTGACTTTTGAGGCGAGTAACTCGAAGTATGACAATCAGATGCTCTGCAAGACATTATATGCACCTGATGGTCACCTTTTTGTGACTCTCAAGGGTAGAAGCACAAGTCTAGTTGATGCAGATTTGATGCTCGAGATGACAGATTCAGCAGGGAATCATGTCAATGAAAATACCGTCTTGCTGGAAGACAAATTGTTCTTGAAGACAAAACTTCCCACTGATAACCTCTTTCTTGAAGTTGTTGTCTACCACACAAATTATGCAAACCAAAAATCTGTGTTGGCAATTTACAGATCAGAAATCAAAGAAAAGTCTTCATCAGTCCAGATTGAACTTAGTAATCTCCCGCCAGGTGAATTTGAGTTGATGGCAAGATGTCGTTTTGTGGACGGTAAATCATCTAAATGGACAAACAAATCATCAAAAAACCAAGAGTTGAAGTTTAAGATTCCATATAAAGATATAATTGATAAGCTTTAAGAACTTGACATTCTTTATATACTTTATATACTTTATCTCATGAGCAAACAAGTGTTCTCAACGTTGATTGATACTGAAATCCTTGAAAAACTCAGGGATTTGGCATGGTGGAGCAGGAAGCCAATAACAAAGATAACTGAAACTGCAATAACCGAGTTTATTGCTAGGTTTGAGGCAGAAAATGGCCCAGTTCCCATGAGGGAGGAATAGTCATGGCTTTCAGACATAATCACACTTCTGTTGTTGTAGTCGTCGAGAAAAGCATTGTTGATGTCGAGGTCATGGAGCCAATAAAAGACAAGGTCTTGGCAATGATTGAACCGTCATTATTTGATCCTGAGTTAATGGGTGTTGTAGGCAAGCTGGACAAGTCAAAACCTCTTTTGAAGGTAGTTTTACCATGTGACCTCGTAGACAATGAAGCAGTTGAGGTTATTGATGATGTTGTGCCAGTTTGGATAGACACTTCAATAACTGAGTTCAACCCAGCAACGATGGCAAAAGTTTTTTGGAACCAGGTTGCAGAAACAAACAACTCGAAAAAAGAGAGCCAAACAATAGGCAAACGCAAAGTTTATGAAGATATTTATGACTCAGTGATTATTGGAAATGATGCAACAATTGATGGCGACATCTATGGCTCAGTCACTGTCAAGTCTGGAGTCAAGGTGGTTATTGACGGCGATGTTTATGGAATAGTAAAAATGGAGCAAGGGTCTCAAATGGTTGTGGATGGTGATGTCTATGGCACAATAAACAATGATGGTGGAACTGTAAAGGTTTTTGGAGATATGTATGGCAAAATCAACAACTTAAACGGAGGTCAGTCATTCCTTGAGGATAATGATTGCGATAAAGAAGATGACAATGATCTTGACGAAGAGGATATCGAAGACAAATAGCATCATTTCATCAAAAGCATCCTTTTGATTTGCCCTATACTTTGAGTATAGGGTTTTTTTATTTCTCACACTGAGTTTAGAGTGCGCACCTTGCCGTCCTTAACTATACAAAAACAAAAAAGGGATATACCTTATCTTGTGAAGAATATGGAAAAATTGAGAATACCAATGAATAAGGCAAAAAGAATAGCACTAGTTGCTCACGACAACAAGAAGAATGACCTTTTAGACTGGGTCAAGTTTAACGAAGGAAACCTTAAAAAGCATGTGCTCTATGGTACAGGCACTACAGGCAGATTAGTTATGGAAGCCACAGGCATGCACGTAAACTGCTACAAGTCGGGTCCATTGGGAGGTGACCAGCAGATAGGTGCAAAGATTGTGAATAACGAGATTGACCTTATGATATTTTTTTGGGATCCGCTCCAGGCACAACCGCATGATCCAGACGTGAAAGCGTTGCTTCGAATTGCAGTTTTGTATAATGTGCCGACAGCTTGTAACAGATCAACAGCAGATTTCCTATTTTCATCGGAATTGATGGATGTTGAGTATGAAAAACTTTTGCCTGATTATTCCAAAAAAACTTTTTATTAATTAGTGATTTTTGGTGACGGTAAAAATGATAACTGCGCCAATGCCAATTAGAAGCAGTGGCCAGAAAAGTTTGCTAACCCAATCACTTACCCATCCAAGACTAAGATTGCCAAATAGTAGTGAAAGCCCGACAATAATCACGATTACTGCAAAAACAATGCGCATTGAATTGCTTGTGTCCAGTTTTGAGGTTGCAACATCAGGAGATGTTTGTATAGCGTCGAGTGGCTCATCAGGGATGACAAATATGCAGACTATATAGGCAAGAATGCCTGCGCCAAGAACTGTAAAAACAGCCCAGGCTATGCGGACGATGGTTGGGTCAATGCCAAAATACTTGGCCATTCCTCCGCAAATGCCGGAAATCATCTTGTCAGTTCTGGATTTATAAAGCTTTTTCATTTACCTGTTTTGGTTACTCGTCTTATTAAAGTGATTAAGGCATAAAGTAATGCCGCACCCAGCACCATGAAGAATGGCCATACCAGGACATACAATAAGACATCTGGAACTGTCCAGTTCATAAGATGGATGCCTTCGATTTCCCAAAAAAGCAGAGTGCTGATGAGATTGAAAAGAATTATCTGAAGCAAGGCAACCAGATAGAAGAAGACGAATTTTCCAAAATATATTGTCGCAGTGCCGACATTCATGGTCATGAGTCTGTCTGCAGCACCCGATTCATGCTCTTGAGTTACTGATACAGCACCTTGACTCATCATGTAGAGGGAAGATGCAAAGATGACAAAGTAAACCATGTAGTTTGGCAAAGCAGGAAGATACTGGTCGGGTGTAAAGAACCTAAACATTGTGCTACCAAGGTAGAATTTGATAAATAATGCTAAAAGGATGATTGATATGCCTACAGCAAAGTAGATGAGGAAGAGGAATTTGTTTCTGAATAGGACCTTGAAGTCTTTTGCGGTAATCACAAGCCAGCTGGTAAGTGCGTTTTTGCCCATGTTTCCTCCTTAGTCCCTCAGCTCTCTACCTGAGAGCTTGTAGAATACATTTTCAAGACTGCCTTCTGTGAGCCTGATGTTTTTGACTGGGATGCCTGAATCCGATAGTGCTTCCAGGATGATAGAGAGGACTTCTGTAGTACTCTCGAGTTTGATAAGCAGTGTGGAGCCAAATTTGTCAATGGATTCGATTGGCACGGAGCAGAAGAGCTGTTTGCGGATGATGTCAAGTGGGATGTTTTCAAGACCTTCTGCCTCCAGCTCGATTTGGTTCTGTTCACCAAAGCATGAGAGGATGTTTTCAAGGTAATCGAGTGCAAGCAGGGTGCCTTTGTTGATGATGCCTACTTTTCTGCACACAGCGTTAATTTCTCTGGTGTATTGTGTAGCCAGTATTATTGTCTTCCCTCGGTTGGAGAGTAGGTTCAAGCCATCGGTGATGATTCTGGCCGAACGGTCATCCAGGCCTTCGGTTGGGGATTCTAGCAAGATTATTCTTGGGTCGTTCAAGGTTGCAACGGCTATTGAGAGCCTCTTTATGTAGGAGTAGGAAAGTTCTCGGATGGGGATGTGTGCTTCGTGGGTTAGCTCGAAAATGTCGAGAGCTTCAAGGGTGATGTCCTTGACCTTTGAGCTTGGGGTGGGTGCAAGACTGCCAAAAAAATTCAGGTTTTGAAGCGCAGACAAATCCTGGTACAAAGCGATTGTGTCTGGTACAAGTGATACTATCTTCCTGGCTTTTTTGGGGTTTACCGCCACATTCACTCCACCCACGTGAACTTCGCCAGATGTAGGCTTAATAAGTCCTGAAAGAATTCCTATGAGGACAGTCTTTCCAGCCCTTGCCGGGCCAAGAAAGCCAAAACTTTCACCTTCGTTGACCTCGAAGTTCAGGTTCTCCAGAACGTTGGTCCCGAAGATGCTCTTTGTCAGATTCTTTGCTTTAATGATAGCTTCCATTCATGCCCCCTTACAGTCCGGTTGGTGCTTTAAGGAAAACACTCTCAACGCCGAATTTATTTGCAACGAGTTTGCCAAGTTCACCAATGCCTGTGGTCTCTGTGGCGTAATGACCAGCGATAATAACGTCTAATCCGTATTCCTTTGACAGGTGGTAGTCCTGGTGTTTTGCTTCACCAGTGATAAATAAATCCAGGCCGAGTTTGCCTGCTTCATCAATGGCATAGGCTCCGCCTCCAGAGACTACGCCCACTGATTTTATGTCTGTTTTCCCAAACTGCCAAAATGAAGGCATGCAACAAACAACGTTTTTGGAAAGACAGTCAATGAAGTATTCAATCTTTTTTGGTTCATCATATTGGCCGAAAACGCCAAGATTTTTGCTGTGATACTCGCCAAAGACCCCTTCGGTTCGAAGTGCAATTGCCTTGGCCAGCACTGCGTTGTTGCCAAAAGTCATGTTTGAATCAAGTGGGATGTGTGATGCCCACAAGGATATGTTGTTGCCAAAGAGAAACTTGATACGGTTGCCCATAACGCCTATTGGCCTTGGATCGAGTTTTTTCCAGAATAGACCGTGATGGCACATGACCATCTGGCAACCATTTTGTTTTGCAAGCTCAAAGGCTTCCATGCAGGCGTCAACAGCAATGCCAATCTTTGTTACTGACCCATCGCATTCAACCTGGAGGCCATTTAATGAATCATCGTTTCTGTCAATGTCGCCAAAGAGGGCGTCATCGCAGAACTTAGCAATTTGTGTAGCTTTCACTGTCATATATTGTTTTTTGCGCCTATGACTAGACCAAATTATTGTATATTGCAATAGTAATAATGTCAAATTATTTACAACATGACCAGTTTGAAGAAGATGATATAGATTTAACCGAGATAAATATTTGTCAACAGATTATGTGGTTGAATTTTACTTAAGTTGAATTAATATTGAGATGGAGGCATTATGAAAAAAGTATTTTTGTTGTTAGTCGCACTCAGCCTAATCATGCCGGCAGGATTTGTAGATTCTGCAAACGGTAAAGTAGAAGGTAGAGTAGGTTCAAAAACCGTCAAAATCTGTGATAAGGGCTACAATATCGGGTCTCCAATAACTCAAGTAGGTTCGGTTGTCTATTTTCCGGTTCGCTTCTTTGCCGACAGATTTGGCGCAGATGTAACCTGGGACAACTTCAATAGGACTGCAACAGTAAAAGGCTTCGGACTGAATTTTTCTGTGAATCTCAAAAGCGGAATCGTTCTAAATGTTAATACCCCAGTATCATTTGGTGAAAAACCACTGATCATTGATGGAAAAACCTCTATTGGCTTAAAAACCGCAAATGTATTGTTTGGGATCAACTTCTCTTCAAACGGCAAAAACATTGACTCAAATGTTGATTGCGACCGCATAAAGTATCGCTGGGCAGACTTCACCCTCCCAGTTGACCGAAGTCAGTTAGGCGAAACTATTCAGCTCTCGAAGGTGCTGGCAAATGGCAAAACAAAGGTCGTTGTGTTGGAGTTCTGGTACACCCAATGCACTCATTGCTGGGAACAGCTTGAGCATCTTGAAACACTCTACCAGAAATACAAGGATAGAGGGTTGGAGATTTTCAGCATCACAACCGATGGCCCAGGTAATGAAGGATCGAGATGGGAGAAGATTGAAGAACTCGGTTACACCTACAAAACCTTGCTAGACACCAAGGCTGAGACCTATGCAAGCTATTTCCAACCAGTATTTCCAAACCTCACTGTCATTGTGCCTGGTGAAAAGTTTTATAAATTGAGAAGAGACCCTGTTTCAAAAGGAGACAATGATGAGCTGGAAAAGCTCATTGAAAGCCTTTGCTCTTCTAACTAGCACACTTCTTTTAATCAGTGCCACAAGCCTGTGGACGATTTGGTGGAGACTGGACTATCGTGTTGTAGCCATTGGCGAAAAAAAACACATGCTTGAGGTTGGCCCCCAGAAAGTTGAAGGAGAATACTTCTATCCCCTGAGATTTATTGCAGAGCGAATGGGTCACAGAATCTACTGGATGCCTGGTCCTAAAACAGCTCTAGTCAGAGGTCAGGGAAGGAATCTCGAAATAACCAACAACTCCAAAACCTACAAATCGGGTGGAGTCGAGAAGACATTGAAAAATGCGCCATATATCTATCATGAAAAAATGCTCATTCCACAGGAGATAATGACCCAAGAGCTTGGCTTGCCGATAACAAAAGAAGACGGATACAATATTTATATGAGCATAGACCCAGATTTGCTCAAACCTTGGGCGGTTAATTTCACTCTTCCTGATATGGATGGTAACCAAGTCAACCTCTTGGAAACACTGGCTAAGTCAACAACAAAATGCATACTGATAAACTTCTGGTCATCCCGTTGTGATCCATGCAAGAAAGAGATGCCAGAGTTGGTGAAATTGCACAACAAGTATAAGGACAACGGTTTGGTCGTTCTTGGGGTGTGCACCGACTCAAGTAACCTGGAAGCTGACAGGGATGATCTTATAGAAAAACTCAAGATAACCTACACCATTCTACTTGATCCGCTTGCCGAATCCTACTACAAATGGGGCGGTCTCAATGTGCCCAACATGAGTATCGTGTCAAAAGAAGGCCTCATTATTTACCAGCATGACGGCTATAGTCCGCAAACTGCTATTGAGGCTGAGAAAGTAATTAAAAAAGAGCTAGGTTTGAATTAAAATATTTCTAGTTTTTTGCCTGCTTGATTTGTTCGATTACCCACTCGTTTATTTCAAGAAATTTCTTTAAACTTGAATCATCTAATAGAATTTTTAGTGATATTTGTGGGTTTATACTCCAATCAGTAGTTGTCGGCAATAAAACACCTTCAATCTCATTCAAAGAATCTATAAATCTTTTTTTATAAGTTTCATCATCGAAAGGTGGAAAATTCTTTAATGTGCCAAGTTGGATTTGGATCTTGCCATTATTATCAGCGGTTAGCCAAAAAATCTGGATACTTTTGTTTTTGTAGGTTAAGTATGGACCAATATAAGGATAGAAATGGCCTTTTCCAAATTTGAAGTTTGGCATATTTTCTTTGCACCAATCGAGCACTTTCTTAACCGCTCCAGCTATCTCCTTGCCTCTTGTTTCCTCAAATTTTTCAATAGCCAAATCGAGATTCCAATCAACTGAAGGTTTTTGAGTTCTGGGCTTCCTTATCTCTGCCTGACTGGTGTGTCCATAAATTGTGGGAACAAGAACTTTATGTTCGCCTGAAACGTAATGCTTGAGCTGAAGAGCCAAAATTTCTGTTGGCGACATCCTCTCATTGAGGAATTCAACAATTCTTCTTAGCTCTTTGGGGATTTCATCGGCAACAAAAAGTAGCCGCAAATTGCCTGTTTTGAGGTTTATCTCCACGTTCGACCAAAATGCCTCAATGTCGGCATCTTCACCAATGAGATTTATTAACTCATTATCTGGATTTTTCCCCTCTTTTTGCACCCTTTCAAAGAAAGCCTGTCTTATTTTCTCAATTGGCCAATACACCACCCCGTTTGCCGCATAATCAAGCATCTGACCAACGACCTCCCTTCTAATCCTCGTATCGGAGCTTCTTTTCACCTCAACTATCGTCGGGATTGCATCCTGATCCAAAAACAGATGATCTACAGACCATCTGTCAGATTCTTTTTCAGAAGAAGGAAGTCCAAGCTCACGCTTGACAAGGAGCCATCTTCTTGGATTTTCCTCGTCTATTTGCGATCCTGCCAGAAGATTTGGGTAGTTTTCAATAAGTTTTTGAAAATCGTCTTCTTTGAGAAATTCATGACTGTTCATTTCGAACAACTGCCCATCATCCTTTATAAAAAATATCCCATCTGCCATTTATAACCTCCCTATGCTAAATATCTAGGAAGATTATAGCAAATTAAATAAGCCCTGGTGATATTTGCCAGGGCTTTTATTTATGGAGTTTCTTTTGATTAATCCCAATTTTGTGGGAATGGATGTGGCGGAAGCGATTTCCTTGTGGGCTTGTCGGTTCTAAATCCAAGAGCATAGTCTGCGGCCATGAGAGCCTGTATTTCCCTGGCACCTTCATAAATGACTGCTCCTTTGGAGTTGCGATAAAATCTCTCAGCCGGGAATTCATTGGAGAATCCGTAGGCTCCATGAATTTGGACACAGTCTGAAGCAGCTTTTTCCGATGCATTGCAGGCAAACCATTTGGCCTGTGCTGTTTCCCTTGTGCATCTTAGGCCTTTGTTCTTCATCCATGCGGCCTGTAGGTTGAGCAGTTTTGATGCTTCATAATTCACTTTCATGTTGCCGATCATTTCTTTTATAAGTTGGTGGTGCGCAATGGGCACTCCGAAAGTGACTCTTGAGAGTGAATATGAGACTGATGAGTCAACACATGCTTTGACAAGTCCTGTTGCACCCCAGCCGACTGTGAATCTGCCCTGGTCAAGGCAAAACATTGCGATTTTAAATCCTTCGCCTTCATTGCCAAGCATATATTCCTTGCCGACCTTTACTTTGTCCATTGAAATCGAACCTGTGTTGCCGGCTCTTACGCCCAGCTTACCGTGTATTGAAGCTGTGGTGAGGCCTGACATTCCACGTTCGATGATAAAAGCCGAGAGGCCTGAATGATCTCTTTTTCTTCTCTTCTCCTGGTCAGTCCAGGCAAAAACAAGGAAAGTGTCGGCAACATCAGAGAGTGAAATCCACATCTTCTCGCCCGAGAGTAGCCATGAATCACCGCTTTTTTCGGCTTTTGTCTCAAGAGCCACAACGTCTGATCCTGCGTTTGGTTCGGTGAGTCCGAATGCGCCTATGCGTTTCCCTGATGCCAAATCTGGAAGGTATTTTCTACGTTGGTCTTCGTTACCCCAAGTAAGAATTGGAAGGGTGACAAGGCCAATATGAACCGAGAGGATGACTCTAAATGCTGTGTCAACATACTCCAGCTCTTCGCAGGCCAAGCCAAGCGAAACATAATCAAAGCCTGCTCCTCCATATTTTTCCGGAGTAGAAAGGCCAAAAATTCCCTGGTTTGCCAATTTGTCTAGGATTTTAGGTTCGAAAGTGGCTTTTTCATCCCATTCCTTGATGTGTGGTGCAATTTCCCTTGCGGCCAATTCCTTGACCATCTTTGCCACCATAAGTTGCTCGGATGTGTATTCAAAATCAATCATTTTTCCTCCTTTTGGTCAGACACATAGATGTATAATAACAAAAATCAACTTGTAAACAAACCAAACCGTTTTACTGACTAAGAGATATTGAACTTGATTGCTTCTACTTTCAATTCAGAAAGCATAAAGCAAAATTGAACCCTTGAAAACATTTGTGGAGGCTTTTAGAATCAAAGTCATGGAACAAATTGTGGCATTAGGTTCAGACCACGCTGGTTTTGAACTCAAGGAAATCGTAAAACAACATCTGCAAACCAACGGCATTAAGCACATTGATTTGGGTACAGACTCAACTGATGCCGTAGACTATCCTGACTTTGCAGTAAAAGTTGGCCATGAAGTGGCCTATGGCAATGCTTCTTATGGCATTCTATGCTGTGGTACGGGCATTGGCATGGAAATAGCTGCAAACAAGATAAAAGGCATTAGAGCTGCAAACTGTTTAAGCACCACAATGGCAAGGCTTGCCAGAGAGCACAACAATGCAAATGTCCTATGCTTGGGATCGCGTATCATTGGAAGCATCTTGGCAATTGACATTGTCAACACCTTTCTAAACAGCATCTTCACAGAAAGCCGACACACAAGAAGATTAAACAAAATAATATCATTGGAGGAAGGAAATGTCTGAACTTAACAGAATTGATCCAGAAGTTGCAAACCATCTAGAAATGGAACTAAACAGGCAAAGATGCAACATTGAGCTTATTGCCTCTGAGAATTTTGTTTCCAATGCTGTTTTGGAGGCTCTTGGATCAATTGCCACAAACAAATATGCAGAAGGTTATCCAGGCAAGCGCTACTACGGTGGTTGCGAAGTGCTTGATGTTGTTGAGCAGATGGCAATTGACCGCGCAAAGGAGCTTTTCCAGGCAGAATACGCTAACGTCCAGCCTCATTCTGGCGCACAGGCAAACATCTCGGCATACTTTGCCGTTCTTGAGCCAGGAGACACAATTATGGGTATGAACCTTGCCCATGGTGGTCACCTCACCCATGGTCACCCACTCTCAATATCTGGCAGATACTACAAAGTAGTTCCATATGGCGTTTCCCAGGAAACCGAAACCATTGATTATGATGAGATGGAAAAAATCGCCAATGAATCAAAACCAAAACTAATCATAGCAGGAGCATCTGCATATCCACGCATCATAGATTTCGAACGAATTTCGAAAATCGCAAAATCTATTGGAGCATTGTTCATGGTTGACATGGCCCACATTGCCGGTTTGGTTGCCACTGGTCTCCACCCATCACCTGTACCATATGCCGATATCGTTACTTCAACTACCCACAAGACCCTCAGAGGCCCAAGGGGTGGACTTATAGCTTCGAAGAAAGAAATGCAAAAAGACTTGGCAAAGGCAGTTTTCCCTGGCATTCAGGGCGGACCTTTGATGCACGTTATCGCATCAAAAGCTGTCTGTTTTAGGGAAGCCTTGCAACCAGAATTCAAAGCCTATCAGCAACAAGTTCTCAAAAACGCTCAAGTGCTTTCAAAAACCCTCCAGGCAACAGGTCTTCGCATCGTTTCCGGTGGTACTGACAACCACCTGATGCTAGTTGACTTGAGAAGCAAAAACGTAACAGGTGCCGAAGTTGAAAACCTAATGGAATCAATCGGCATTACAATAAATAAAAACTCGATCCCATTTGATCCAGCACCTCCGCTCAAACCGTCAGGTATTAGACTTGGCACACCTGCCATGACTTCAAGGGGCATGAAAGAAGCCGAGATGGAACAAATCGGCAATATAATAGGACGTGTAATAACCCACAAGGACGATGAAAAAATAGTTGCGGATGCAAAAATCGAAGTCAGGGAAATCACAAACCGCTTCCCGCTTTATGAAGGGATTTCATATCTTTAATGAATAACGCAATCTGGGCTTTCCTGGCAACATTTGCGGCAATGCTTATTCTTACACCTTCTGCCAGGTGGCTTGGTTTGAAACTAGATGTAACCGACAAAGCTGGCGATACAACACCATCCGGTGAAACCAAAATCATAAAAAAAACAACGCCCAGAACAGGTGGAATAGCCATATTTGTAGCTACATTTACTGTGAGTCTGATTTTTTGTGGTCTTTCACCAAGAATAATCGGTATTATGGGTGGTGCCGCAATCATCTTTATCGTCATGCTTATTGATGACATATACGGACTCCCTTGGTGGGTAAAGTTTCTTGGGGGTTTACTCGCGGCAACATGCCCAGTGCTTGTGGGATTAAGAATCGGTTACATCACAAATATTTTTGGGCAAGGTTGGGTAAATCTTGAGTGGCTCTCGATACCTTTAACCTATATTTGGATAGTCGGTCTCACAAACGCCACAAATTTTATTGATGGACTAGATGGACTGGCTCCAGGCATAACGCTAATTGCCTCTCTTGCCGCCGCAATCGCATCTGCCTCAAGAGGCCTAGTAGCTCCAACGATCCTTCTTGCAGTGATTGCAGGTAGTACGGCTGGCTTTTTGCCATTCAACTTCAAACCTGCAAAAATTATACTTGGAGATGCAGGTGCAAACCTAATAGGCTATCTGATTTCGGTTGTCACAATTTGGGGTACTGCAAAAGCCACAACTTTTGCCGTCATAGGCGTTACAATACTTGGCTTGGCAATCCCGATGTTTGACGTAGTTTTCTCATCAATTCGAAGAATTCGCAAAGGTCAGTCCCCGATGATGGGCGACATGGACAACATTCACTATTGGCTAATTAAACGTGGCTGGTCAGAGCAAATGGTAGTTGGTGTTTTCTATGCCATCACCGCAGTTCTCTCTGTGATTGCCCTCTACTTCACAATACTGAGGTAAAACATGAAAATACTAACGATTTTTGGCACCAGACCAGAAGCCATCAAAATGGCTCCCTTGGTCAACTTTCTAAAAAAAACTGATGATTTTGAGGTCAAGGTTGTAGTCACTGCCCAGCACAGGGAAATGCTTGATCAAGTTCTGGAGCTATTCAAAATAGTTCCCGACTACGACCTCAACATTATGAAAAAAACCCAGTCTCTAACAGAGATAACAGTCAAGGCTCTTGAAGGTCTGGAAGAGATCCTTCAGAAGGAATTACCAGATATGGTATTGGTCCACGGTGACACAACCACGACATTTGTTGGCGCACTTGCCTCTTTCTATCAAAGACCATCAATCCCTGTTGGTCATGTCGAGGCTGGACTCCGCTCTTTCGATATGCAAAACCCATATCCTGAAGAAGCCAACAGAGTTTTGGCAGATCATCTTTGTGACATTCATTTTGCGCCCACAGAACTTTCCAGACAAAACCTGGAGCGTGAAGGTATTAATCCGCAGAGAATCTTTGTCACAGGCAACACAGTTGTTGATGCACTCCAGCAGATACGCATAATGTCTAAAAATATGCCTTTACCCTTTGAAACCAGGGAAAATGAAAAGACTATCATAGTCACCATGCATCGCAGGGAAAGCTGGGGCAAACCTTTGGAGAGTGTTTGCATGGCAATCTTGCGCATTGTGTCGGATTTCAAAAATGTCAGGGTGGTTTTCCCATGGCATCCGAACCCAAAGGTGAGAAACATAATCTCTCCGATTCTTTCAAATGTTGAAAGGGTTCATTTGGTCGAACCACTGGACTATAAAGATTTTATAAACCTTATGGGCAAATCATTTTTTATGCTCTCAGACTCTGGTGGAATCCAGGAAGAGGCCGCATCTTTGGAAGTGCCTGTACTACTTTTACGCAAAGTTACAGAGCGTCCCGAGGCAATCTCATGCGGTATTGTTAAATTGGCAGGCACAAATGAGGATGACGTTTACAACTGTGCTGCAGAGCTTTTGCTTGACGAAGGTAAACGAGACAAGATGGTTCCTGATTCAAATCCATTTGGAGACGGCAAAGCCTGTAAACATATTCTTGATGCAATACTTACCTATTGGAGGAGATAATGGAGTCATTTGTCGTAAATGGAGGCAATAAACTCTCTGGCAAAATCCAAATCTCAGGTGCAAAAAACACCGCAATGCCCATTATAACCGCCTGTGCATTGGTTGGTGGTGAAATCACTCTTCATAGTATTCCAAAAACCACCGACCCGATAACGTTAATTGAAGTGATGAAAAAACTTGGCGTAAAAGCCAAGATGGAAGGCCCTGGAACATGGGTACTCAACGCATCGGGAACTATTAAATCGGTCGTTGATGGAGAACAAACTGAAAAAATAAGAGGCAGTCAAACACTTCTGGGCGCACTCCTTGCTCGAAATGGAGAGGCGACCATCCAATCGCTTGGCGGTTGCAGGATAGGCGCAAGACCAATTGATCTTCACATAATGGGTCTCAAGGCTCTGGGTGCTGAAGTGGAGATGGTCAAAGGTTCAGTCTATGCCAAATCAAACGGAAGATTGAAGGGTGCGCCTGTGTTTCTGGATTTTCCGTCCGTTGGAGCAACCGAAAACATCATGATTGCGGCTTCGACAGCAGAAGGTGAAACCACCATTGAAAATTCTGCCGCAGAACCAGAAATAGAAGATCTGGCAAGTTTCCTCAATCATGCAGGTGCAAAGATATTTGGTGCAGGCACAAAAACAATTACTATTCAGGGAGTTCAACAACTGCGCCCGACAGTGCACACAATTATTCCTGACCGCATCGAAACGGGTACATTCATGATAGCCGCCGCAATTGCAGGTGGAGACGTTCTCATCGAACCCACAGTCCCCTACAATGTCGAGTCTCTCATATTTAAACTCCAGGAGACAGGCATGCAAGTCAGGGTTGAAAATAACACCAGGATTAGGATAAAAAGCAATGGCAAACCAAAAGCAGTCAATATCAAGACACTTCCTTATCCTGGCTTTCCGACAGACCTTCAACCCCAAATGTCAGCAATGTGCACGATTGCAGATGGAGTATCTGTTATCACGGAGTCCGTTTTTGAAAGCAGATTCGGTGCTGTTCCAGAACTAATCCGCATGGGTGCAGATATAACAACAGATAGTCATTCTATAATTGTAAAAGGTGTCAAAATGCTACAAGGAGCAGAGGTTGCAGGCCCAGATTTGAGAGGTGCCGTGGCATTAGTTCTTGCAGGACTTGTTGCAGAAGGAAAAACACAAGTCATGGACACAAGGCATATTGACCGAGGCTATGAAAATTTTGAGCTCAAGCTTTATCAGCTTGGCGCAGATATTAGAAGGTCAAGTCAGTAAAACGATTACATTGATTTGGCAAGCTGATCCAGCTTTGCCTGTTCTTCAGCTTCAATGAGCGGGTTTATAATAAGATCCAAATCACCAAGCATCATCTCGGGAAGTCTGTAGACGGTGCATCCTATTCTGTGGTCGGTGACTCTTGTTTGAGGGAAATTGTAAGTCCTTATTTTTTCTGCCCTGTCACCTGTGCCAACCTGCACTCTCCTGGCGTTTGCGTGCTCCTTGTCTCTTTTTTCCTCTTCCATTTCAAAGAGCCTTGCACGCAAGACTTTCATTGCTTTTTCCTTGTTTTGGACTTGTGATCTCTCGTCCTGACAGGTGATGATGATGCCTGTGGGAAGGTGGTTGATTCTCACGGCAGAGTCTGTGGTTTGCACGCACTGACCGCCATTGCCGGATGATCTGTAGACGTCAATCCTTAAATCATCAGGTTTTATATCCACGTCTACTTCTTCAGCCTCTTCCATAACAGCCACAGTCACAGTACTTGTGTGAATGCGTCCGGATGCTTCGGTTTCTGGCACTCTTTGTACCCTATGAACACCGCTTTCATACTTCATAAATCTAAAGACATCTTTTCCTTCGATTGAAAAGATAACTTCCTTGAATCCGCCAATATCAGTGCCATGAGAGTTTATCACATCGAGTTTCCAGCCGCGTCTATCGGCATACATAGTGTACATTCTGAAAAGCTCTGCGCCAAACAAGGCTGATTCCTCGCCTCCTGCGGCCGCTCTTATTTCCATAATAACCGACTTTTCATCCCTTGGATCTTTGGGAATCAAAAGCCTATTTAACCTGTTTGATGACTCATCAAGGCTGGTTGTCAAAGCTTCCAACTCTGATACGGCAAGCTCTCTCATATCCTTGCATTCAGATGTGAGCATCTCTTTTGCGTCCTGGATGCCCTTTTCAAGTCTTTCAACCTCAAGAGCTGTCTTGACGACATCTTGAAGTTGGGATTGCTCTTTGGAGAGCTCCTTAAACCTTTTCTGATCGCTTACGATGTCTGGTTTTGACAGCTCTTCTACGATTTCATTATATCTTTTGATTACACCTTGCGCTTTGTTATTCATGCAAAAATCTAGTTTATATGAGGTCGGTGATATCGTCAAGTGGTTTTATTGACAAAGGTGTTCTAATTCATAAAATCTTTCCAGCATGGGCCGTTAGCTCAGTCGGTAGAGCATTTGCCTTTTAAGCAAGGGGTCGCAAGTTCGAATCTTGCACGGCTCAGATGATAATGGCCCCATAGTCTAGTGGTTAGGACGACACTCTTTCAAGGTGTAGGTACGAGTTCGATTCTCGTTGGGGCTGCCAAATCTGTCACATAATTTCCCAATCATGCTTCAATAGCTCAATTGTGTGTTATAACTGAATAATCTATGAGCAAAATATGCACATTTTGATTGATTTTCTACAAAATGATATGCTATTTGGGAAAGACAAGATTTAAAAAGGTGCTCTTTTCTGGCTATTGACAGCCTGTTTGAACCTGTTATAATACCCCTCGTATCTAATTTTGGTTTAAGTAAATGTGTTTATTGGCCTATTTGCGTGTGCTTATGCTGTAACAAATTTATATTTTTTATGTCCATGCGCATGAAGCTGAAACTCACAAGAGATGGTTTTTAAACGAAAGGAAGATGGTTATGAGAAAAATTAAATTACTTTCTGCGTTGCTAGCCATAGTGATGGTGTTGCCGCTCGTTGCAGGTTTGACAACCAGGGTCACAGCAGATGGTCCAAAATGGGAAGTACTGGCATGGCCACTAAACCCAGATCAAAGGGCCACAGTCGAATCACTCGGCATGCCAAAGCTTGCAGATTATGCCCAAGGTTCAATGCTTGTTGAAGGTGACCGCAACCAAATCACCAAACTTGCCGAGAACAACATCCAGTATACACAGCTTGGCAGAGCTGACATAACCTACGTTGGCGGCTTAACTCTTACTCAGGAAAAAAAGGGCTCAAAGCTTATGGCAGCCCCAAAATTCAGAAATGAAGTTCTTTCAGAACTTTCAAAGTACGATTATCCAAATATTGATTTCTCCTATTATGTCGTTCGCATGGTCGGCCCAATGAAGAGAAACTGGATTGACAAAATCAATTCTCTTGGTGGCTACATCATGGATGGTTATCAGGTTTCCAAAAACACCTACATTGTCAGGATGGAGAAGGCAAAAATAGGCGAACTGATCTCCCTTGATTTTGTAAAAGCCTACACCCTCTTTAACCCTGCCCTAAAATCCACAATCATCCCAGCTACTGAAAAAACCAAAGCATTCGAATCTGTCACCATAGCCGTTGCTGGCAATCTCACCCAAGAAGAGCAAAAAATCCTTTCAACTCAAATTTTTTCAATGGGATCAAAGACTGTTCTTCGCTCAATGCTAGAACGCTTCCTGGAACAAAAACCACCATCCAAGGCAGAAGGCATGAAAGACGAAGAGTATGATGTCTTTCTCAAGTCCTGGAAAGAAGAACGTGAGCCAATGCTTCAGTGGATCAACTCTCCATACGAAGAAGGCGCAAAGAGCACAGTTTTTGAAGCTTCAAACGTTCTCACAATTGGCACAGTTGGCCCAGTCAATGACATCATGAAGGACCAGGCAACCACACCGTTCGAGATTGGCTTCATCCACTGCATCCTCCCAAGGTCAAAAATTGCTGATGTTGCAAAACTGCCATGGGTTCTTAATATTGACCTTTTCGTCTCCCCAGAACCTCAAAATGACCTTGTAAACTACACAATCAATTCACATTGGGCATGGTCAGACACAGCAGGCATGTCAGGCGTTGTCGCCGATCCAACCGCTCCACTTCCAGGCGCAAGAGCTGACCTTCTCGACCATTTCGGCCTTCATGGCGAATCCCTTCAACCATCCAATCCAGGCCACCTTGGTGGTTCACACTATAGACAAATCGTTGCCATCTGTGGCACAGGCCTTGACACCGGTGATGTCAGCCTTGAAGCACCAGGCGTTCAGTACCGCATCACATCTAGATACGGTGCAGGCGAAGGTGACTTCAGAGGACGTGTCGTTTGGCACATGGGCTATGTAAACCACAACCCAACCTATTGGGGTAACTGGTCAAACAACAATACAATGTACTGGAATTGGAATCCACCAGGAACAAACACCAACCAGCGTTCACGCAACCCGCGTGGTCAGTGGGCAAACACTTCAAGACTCTTGGCATATAGAGCACCAACAGGCGGTGCAGGAGACCTTAACAATACCCTTGGCAACAGACAACTCCCATGGATGGACTGGGACGGCCACGACACTCACGTTACAGGGTCAGGTTTTGGAGATGGATACTGGAGCAGAGGCTCATCACCCGCAGACACAACTCAAGACCGCAATCCGTACGGTATTGCTCCAAACTTTGATCCACAAACATCAGTTGCACCTGGAACAGTCGCATCAGGCGCATCACTTCCAGTGCTCCCAGCTGGCTCATGGGGCGGTTTTAATACTCCAGCCGCAGGCTATGGCCCAGCAGGCAATGGCCCGAAGTGGGACTATCGCGGTGTCGCATATCGTGCAGGCATTGTTGTCCAGAGGGTCACAGACGCAAACTTTATAAGAGCAGGGAGATACTTTGGCTGGCCAATAAATGCAACAAAATTCTACTGGGCCTATGCAGGCAGACCACGTTACCTTGGCCTTTACAACACTCTACTTGGACCTCACCCAAACCACTACCTAGTTGCTCCAGACGCAGTGTATTCCATAGTAAACGATGCTTATCTTGTTGGTGCCAGAATCCAGGTCAATGCATGGGTTGTCCCCCACAGAGGTACATATCACCCACAAGTTGCAGCACTTGGTCCAAGCTCTTCAGACGACAGACAAGTCACCTATGACGCACTTGTCTATAACTCAAACGAATACAATCACATAGCAATGCAAATGGACAAATTCTGCTGGGAAAGAAAAGATATGCTTCTTGTTCAGGCAGGCACCACCAACACAAGGTTCGCAGCTCCATTTATATATGACTTTGAACCATATGACTGGACAGGCGGAGCAACTATGCCTCAAGGTGCACAAAATTGGAATGACGGCGGCGGAGGCTATTATTCATCTCCATGGTGCTTTACCACTCCAAACACAGCAGTTTGGCACATGGGCACAGGAAATTCTGCATGGCTTTACCCAAGGTCTTCAGATGTTCTTCCAGGCGCAGGTGGCCCTCCAGTTATAACCCCGGTGCCAGGCAGAGGTATTTATTACCCACCAATTGGTGATACCTCACAGAACCTCCCTGTCGAATTCTCCTATTACAACCAACAAACAACACAACCACCAACTTATGCACTCGATCAGAACACACCTGCCACACTCAATGGCAATTCAGACGGTAAAACAGACTTTGGCACTTCGGCACTCTCACCAGCGACAGCCAAAAACCCAATTACTGTAGGAGCTTCAGAATCCTACAGATCAATTGCAAACTGGATTAACGGTACAACCCCATGGACTTATGGCGCAATGTATGCTCCATGGTTCCCACAAAGCGTAAACAACATGGGTACTCCACAGGCAGGTTTCTCCAACACATCAAGAATCTTTGGTGACAACACTGCAAACTCGGATGCCCCCGCAGGCGTAGTTTCTGGACCAGGAGCAGTTCCTCCAGCAGGTGGTACCCCAGGAACATGGACAAACCAATTCCCCAACCCAGTCAACCTTAGTGCAGGTGACCAAGGTGCTGGTTACGGTATGGTAGCCGCATTCTCTGGCAGAGGCCCAACCCCAGACCTTGACTACTCACAAGGCAACCCAGCACAATGGACACCAGCTGGCAGAATCAAACCAGACATTGTGGCTCCAGGCACACAAATTATGTCTTCAGCTTCATACCTTACCAACTTCGGAATTTCCAGCAACCAAGGAGACGGCATATTCTCTGGAAACCAGTGGGATGGTATAAGGCAAGTTAATAACACCAACATTCAACAAGGCGGCCCATATCTTGCACGTCACCCAGGTAACGCAATATCCCCAGTTGCTGGTCACCCACTTTCACAGCACTATGCAATCATGGAAGGCACATCATGCGCAACAGGTTTTGTGGCAGGTGCTGCGGCAATCGTTAGACAATTCTATCAAAACCAGGGATTGACAACCTATCCGAACCCGTCATCTGCAATCATTAAAGCGACCCTTATCCATGGTGCCGCAAACCTTGGCGGCCAGGGTGACTATGACCCGCAATGGACAAACCCAGGCACAGGTAACTACAATGACTGGTGGATGCTTTCGGCAAAACCGTCTTATGACCAGGGTTTTGGCAGACTCGACATCAGAAAATCCTTATTCCCAGCCCAGCCAACAACCAGAATATTTGATGACCACACAGTAGGTATCACAACCGGCGAACGTCATACATCATATTACGATGTTCTTGACGACACAGTACCGTTTGAGATAACACTTGCATGGACAGACGTCAACTCAATCGCACAACCACAAGTAGCTCTTCTCAACGACCTTGACCTTATTGTCATCGATCCAGGCGGAACAGAATATCACGGTAATGTCTATTCCTCAAACTACAAAATCGATGCGCATACTGCAACATATGAAACTTGGGGAAGAGTTTCTCAGTCTAACCCAGGCGGCACCAACTTTGACAGGTCAAACAACGTCGAACGCATTGTTGTTCCACCAGGCGCAGTCAGAAGAGGCACATGGACAGTAATCGTCTCTGGCACCACAATCTCACAAACCTCACCAAACAACCCACAATCCTACGCTTTTGTCGCAACAGGCGGAAACCTTCGCGGTGCAGTCACTCCTCCACCAGAAGTCCCAGCAACCTCACCAATCGCTCTTCTTGTCATCGTCCTCGGCATGATTGTAGTTGCAGGTCTAGTGTTCAGAAAAAAATCAGTCCAGGCATAATTAACTCAAAAATAATCTGCTTTAGCTGAAAAAACCAAACAGGAGGCTATTAAAGCCTCCTGTTTTTAATTTGGTGACTTGATTCATTAAGTTACTGCTGGTAAATTATTTCCGACAGACTATTGAAAGGTGCAGACAATGAAAAACATACAGGCCAAAGTAATTGACATTTTTTCCAATTACAAGTCGCTTTGGATTTGGATACTCTCAGGGTTGGGCATAGCGATTTTCCTTCAAATACTGACACACCTAAACATCCCGACAATTGGACCAGATGGAACTCCAGACGGTTTTCTAAACTCTCTTGAAAGATTTCTTGCATATGCCACAGCTGTGCCATTGACAGCCATCCTAAACCTTTTTGGCATAAACGCCTCAATAGAAACAGCATTTCGAGGAAGCTCCGGAATGTTTATAAACCTAGGAGATTTCAAATTCAGGATAATCTATGAATGCACTGGAATCTACGCTTGGATTGCGTATTCTGCTGCAACTCTTGCCTATCCGACATCCATAAAGAATCGCCTTCTCGGTTTCGCAATTGGTATCCCAGCAATATACATCGTCAATTTGATAAGGTTTATATTTCTTGGAATCATTGGCGCAAAATGGCCATCTGCATTTGAATTTGCACATGCCTATCTTTGGCAGATAATAATTATTGGCTTTGTGGTCTTTCTTTTCTGGGGGTTTGTCTCGTGGATAGCAAAAAACAGCCTAACTCAAAAGAACTAATACCAAAAAGCAACAAGTCGTTGTTTTGGATAAGACTTGCAATAACGGCAGTTGTGGTGTTTTTCCTGTGGTGGTTTATTGCCCCTCTATACGTCGGGATTATATCATCATTCATTTTGTGGATGATGGATTTGATTGGATTTTATGTTGACAAAGCTCGAAAACCAACAGATGCAATCATGAGTCCTGTGATTCCGTTTCTTATTCTTATGATTGCAACATGGGGCACTAAACTTCTAGTTCTAAATAACAAACCAAACTGGAAACTGCTTACCTGGACATTTGTTATAACTGGAATTTTATTTGCAATATCAATGCTTGGTCAGCTTGTTGCTGTCTATATGGAAACCACAAATACAAGCTCTGATTTTCTGGTGTTTCTAGGCGGATTCCTCATTGCAACAGGGCCTGTGTTAATCCCGATTGTTGCATGGCTAGCATTATCCCATAAAGAATTAAGAGATATTTTCCTTAGAGCTTGAGATGCCTTGAACCAGGCTGGATTAGAGGCTTGCCTTCCTTGCATAATGGGCAGTCATCTGGCTGATAAGTGACAACATTCATTTGGATAAGTGGCACAAAAGGCACGCCAAAATCAACCTTTCCACCAGACCTATCAACCAACGAGCAAATAGCCACAACCTCTGCACCTAGTGATTGTGCCAACACGGCAACTTCCTTTGCAGAACCGCCGGTGGTGACCACATCTTCAACCACGACTACTTTTTCTCCTGGTTCAACCGAGAAATTGCGCCTGAAAGACATCTTCTCTTCAACCCGTTCGGCATAGATGTTTTTGCAATTCAATGCACTTGAAAGTGCGTAAGAGAATATGATACCTCCCACAGCAGGGCCAATTACGGTAGTAATACCCTTGCCTTGAAGTTTTTGGGCAAGCAGTTTACATAGCTCCTCAACCTTGTCTGGGTATTGAAAAACCTGAGCACATTGGATGTACCTGTTTGAATGCAATCCGGATGTGAGTTTAAAATGGCCTGTCAGAATTGCGTTTGCTTCTTCAAGAATCTCTACTGCCCTATTTGACATTTTCTATCTCCTTTATAAATTCCAGAGTCTCTTTTGCTGGATCTGGAGCCGCAATTATTGGTCTGCCTACCACGATGTAGGTTGCACCGTCACTTATTGACGATTGAGGTGTTGCAATTCGTTTCTGGTCGCCAACCGCATCCGTTGATCGTCTAATGCCGGGAGTGACAGCCACAAATTCCTTGCCAAAACGATCTCTTAAGCCTTTTATTTCCTGAGGAGAACAAACAATGCCATCACAGCCTGCCATAAGAGCCTGTTCTGTCCATCGCATAACGGTGTCTGCAGGTGTGTCTGGCAAGCCTATCAGTTTCATTTCGTTTTCATCAATGGAGGTCAGGAGAGTAACGGCAATAAGCAACGGAGGTTTTTTACCTGTTTTTGCCGACCATTCGCCAAGATTTTCCTTTGCGGCCATCATCATTGCAGGTCCACCCGATGCATGGATGTTCAACATCCACACACCCATGTTTGCGGCGGATTCTGCGGCTTCTGCCACGGTGTTTGGGATGTCATGAAATTTCATGTCCAGAAAAACCCTGAATCCTTTTTCGATGACCGACCTGACAAATGATGGGCCTGAAGCTGTGAAAAGCCTCATTCCGATTTTTACGGCTGGGCCTTTTGGTGTGATGTTTAAAAGATTCATCGCCTTTTCTTCTGTCAAATCAAGGCTTATAACGAGTCTTTCGCTAGCATTCATGAGTCACCCCCACTATTTCTTTGAGATTTTTGATGTTTTTTTCTTCAGCCCAATTATTTACCCAGTCCATCATTTCAACAGGAGCCAGAGGATTGGCAAAAATTGCAGTTCCAACCTGAACTATGGTTGCGCCTGCCATCATGAATTCTATAATGTCTTTGCCTGTCCAAACTCCACCACAACCTGCGATTGGAATTTTTACTGACTGCTTGACTTGCCAAACGCATCTAAGTGATAGGGGTTTTATGGCTGGACCTGAAAGACCGCCGGTGACATTGGCCAATGTTGGCTTGCGTTTGTCTATGTCAATTGATATTCCAAGAAAAGTATTTGCCACAGTCAACGCATCCGCACCGGCATTTTCTGCGGCTTTTGCAAGCTCTGCAATGTTTGTGACATTTGGAGTGAGTTTGACAATTATTGGCTTTTTTGTAGCGTTTTTCATGATTTTTGTCAGCGATTCGACATCCTGGCAAGATGTGCCAATTGTCATACCTCCATGCGAGACGTTAGGACATGAGACATTTATTTCAAAAGCGTGAAAGCGGTCGTCATCGGAAAGTCTTTCAACCACCATTTTATAATCATCAAATGAGCTACCTGATACATTCACCCAAATTTTGCAGTTGTAATCAATGAAATTAATTAGCTTGTCAGAAATGAAAACTTCCAGACCTTCATTTTGCAATCCAATAGCATTTAGCATGCCTGACGGAGTCTCTACTATTCGTTGGGGTCTGTTACCGGTACGGGGCAGAGGAGTGACGGCTTTGGTGGCGAATCCTCCAATGTGATGATAATCCAAAAGATCTTTGTATATTTCACCACAGCCGAATGTGCCTGAGGCCATAACGATTGGGTTGGCATACTCCTCTCCCAGAAAATTCACTTTGGGATTAAAAGCCATCTGCTACCTCACTTGCGTCAAACACTGGGCCATCTGTGCAGACCCTCTTGTAGCCGTTCTTTGTATCGCATACGCAACCAAGACATGCTCCAACGCCACAAGCCATGTATTCCTCAAGGCTGAATTGGACTTTTACGTTCCAGTTTTTTACATAGCTCCAAAGGGCTTTGAGCATTGGTTTTGGGCCACATGCATAAACTGGAGCAGAAAGTAGCAATTGGGATGTCATAAGGTCTACAACTGTGCCTTTGAAGCCAAGTGAGCCGTCATCTGTGGCATATTGGGTTGATTCATTAAATCTTGATGGAGCAAGGAATTCCTTTGTCTTTCCACCAAGGAAAGTTGTCGAGTTCTTTATTTTTGACTGGGCATACAAAAGAGGGGCAATACCTGTGCCTCCACCAACAAAATATGCCATACCTTCTGATGGTAGGTCAAAGTGTGTACCAAGCGGCCCAAGTACCGTGATTTGTGTTCCTTCGCCCAAATTTGATAGTTTTTGAGTGCCAGCTCCTAATACCTGGTAGAGCACTTCAACC
>Ga0351947_1011_pt1 | contig 23571 bp, 29 predicted proteins | sample BONcelT113001G13_FD_205815 | JGI IMG/M metagenome (GOLD analysis project Ga0351947, IMG submission 205815) | Enriched cells from coal bed in the Powder River Basin, Montana, United States - BONCAT cells T11 rep3 HSBNCT.T11.300.1.G13 ...
CCGAAGTAGAGCAACCTGCTAGTGAGTTTGTATTCAGACTCCGGAGCGAGCCGGTTACGTTGTCACTCCATGAGGCGGATATGGGCGCATGGGAGATGGTGGCGAAACATAATATCAAGGCGTACCTGGAAACCGAGCTGCCGGGGATACCTGTTTTCGTGTAACTGACTTTGGGTCGGTGGGGCTCTCCAATCCCTGCCGGCCGTTTTTTTGAGGGGTGTGATCATGGATAAAAGCGAGGGGTATCTTACGCATCCGTGTCAGGGGTGCGAGGTTGGGTATCAGAGTTGTGAGTTGTACTGCCAGTTGTTGGAGCGGTGGAACATGCGGCACATTGGAGATGTCGGGTGATAATTTGTCCCGAGTGCGGTGCCGAGCTGCGGCATGAGTGTGGGTGCGCGACCTGCCCAGTTTGCGGGTGGGGGTTGTGTGGTGGATAAGGATCTGCTTTCCTTTGCCGTCGTGACAATCCGGAACAGGGACGGCCTGGAGATCGATATTACCGACGACCCGGCGGAGCGTGTTCGCCGGGTCGAATCCGGGCGACTGGTGATGTCCGGCCAGGAGATTGAGCGCCTGAAGGCTGCGGGGATGACTTCGGACAAGGCGGCGCTGCTGGTGCCTTTTTTGACGGCGTTTCCGGGCGGAATTGTGGAGAGTATTGAGCCGAGTAGTGGGCCGTATCCGTGGGATACGGTGGAACCGGTCCAGGTGAAGGAAGAGAAGGATGGGCAGAGATCTTGGTGGTGATCGGAGACGATAATGAACAAACAAGAACATCTTATGACTGTATTCGCGGAAGAACTTGGCGAGGTTGCCATGGAGCTTCTGGACCTGCAGAAGCTGATTTTTAAGGCACAGCGATTTGGCATTGACGAACAGCGCGATTTGCCGACCAGTAATCGGCAACGGATTGAGGCAGAGTGGCAGGATCTGCTTGGGGCCGTGGAGAAGTTGCGCGAAGTCGGAATTGAACTGAAGCCGGATATTGCAGCGATCAGCGCTAAGATGGAAAAGGTTGAACTGTACTGCGGATACGCCGAAAGCCTGGGAACGTTGAACGCATAATATCAAGGGGGAAAAATGTTGCGCTGGATACCGCCTGAACAGGCGCCGAAAGACGGAACGGTGATTGTCGGTAAATTCAATGATACTCATCCTGAGCGAATTGTCTGCATGTGGGACACGCTTGAGGATTGTTGGGTTGGGGCGTATCCGCAGAATGATCCGGCGGATGGAAGGTTTTTCGAGAATCAGCATTTCCATGCTGATGATCTGGAAGTGTGGGCTGAGTTGTGAGCTTAAATGAATCTACAAAAGCCCGATATTTCGTGACGGGAAATAGAATTTCTCCGTTTGTTTGTGTCCTTGGGGAATGGAAAGATAATGCGGCGCTTATCAGGTCAGTTCGGGCGGGAGTGCCGATACTGACGCGGGAGATGGTTGAAGCCGAACATGAATTTTGTGCAAACAGTACCAGAAGCACGTTTGTTTACTGGAAATCGGTAAGGGAAATGCTTTGGACGCATAAAAGCCCTGACCTCGAACATGTCTATGATGTCCTCGTTCAACGTCTGAGGAGCAGGAGCGAGCGGATTAGGAAGGTTTTGGCACTATCTGTAAAACGCACAGCCGAGAAAGAAGAACAGCGCTCAAGAGATAGAAGCATTGCGGAGCTAAATAAGCTGAGGCGCGAGCCTCTTCACGAGAGGATTTTATGCAAGAGCCAATCATAATCGAAAAAGTGGCAAATGGATTTATTGTCAACTTAGCCCCGATGGATAGAGGTCAGTTTATCTCTCGGGAATCTGCTCATGTTTTCGAAAGTATGGAGTCATTGCAAGAACATATTAAAGAGTATTTTGAGTGATGATTTCAACCAAGTTTTTCCCGGCGTTATTGATTGTCCTGGATGTGCTGGCGGCGGTGGCCTATGCCTGCCACGGGGCGGATGAATGGCGTAAAGTTGTGTACTGGGCGGCGGCTGCCGCGTTGACGTATGTGGTGACATTTTAAGGGGGGCGTAATGGCTTCAAGTCGCAAAGGGATACTGGCGGAGAAGAACGGCCGTTTCCGGATCCCGGCTCAATTCGGTTTTAATTTTGAGGAAATGGTGGTGGATAATTTCGCCGGCGGCGGTGGTGCCTCGATGGGTATTGAGGCGGGCTTGGGCCGTCCGGTTGATATTGCAATAAATCATGACCCGGGGGCGGTCGATATGCACCTGGTTAATCATCCACTGACCCGGCATCTGTGTGAATCGGTGTGGGATGTCGATCCGGTGGAGGTTACTGGTGGCCGTCCCGTTGGCCTGGCGTGGTTTTCTCCGGACTGTAAGCACTTCTCGAAGGCCAAGGGTAGGAAGCCGGTTCAGAAGACGATCAGGGGCTTGGCCTGGGTTGTCTTGAAGTGGATAGGTAAGAAGCGGCCACGGATTATCATGCTGGAGAATGTCGAGGAGTTTGTTACCTGGGGCCCGCTGGTTAAAAATGGCGATGGTGAACATTACCCGTGCCCGAAGCGGCGGGGAAAAACCTTTCAGGCTTTCGTGAAGGCAATCCGGAAGCATGGCTATGAGGTCGAATACCGGGAGATGCGGGCTTGCGATTACGGCGCTCCGACATCACGAAAGCGGTTCTTCCTAGTGGCTCGCTGTGACGGTGAGTTGATTGTCTGGCCGGAGCCTACTCACGGGGATCCGAAAAGCGCAGCGGTGAAGTCAGGGAAGCTCAAACCGTGGCGGTCCGCTGCCGAGTGTATTGAATGGAGTAGGCCGTGTCCCTCAATTTTCCTGTCAAAAGAGGAAGGGAAGGTTCTGAATGTGCGGCGTCCCCTGGTGGACGCTACTCTACGGAGGATTGCCCGTGGTGTGATGCGCTATGTGGTGGAGAGTCCGGAGCCGTTTATTGTTTCGTATTACGGAGAGAAAAAAGGCGGTGGTTTCCGTGGGCAGAAGGTCACTGAGCCACTGCGAACGCAGACGACGGAAAACAGGTTTGCCGTGATTGCTCCTCAGATTGTGGGGATAGATCATCGAGGGGCGGGAGACTCTTCCGTGTGGCCGGGAGACTCTCCGTTGACAACGGTAACGGCTGAGGCCCGGCATGCGGTCGTAGCGACCTTCCTAGCAAAACACTATAGCGGGGTTGTAGGCTCCAGTATTTCCGCTCCGGTTGGGACAATAACCAGTGTAGACCATCATTCCCTGGTGGCGGCCAGTCTTATACGGCATTTCGGGGAGAGCGTCGGTCAAGCCGTTGATGCTCCGGCACCTACCGTTATGGCTGATGGCGGCGGAAAGACCGGGATCGTAGCGGCCAACCTGGTCCGCAATTTCGGATTATCTCATTCTGCACCTGCAGACTCACCTTTGCTTACTGTCACATCAAAAAAGAAAGATTCTCTGGTAACTTCCCACCTCGTGAAGCTTCGCGGTACCTGTAAGGATGGACAGGCGGTTACTGGTACGATGCCCACGGTTACAGCCGGTGGCCTCCACCTGGGGGAAGTCCGGGCGTTTCTTATCAAGTATTACGGTCAAGGGACGGGGCAATCTCCGGTTGATCCTATTGCTACCATTGTCGGGCGTGACCGTTTTGGTCTGGTGACGGTGAAGGGCGAAGAGTACCGGATTGCTGATATCGGTATGCGGATGTTGGCTCCAAGGGAATTGTTCAATGCCCAGGGATTTCCGGCTGATTATATTATCGACCGGACGGCGGACGGCAAGAAGATCACGGCGACTGAACAGGTCAAGCGCTGCGGGAATTCTGTTCCTCCTGCGTTTGCGGAGGCTTTGGTGAGGGCTAATTACCGTACGTCGAAGCAAATTCAGGATGGCAAGGGGCTGCTATGCGCATCCGCACAATAAAACCGGAATTTTTCATTGATGAAGACCTGCAGGACCTGGAAGCGGACAATCCCGGGAAGTATGTAATGCTGGTGTTCGCTGGGTTGTGGGGAAATTGTGATAAGCAGGGTGTTTTTGAGTGGCGGCCGAGAATATTGAATCTTCATATTCTACCCTTCCTGAAATTCGACATGGCAGAGACCTTGGGTATTCTCACGGAGGCGGAGATTATTATCCCTTTTGAGGTTGATGGCAAAAAATATGGTTTTATCCCGACATTTACGACACACCAGAGGATCACCGGCAAAGAAGGAACGGAACCGGCCAAATTACCCAGCTATCCCGGCAAGATACAACCGGGACCAAACGGGGACACACCGGGGACACAACAGGGAAATGATAGAGACACGGTAGGGATGACAGGAAGGGAAGGGAAGGGAAGGGAAAAGGAAGGGAAAGGAAGGCCTGCTAGTAAACAGAGTCAGTCAGAACAGACAGCCCAGGCTCCGAAACCGGAAGCGAGCGAGCAGGCTGTTGTGAGCCTGACTGAAAAGTCTCTCCGGAGAAGCGTGGAGGAAAAGCGGGACTGGTTGGTGAAAAGCTTCCCTGGCGCCGACATCGACCTAGAGCTTGAAGAGCTGGTGGCGAAGTATCGCAAGGAAACGATCGGTTCTGATCCGTGGCTGTTGGTGCTTCGCTGGTTTCGGAATATTCCCGACGAGAGAGCGAGTCCGAAGGCTGGCGGCGGGACATTGGCAGAGGAAACGAGAGAGGCAAACAAGCAGGCCTGTAGGGATTTCGCGGGAGGTGGAGCTGATGGTTGAGGCTGATAAGTCACGTTTTGCCACGGTGATGTACTGGCTGGCGGAAAAATATCCGCTGATAAAGGGGAAAGGGGCCATCAGGGAAGAAGTCCCGCGTGAGTTGGGCCGGAAGGATTTGGGAGACTGGTTTGAGTCGTTGAAGGATCTTCACATCGAGCGCATCGAGTGGGGGGCAAAGTGGCTGTTTGGACACTCCCGGTTCTTTCCGAAACCTGCGGATCTGCGAGATGCTGCTGAACAGGCGCCGGTACCGAAAGCCCTGCAGTTACCTGCTCCGACACTGAAACCTGATACGACGCCTCCTGAGGTGCGAAAGCGGGAGGTTGTTGAGCTGCTGACTCGGTTCGAGGGGAAGTTTGGGAAGTCGGAGAGGGAGGCGGTTCGTGGGTGATTCCCTTTTTATTCAAAATTATGTTGAACAATGATTTGAATTGCGGTATGTCTTTAATTTATGGATGAGGAAAGATCAAAAAAACCGGCTCACGATAATATCGTTGGCGTCGGTCAGAAGGTGCTCGTCGGTATGGAAGATGTGATGGGTTACGATATCTGCCTTTTGGAAGATCCTCGTCATGAAGTGTTTTGCCGCAAGTTTGCCGCGAACAATAATGCAACAAAATCATACATGATAGCCTTCCCTGGCTGTTCATACGAATCAGCAAGAGCGGCAGGGAGCAGATTGTTAGCAGAAAACAACATCAAGGTCCGGATAGCGCAGATTCAGAAAGAACGACTAGATCGAATCGAAGTGACGGACCAGAAAATAATTAACGAGCTGGCGAAATTGGCCTTCACGAAAGAGGATGATTTTTATCATGAGAATGGCAGGGTAAAAGCTCCTCACGAATTGGATCCACATGATGCCGCGGCGGTTCAATCGCGGAAAATCAAGGTTGTGGAGTTGTTTGACGGTAAAGGGAAAGACGCAGTGGCTATTGGGACTGCCACGACAACAGAGTTTAAGTTACATTCAAAGACGGACGCGCTGCAGCTATTGATGAGACATCGAAAGATGCTGACGGATAAGGTTGAGATGGATCATGGCTTCAAGGATCTGTCAGACGAGGATCTTATCAAGAGGGCGAAGGCACTCCACGCCGAGTTGGGGATAGGTGATTAGTGGCTAGTTATCAGGATCTCATAGATATCTACGAGGAACTGGACCGTCGGAAGCGGCGGAAGCGGTTCTTCGAGTATTATCCCGATAGCGGGCCGCTTCGGCGTGATCTCTATAAGAAGCACATTGCGTTTTTTCGGGCAGGTCTGTACTTCCGGGAACGGGCAGCTATTGCCGCGAACCGTATCGGAAAAACAGAGGGCATGGGCGGCTATGAAGTGGTTGTTCATGCGACAGGCCTGTATCCGGATTGGTGGCCCGGGAGACGTTTCGATCATCCGATTGATGCCTGGGCTGCAGGTACCACAGGTGAGACGACGCGTGACATCATCCAGACAAAGCTGGTTGGTCCTCCGGAAAAAGAATCAGAGTGGGGAACTGCGCTGATCCCGGGTCATCTGATTCAAAATTATGTGAGGAAGGCCCGGCCTGCAAACTCGCTGGAGGCCGTTATTGTTCGACACGTTTCAGGTGGATCATCAATTATCAATTTCAAAAGCTACGAGCAGGGCCGGAAGAAGTTCGAGGGTACGGCGAAGCATGTTGTGTGGTTCGATGAAGAGCCGCCGATGGATATTTATACGGAAGGATTGATGAGGACGATGACCGTTGACGGGATCGTCCTCTGTACGTTTACACCACTGGAGGGCTTGTCAGAGGTTGTTTTGATGTTCATGCCAGGCGGAAAGCTGCCGGGTGTGAACGATATGATCAGGCACGTTACCTTCGCTGATTGGGATGACGTGCCGCATCTTACTGAGAAATCGAAGCGTGAATTGTATGCCGCGTTACCTCCTCACCAGAGAGAGGCCCGTTCAAAGGGCGTACCTTCACTGGGGTCTGGAGCAATATATCCTGTTGCAGAGGAGATTGTTTCAGTAAAGGATTTTGTGATTCCTCGCCACTGGCCAAGAGCTTATGCAATGGATGTCGGCTGGAACTGGACGGCGGCGCTTTGGGGTGCTTTGGATCGCGAATCAGGTGTTGGCTACCTGTATTCCTGCTATAAGCAGGGAAAGGCTGAACCGGCAATTCACGCCTCAGCTATCCGTTCGCGAGGCAAGTGGATCCCGGGCTGCGTCGATCCGGCTGCAAACGGCAGAAGCCAGAGGGATGGAGAGCGTCTGATCAATATTTATCAAGACGAGGACCTGGATCTGGTCAATGCAGACAATGCTGTTGAGGCTGGGCTTTATGATGTATGGACGGCTCTTTCTTCAGGGACGTTGAAGGTGTTCAAGTCGATGTCACCATGGTTTGACGAATACCGGATCTACCGTCGAGACAAAAACGGGAAGATTGTTAAATCAAATGATCACTTGATGGACTGTACCCGCTACCTCAAGAGAACCGGATTCAGCCGGGCGATTGTTATGCCGATATCGAACAATGTCATTATGAATGTGAATCCCCGGGTCAGTGGAAGGCCCAGCGCAATGTGCGCATAGGAGTCAGGTATGCAAACCAATAGCAGTAGTGGCGTACCACCGGCAGAGCTTGGTGATTTCGAGAGCGCTCAATCAGAGATGCAGCGCTTCTGGTTCTCCTGCAGAAACGACCATGAGGATTATGTCCGTCGCAACCGGAGGAACTACCGCTATTTTCATGGAGACGGCGGACACTGGTCGGACGATGACCGTGCCTTCATGGAATCTGTCCAGGGCCGGAAGTGTTTCGAGATTAATCTATCGAAACAGGCCGTCTTGACCGCGGTCGGGGAACAGATAGCTACCCGTGCTGATATCACGTATAAGCCTAAGAAAGGTAAGGCCTCTGCGGACACTGCCGTTATTTGGTCGAAACTGGCAAAGCATTTCCTTGATCAAAACAATTTTCACATACTCGAAACAGACGCTTGGGAATCCGGACTGATAGCAGAACGGGGATATTACGATATCCGCATGTGTTTTGACGGAAACCTGAATGGCGAGATCAAGATTACTCTGCCGGATCCTGTAACAGTTATTCCCGACATATTTGCTACCGAGTATGACCCTAAAGAATGGCCGGGCGTTATGCGGTTCATGTGGCTGACGCTGGATGAAATAGCAGGAATGTATGGAGACGAAGCCCGCGAAACAGCCAAAAAAGACTGGGAAAACTATCGTGACCGGCCTTTAACTGATGAATTCCCCGTGGAAAATGCTTCCGATTTGAATTATGGCTTTGGCACCTCTCCTGGAGCATATTACCAGTGGTGGGACAAGGAAACCGGAGAACTGCGACTTCGGGTTATCGAGCGCCAGTTTTACAAGCGGGAGATGGCACTTCATTTCATAGACATGACCACTGGGGATACTGAAGTAGTTCCGCATTCCATGGGAATCAAAAAGGCACGACAGTATGCAGCCGATAACGGCCTGCTTCTTCAAAAAATGGAGGGGAAGGTGCTCTATTGGCGTGTCGTGACAGCAACAACAGTTCTGTTTGATGAACAGAGTCCTTACAAAACCCCGACCATTATTCCTTTCTTCTACCTGTTCAATAAGGGAAAAACAGGGAGTATGATTGCGGATGCAATATCTCCCCAAGACCTCCTGAACAAATCAGTATCGGCGGTTGTTCACTACCTGACGACCGTAGCAAACTCGGGCTGGCAGGTGGAAGAAGGCCAGTTGACAAATATGACGACTGCGGATCTGGCAAATGTCGGAATGAAAACCGGTGTTGTTATTGAGAGGAAGGCTGGGACACAGCCGCTTCAAAAAATAACACCGAACACATTCCCTACCGGCATGGATCGTCTCTGTGAAAGAGGCGAGGCCTGGGTTAAGGCTGCCACGGGGATGAGTGATGCAGAACAGGGACTTAATTCTCCAGAGGTGTCCGGTATCGCAATCGGGATGAAACAGTTTCAAAGCAAGCTGCAGCTGGCAAAGCCCTTATCGAACCTCCAGTTTACCCGCACGTTGGTCGGCCGGAAGATCATAGAGCTTGGCCAGCAATTTCTTACCAATGAGCGTATTTATAAAATTACCGGCCAGGATGATTATGGCCGGCCGAAGGAAGAGGAGTTGATTATCAACCAGGTTGATGAGTTTGGGAATATTCTAAACGACATCACCGTGGGCGAATATGAGGTAGAGGTCTCCACTCAACCGATGGCGGCGACGTATGAGGAGAGCCAGTTCAAGCAGTTGGGAGAGATGCGCGAGAAGATGAAGGTGGCTATCCCTGATGATGAGATTGTCAGAAGATCAAATATATCAAATAAACATGACCTGGCAGATCGTATCGCGAATCCGCAGGACAATGGGACACAGCAGGCCCAGGCCGCCATGCTGGAAAAACAGCTCGAAGAACTATCGGCAAAGGTTGAACTGCTCAAGGCGCAGCGGACCAAGGTTGTGGCGGAGGCAACAAATACCAATATCCAAGCAATGTTTGGGGCAACGAACGCGGGTAGGGTTATTGCCATGACTCCCGGGGTGGCGCCATTAGCCGATGAGTTGATGTTGTCGGGAGGATTTGAGGACCACAACGCGGCGCCGGTTATTCCCCAGAATGTGCCACAATTGACGCACGTTCAACCGATTACGCCGAAGAATACCAGTCCTAATTTTCCACCACAGGCAGATCGTGGTGTTACAGCCGGTATTGAAAGCGGAAATATCCCTACTATACCTTCTATTGCAGAGTGAGGGCGGAGATGGCTAGTAATCCACTGAAAAAACTGGACCCGGACTGGAAAAAGAAGCTGTCTGACTGTATGAAAGAAATCGGGATGCTCGATATGCCGTTTGGACAAATTACCGTTCATATCTCTGATTCCAAGGTGTCTGAGGCGCTGAAGCAGGAACGATACAAATAATTATTGACTTTCGCCATGGTTGCGTGATAATGGCCAAAATTGAATAGAACGCGGTAAGTCGAAACCTTTCAAGGTAATTGAGACCCGCACCTTCAGTCGAAACATGACTATCGGTGCGGGTTTTTTTCGTTTTATGCTGTTCAAAATTATTGTGAACGGATGGACATATGAACAGAGTGCAACCGATTTCGGGGAGGTCATGCATGGGAAAGATGGACGCACAAGAGAGGAAGTGGCGGACCGAGGAAGACTTGAGAACCCTTGCAAACGCCGAGGAAATCAAACGAGATCCGGAAAGAATGAAGGCCTGCAAGGTCATGGCAAAACAGCGCATGACTGACCTGGAAGGTGTTGTTTCCGGCGGCGGGGCCAAGGCTAAGGGGTAGGACAACTATGTAATTTTGGAGGAGGACCACGTGGACGCAAGAGACAAGACAAATGAAATGACGGAAGAACAGTTGGCCGAAGCACGGGGCGATGTATTTGTGCCGGAGGATAGTAATGAAATCGTGTTGAAAGGCGATATGGACCCTGGAATCCTGGCAGCTATTGCCGGAGATGAGGGGGAACCGGTAGATGACGAAAGTGGAGAAAAGGGCGCTGCTAAAAAGGACGACGAACAGGGCAAGAAAGACGACTTCATTCCGAAGGCTCGTTTCAACGAGTTGAACAATGAAAATAAACAGTTGAAGGCACGCCTGGAAGCTCTCGAAAAGGGCGGTGGCGATCAAATAGTAGTTGAGGAAAAGAAAGAAACTCCTCCGGACTTACGGACTCAGTTGAAAGAGCTCCGTACCTTGCAGAAAGACGCCTTACTGGAAGGCGACCATAACGAACACTCCAGATTGACCGACGAAATCGATTCTATGCAGATAGCGATTGCCAAGGCTGAAATCCAGGCAGAACAGCGACAAGAAAAAACTCAGGCCGAATTGGTTCAGGACCTGGATAAGGCGGCCTCTGCGGCAATGGCGCTTTATCCGTTTCTGGATAACAAGTCGGACGCTTGTGATCCGGTTGCAGTTGTCGCGGTGAGAAGTTGGCGGGCACAGCTTGAGGCACAGGGGCTGGCACCTGCGGAAGCCCTGCGCCAGGCAGTAGAGGATCTGGGACCAAAATTTGCCCAGATTAACGGTGTCGTGATCGACCCGGATAAGGCCGAAGATGTTCGCAAAGCAAGGAACCTGGAAGCTTTGAAAAGAAATTCGGACGCTTCCTTGAGACAGCCATCTGTATTGCCGGGAAAAACAGAGAAGGATTCTTTCGTCATTAACGTCAATGACCTTTCTCCGGCCCAGATGAAAGCCCTATCTGAGGACCAGAAGGCCAAATTGAGAGGAGACGTTCTCTAAGGCTTGTCCACTTACGGACAGAGACCGATGCCCCTTAGTGGTCGTTTTCGCCCTGGAACGGCGCAAAAAGTTCCCAGTGACCGACGCCCCTGTGAAGAGGTCGTTTCCGCCAATGCGAAGGCGCAAAACAACGCAAATCCAATGAGTCACAACGAAACGACAACTACATAACAAGGAGCGACATTATGGGAATGACAAATTTCGGGCAACTCGATCCCGACAAGATCAAGTTTATTCAGAAGGAAATCCGTCATGAGACGGAAGCATCTTCGTTTCTCCTCCCGCGCTTTTGCGGGAAGGGCTTCAATTACCCCATTGAAAGAATCACCGAACTGCGCAGGATGGAAGGCGGCGGTGAAGAGTGCATCATGACCCTGGTTAACCACCTGGTCGGTGATGGCGGGGTAGGATCCACTGGCGGCAAGCGTGAGGGCCGTGAAGAGCGGATGCACAAATCTCAACAGAAGATCCAGATCGATGAGATCTTCAACATGGTCCGCAGCGAAGGCGAGCTGGCCGAACAGGCCAGCGTGGTTCAGTTCCGCAAGGAAGCCAAGCCGGCACTCAAGTACTGGCATGCCAACAGGACCGATCAGCTTTTGATGCTGGCTGCTTCTGGTATTTCCTTTGCCTACAACCTGGATGGTTCTTTACGTTCGGAAGTGCTCGATGTCGAGGGAGTGCCGATCAGCTCCGACTTCGTACAGCTTCGCTATGCCGCCGATATCAAAGCCCCCTCTGCCAAGCGTCATCGCCGATGGGATGGTACGGCCAAGAAGCTGGTAGCCGGTGATACATCCGCGGTGGCCGTAGCTGACGTTCCCAGTTATAAGATGCTGCTGATGGCAAAGGCATATGCCAGGACTCACCGTCTCATGCCTCTCCAGGCAGGCGGGAAGCAGTGGTATGTGGTTCTGATGCAGCCCTATTCTCTGGCGATGTTGAAAAACGATCCTGACTACAAGAACGCCGTCATTACCGGCGGGGTTCGCGGGGATGATAACCCGTTCTTTTCCGGCGCAATCGCAACCATCGACGGTCTTCTGCTGGTTGAGTACGAATATGTATTCAATACCACAGGGGCTTCTACTCGTTGGGGCGCTGGGGGTGCTATCAACGGAACCAGGACTTTGTTGTGGGGTGCCCAGGCTCTCGGATATGCAGACCTCGACCAGGGCGGCGAACCGCGCTACGAGGAAAAGGTATTCGAGTACAACACTCAGAAGGGGATCATGGTCAGCAAGTTCGGCGGAATTCTTCGGCCGCAGTTTTACAGCACATTCGACCGAAGCGTCGAGGATTTTTCCTGCCTGGCCATCGACCACTACATGGAAGAATACTAAGCAGCATGGGGAGGTTTCGGCCTCCCCATGAACATTTCGAAGTAAAGGAGAAAAACGATGGGTGTTACGAAACATGAGGGGGTACAAGCTCCTTCGTATAAAGAGGCTGAATTTACGTTTGAGGATCTGGTTAGCGCCGGGTTTGTTCCTGCTATCGATCTGCCAAGTGACGCGGAGGTTATCGACGGTGCCATGGTAATTACCGAGGCATTCGACTCCGAGACATCGGATACCGGTACCGTCGGAGACGCGGAAACGGCCAATCGCTATAAGGCCGGTATCGACATGACGGCTCTCGGCACGTCAAAGATTGCCGCAACAGGGGTGCTTTGCAATGACTCCAATCGCAGGCAATTTGGTTTCTCCTGGACAGGTGTAGGAGAGCCTCCAACTGAAGGCAAAGGTAAACTCTGGTGTCTGTATATCCAGAAGAGCCGAGCTGATTTCGTTCAGCGGTAAAAATTCTTAAGGGGGCAGTTGCCCCCTTAATTCCATAAGGAGGTAGGTTTTTATGTCGGAAAAATATTGTGTTTTACCAGGACAACAGCCAGTCAGGCTCGCCTCAACTACGGGTCACGTCATTATCGTTGGAGAAACGCCTCGGGATATCCCAACTTTGTTCATCGAAGAAGCACGGGGCAAGGGCTGCTATACCGAAAAAGAGGTCGCGGACATCAAGTCCCGCATAATGGGAGAGGCTTCGCCAGGCCAGAAAACGGACAGCGATTCCCAGCAGGGCGAGTTTGGAGCCTTAATGGGCCAGGGCCAGCAGGGGAGTCTGTCGACACCGGACGCAGGAAAAGCCGGAGAGGAAGCTGATCCAAGGGTAGAGGCAATCAAAAATGCCACTATTGAGATCCTTAATATTGGTAATCCCGAGGAATTGACCAGCGGAAACAAGCCGAAGGTTGAGGCTCTGGAAGCAAAACTGAGCTATCAGATAAGCGCACAAGAGCGCGACGCGGCATTTGAGGCCATTACCGCAACTATGTAGCCACCATATTAAGGAGTTTGCAGATGAAAGACCTGAAGGGGCTGGTTGCACGAATGCGAGATGAATTTCTCGATGATACTACGGGAGCAGAGACCGGCGACAGTAAGTGGTCGACTCCGAATCTGGTTTCGGCACTCAATTCTTCCGAAAGGGAGTTGTGCCGAAAACTGTTTCTCTTGTCAGAATCGACAACTCCGGACATCTGCCAGGTTGCCATTACACTGGTAAACGGTGTTTACCCACGATCATTCTCGATCAGTGACAAGATTGTAAGGATCGAACGGCTGAAGTATCCCGGAGTAACCAAGCCCCTTCTGCAAAAGACAATACAGCACTTCGACGATAAGGATCCCGGCTGGGATGAAATGTCCGGAGTTCCGACAATGTATGCGGTGGATTTCGAAAGTTTTACCGTGACGTTCAACCGGCAGCCGGTAGCGGTTGGGACGGTGAAAATGGGTGTAAAGCGGTTGCCTCTTAATGATCTGTCCGAAGTGAACATGGCGGCATTCCCTGAAATCAGGCAGTACGAAGATGAATTGATCCATGGGGCACTGAAATGGGCTTACTTGAAGGACGATTCTCGCACGTTTGACCCGGTTCGGGCCGGAGTGTGGAAGAAGACTTTTGATGATGATATTGCCCGGATAACTCAGGACAAGGCGGCAATGAATCCACAAGAACATATCTGCCGGGCGGAGCGTTTCTAGTGAGTATCGTAACCTATAAAGCCTATGGACGAAACAACGTCGACAATGCACTTAACGTTGGTGCCCAGGTGCCGAAGATCCGTGCGGTTATCTTTACCGAGCTGGTGGATCTGGTCAATGCGGATCCGGATAACAACGGCGGCTGTTCGCTTCGGCCGGGGTACCTGCAGCGGTATGACGGTGATGTGCGGAGTATGTTCGCCAATGATGACATCATCCTGTACCAGGAAGGCCCGGCTCTGAAGCGGTTCAATCCTGCCGATTACTCCTCGTCGTTTCTGAATCTCTCGCTTGATCCCGATGTCGACGCTAATTTCTGTGACGTGAACGGGCTGGTGATGTACTCCGATGAAACCATTCTCCGGAAGGTTTACGAGGGTGCGGACTATGGCCTGACGGCTACGACGGAGGAATTCAAAGTTACTACGCCTGCCGGGCAAGTGATGGCGGAGTTTTACCGCAAGCTGCTGGTGGGTGTGGGGAGTGAGTTGTGCGTCACGGATCCGGATAGCGTGGATTATATGGATTCGCGATTGTGTCGCTTTCCCTTTGGCGGAACGATCCTGATGATCGCTCCGGTGGATAACGGGGTGTATTTATCCACCGATACAAAGATTTACTTCCTGGCCGGTGGTAACCAGATGGAATGGAGCCAGCCGAGGAATGTGCGGAAGGTCGCCGATTACCCGGCTATCAAGGGTACCGCTATCCGAATGAAGGCGGAGAAGACCGGTTTGGAGAAGGTTGATGGTAATCTGGTGATGTTCTCAACGGAGATGGGCTACTGCTATGGGTTGAATGACGGGGTTTTGTTGAACGTGACTGAGGAGCGGGTGCGGCCCGGGGTGTTTGCAGCCGGTACGGCGGTGCTGCGTGAGGGAAACACGGGTAGGCATTACCTGGCGGTGCTGCGGACTGCTGCCGGTGCTTTCCATGGTGAGGTGGTGAATACTAAGACCCAAGGGGCTGCTCGTTACGAAGGATATGATTTCCGCGCTGTTGTTTGTCACAAGGGGCGGTATTTTGGTTGCAATGCAAACGGGATCTTTGAGTTTACCGGTAAGAATGACGATGGTGCGGCGATCCAGGCAAGCGGTTTGAGTGGGATATCAAATTGCGGTAGCAATACGGAGATGTTCTTTCCTGAGGTTCATTTGACACTACGTTGTGAAGGAGAAATGGAGTTTTCGTTGGCCGTTGATGAAAAGGCGCCGATCACTTACCCGGTTTCCTGGGGCGAGGGAACGGAAGGTATCCACCGAAAGCTCCGGAAGTTGGCAAAGGGTGTGAAAGGTGGACAGGCTCAGATAGGCTGGCGGAACGTGGACGGGTGCGATTTCTACATGCAGCAGGTTGAGCTGGGGATATTGCCGACTAATAAGAGAGTGAGGTAGGGATAAATGAACTTGTTTAAAGGTTACTGTTATATCTATTTTCCATGGTTATTCAGACCAGGCACCTGCTCGCTAGGCCATAAACATTACAAGTTAACGTGGTGTTTGCGGGGCGGCAAGTATACGAAAAGAGATTATTACGGCAACCGTTTCACAGCATCCACAATGTGCTTTTTTAAAAACATTCCTTACTATTTTAACTATTTAATGCGTCGGAAGGTGAGGTAGCTCATGGCTGATATTGATAGCTTTACCACGTATGTCCAGGGGCAACTTACTAGCGTCATTGCTGCGGCAGAAGCGGCGGCTGGCGATCTTGAAGCTGTGGCCGAAGGATATGTTGATTTCTTCACCTTCAATCCCCCTCCAGAGTATGACGACGCAACACAGATGGTTGCTTACGCTCCTGCCAGTGTTGTCATGGATGCTGTTGACCCGTTTTCCGCTCCGACTGCTCCAACCTTTCCGGTGATAACCGCTCCAACCGTGACCACCATTGACCCGGTGGATTTCACCGATGCAAACGCGGCGCTTGCCAACTTTGATCTTTCCGCTTTTGACCCCGCAGCTGTTGATGGTGAGATAGCCGGACTCGCGGCGAAGGTGCTGGCGTTCATTGACTCGGGAGGCCCTGGAATCAGCGAGGCGGTGCAGACGGCCCTGACGGACAACATGCGGGAGCGGGATCTTCAGATTCTCGATGATGTTCTTCTGCGAGTAAGGCACTCGGATGCTCTCAGCGGATTTCCTTTCGCGACTTCGATTACTGATGCCGGGGAAGCTGAACATCGTAAAAAATGGCAAGACGATTACTCGAACCGCAACCGGGAAATCACGGCACTCATGACCGAGCGGGCGCACCAGACGGCAATGAACGGACTGAACGCCGGAGTCCAGTTAACGCAGATAAAATCCGGCCTGATTACCGATGTCTGGAAACTGCATTACTCGATGCAGGGCTTGATCCTCGAAGAGTTCAAAGTGTTGCTTGTCGCGGAGCAGACGAGGGTAGAGACGGAATTGCGGAAGATTCTGGCTGACTACGAGATCTACAAGATCCGCATGACGACAGAGTTCAACGTCAAGCTCGAAGAGTTCAAAGTGCTGGCGTCTGGAGAGGAAGTCCGAGTGCGGGCAGAAACAACTCTTGCCACAGCCAAGGCCGAAGTTGCCATAAAGGCGAACGAACATCTCTTGCGGGCGGCTGTGGCGGAGGTCGAAGCTCAACTCTCAAAATGGACCAACACAGCCAACATTCTTACGGAGCGGGGCAAGGCCAACATACAGCAACTTGCCAGTAGCAACACTGTCAGGGTACATGGAGCGGGGCAGCAAGCTCAACTTTATTCTGGAGTGGTTAACGCTTGTGCTCAGATGGTCAATACAGTTCAAGTGAAAAAGACCTGATCATGGGTATTCTTCCTGATTGGCTGGGAGAGGGCGGGTTTATTGCCGTGGCGGCAAATCCACCACCGAATCCCCAGGGGGCGAGCTATGCTCGGCGGCCGACGTCTGTTCGGGAGCTTTCTTTCCAGGTAGCCACGGTATATCCGGCCAGGGTCGCCGATCTGGGGTATGAGGTTGTCCGTCGCGTAGCATCTCCTGGTTCGGTTTCGTACCAGGACACCATCAAATTTCCTTCCAACATTTCAACAGCACAGTATTCCGGCGGGCAATTACGGCCGCCACAGGTTCAGAATCTTAGCTATCAGTAGGAGGCCTCATGTCCGCCACAATCGTTTTTACTATCCCTGAACCAGCAGCCGGAGAGGATGTTCCGGTAAGTGTCGTTTGGTATGACTCTGCCGACGGTTCCGGTTTTGCCTCAATCGGTGAGAAACTACTGAATGACCAAACGCCGAATCCCGAGACCGGCAACCTCACTTATGATCCGGTGACCGGCACCTATAGTTGGGAGCTGGCAGCGGCGGATACTTCACGGTACCAGCTGATCAAAACCAAGAGCGCCGGCGGGATTGAATGTTTTTCCGGGGTACTGATGCCGCCACTACCGAGTAACCCGGTGTTGCAGAGCGTCTACGGCAGTGCCAAGGAGTTTGGTGTGGCGACCTGGAGCGTGGGCGATACTGTGGAGATGACCATGACTCAGGATCAAATGGTTGACGGCGTGATTCTGGAACCGGTTACCCGTACGGTCTTGGTCGATGCGAACGGCATGTTTGTCCTGACTCCGGATAAGGGAGTGAAGGTGAAGGTTCAGGTGAAGAATCAGGGTACCGGGAAGATTTACTTTTCCAAGTCGTTCACTGTTTCCAGTGAGGACCAGAAGAACATAAAGGACTACTGATATGTTTGCTCTGCCGAAATGGATGACCGATATAAAGAAGCTGTTTGCTACGGCTGACGGGAAGGTGCTTGGCCGAGTGGATGGGGCTTGGGAGTTTCTTTCGTCGTTCGTGCCGTCCGCTCATAAGGCGGGCCATGCGACAGGCGGGAGCGACGCGCTAACTCCTGCTGACATTGGAGCTGTAGATACAAGCGACTCACGACTGTCGGATGCAAGGACACCACTATCACATTACCAGGACGCAAGTTCCATTACCGTTTATACGGAGAATTTCAGCGGCAATCTCTCTGCCGCAGACGACACGACACAGAAGGCGCTTGAGACCTTGGATGCCCTTGTTGCGTCAGGAGGTACAGGCGGAGACTCTGGCCCAGGAGTGCTCGTTTTTAACTATACACACCTTCAAGGAGGTCTCTAATGGCGGCAAATATTACTCCAATTTTCCCTATAACTCCAAGGATTGAGACACAACAGATAGCCACAGCCGATGGAACAGATAAGAAGTTGATCTTCGCGCCATCAACAAATGGTTCAAGAGTTAACATAATAGGAGCATCTTCTACCGACACGGCGATTATTACCCTCAATTTCTATGTGTCAAAAGATAGTGGTTCCACGTTCAGCTTTTTAGGTTTTCTTACCATTGCGGCTGGTTTCCAGGGGGTAGTTTCGTCGGGGATACCTTGCTTTGATCTTGCCGTAGGAATGGCAATCCCTAGCGGTTCCGATATTTACGTTGCCGCATCAGCGGCAGTTACAGTGGATAAAGTGGTTAGTTTTAGCGTGATTGGAAGTGATTACTGATGAACGATTTTGTTGCTCCAAATATTACGAAAATTTCGTATTGCGTCGGTGCGGACAACGCTCCTGATGTCAAGAATATAACTATAAGTCAAGATATGCTTTTACCGTCTGTGCAAGATGGCGATATGGTTACTTTCTTTGCAAAGAACCTTACAATTGATGCCGGGGCTACGTTAACAACAGAAAATCGCTGTAAAGGCATGAGAATTATTTGTTTCGGGGATTGCACTATCAGCGGAAAAATATCAATGACCGGTAGAGGTGCTTTTGCCGCAGGAGAAGACGTTACTATTGACATAGCAACACAGTCATTATTCACCGTTAAATTCCCTGCTGAATTGAGGGCAATAGACATCTATTTGAAAAACTTTTTTAACCCTGCCAGTGAGTTCTCTGATATGCCGGAAAGTATCAGGCCGGTGATTGAAAAAGAGACTTTAACAGGGCAATCCCTTGGCACCGTTCCGGCAGTGGGTGGTGCTGGTGGCACGGCACCATCTAATGCGGGTGGCACAGCAGGGGCGGCTGGCACTAACAGGGCCGCTGGTGGCGGAGGGTCAGGCGGCAGTTATATCTCGGCTGGTTATGCCGGTGCCGGTGGAATAGGTACAGCATTTTCGGGTGGTCCTGGGGGTGGTGGGGCGGCAAGCAATACCACAGGGTATCACGCCTATGCGTCATCGGGGGCTAATGATGGAGGTGCGGGCGGATACGGTGCTGTCAATATGGCAAGCACAGCATACGCCCAGGCCGCAGGTGGTGGGGCTGGCAACCCAGGTGGTGCCGGTGCAAACAGATTAACCGGTGTAGGTAATCCCGGTTCTGTCGGCACTGGCGGACTGTTAATCCTGATAGTATTGGGTAATTTAACTATCAACGCTGGTGGAACTATTGAGTCAAAAGGGTCTACTGGGGGTAGTACATCCAGCGCGACTTATGCCGCTGGTGGCGGTGGGTCAGGTGGTGGGAGCATTAACATTGCCTACGGAGGATTATATGCCAACGCAGGAACAATAACCTCGTCCGGCGGTGCAGGGGGATCTAGCACTCGGACTGGGGGGGCAGGCGGAGCGGGCTGTATTACTATTGAACAGCTTTCAACATAAAAGGGGTTTCGCGTAATGCTTTCATTCTTTGATGGATACGAGTCAGGGGTATCTCCCTCCGTCCGGGTCCGAAATGTCTTTCGGGAATATTGGGACTTCACAGCTCTGCAATGGGTAGTTAGTGAAAGTGCCGATACGAGGCTTAATTATGCCGAATCAGAGAATGGAGATGGTACCAGTCTTTATGTAGTGGAGGTACCAGTCCCTCTTGGCGGTCCGTATATCCAAGAGGCGGTCCTGCCATCCGGCGAAGTTTTAGGTTGCGATACAACCGCAATCGACTCTACGTTGTCTGAGTCTGTTGCGGTAACTCCGCCGACAATAGTTGAGATCCGGCAGGAGCTGGACACCAATAGCGTGAAACTGGCGAATCTGGATGTCGCCGTGTCTTCCCGCTCTACTTACAATGGCGGGCAAGTGGCGTCAGTCCTTGGCTCGGTTGGGAGTGTAGCCGGTGCAGTAGGTAGCGTGGCCGCACCGGTTACTGTCGGGATCAATCAGGACAAGACCGGTTACAGCCTATCAATTGCCGGGATACTGGCGATCTGGAACCAGGCTACCGGAGCGGCTGGAATCCTTGTTAACACCATTGGGGCAAAGGTCAGGGATCTGGTGCTCGGAGTTGACAATAAGGTGATGGTCTCCGCAGATCCTCAAGACTTGTCAGCAACATTGCAAGTTAACGCGAAGGTGGTTGGGGACAAAACCGGATATGCGTTAACTTCGGCCTATGATGCGGCGAAGTCGGCGTCATCTCAGACATCTGTTAGTGCAATCCCTACGAGCCCACTTCTCGAAACAGACACCAGGCTGGATCACCTGGACGCTAATATCTCTTCAATACCGACAGATCCCCTTCTCTTGGCGGATTACACAGAACCAGACAATGCGGCGATTGCTTCCGTCCTCCTGGCCCTCCAGCACACAACCTATGGCCTAGAGCGCCTGGATACCGAGATTGATGCTATTTCTATCACTCTTTCCTCCGTTGCTTCTGGTGATGAGATCCAAACCCTGCTTGACAGGTTGAGTGTTGCCCGCGCTGGACTGCTCGACAATCTCCAGTATCTCACCGAGGCGCCAGGCTTGACAGTGGATCAAGTTAACACACTCACCGAAGCCAGGGACGAAGCTCGTCTTTCAAGGCAGATGCAAACTAATAAAGCCATTATCGCCAATGACGGTCTATCCGTTACAATCTACGCCGATGACGGGTTAACACCTCTCTGGGTTTTCTCGATCCCGGACAACAAGCACCGGATACCGGCATGATCTTTACCCATGAGCAAGTGACAGGCGGGGAAGAATACCTTGGCTTTGCTCGGCAAAAGCTCGCATGGATGGACAAAGCTCGCCGTGAGGCCAAGTCGCCAGTAATGTCTTGGGGTCCGTTCCCCGTTGATTCAGTGGAAATCTTCATTGTATCTGCGGACACCGGCAACCTGATAAGGATTGAAAGCATTGTGGGCGGATTTATCTGCCATCCAAGGGACATCACCAACAAGGGTGGCGCAAAGCCTGGAGGAGTGGCAATAACTCCAGAATACACCTATCCCTTGGTGGATGATGATCTTGGAAGTAGAGTTTTGACCTTTGAAGATGATGCCTGGCTGGTCTCGTCGGATGTTGAAAACTATGGGAATCTCTATTGGATGGGCGGCGGCGGTGATGTTCTTTCTTGGCGTGGTCCTGCCGGTAGACAGTTTGAAATGGATAGTCTTCTGACGTTTCCAGGTTTTACGGAGTGGGATTACACACAGATGGTCGATGGGTTTGAGGTGGAGCACTACACACCTTACCGCAATCTTGTCTACCAGGACGGCGAAGTGCTCAAGGAATTTCTGTACGGTTATAAAGTCCTGGGTTGTGCGCTGAATGGCGGGTCTCTCGTCTCTGTCGTCGGAGTTGATTATGCGGGGAAGACGAATCCTGACGGGGGCATGGATGGTTTTTATGACGAAGTGTGGTTTGGTGATGAAAGGATAGGCTGGCAAAACTCTTCCCGGCCGAGTGTTCCGTGGTTCTTTAACCCATCCGGCACAGAAGCAGTCAATGGGAATCGAAAGGTTGTTATCGACGTAGACAAAAATTGCATTTTCTCTGCTCTTGAAGCCGGAAGCGGCTCGCAGAACAATTTATTTGACGGTACAGATCCAACAAGTTGGGGTGTGACAAAGAACGGATCATGGCCGATGTTCCGCGATTTTAACGGAATTGCCGAGCAAGGCGTCATGCTTAGTGTTGATGTCAATGAGCAAACAAATTTGACTGGTACTACCTCACAAACTTATGATGATCTATCCGTCATGATTTCTGGTGAGCCGGTACTTATTGGTGGTTATCCGTATATTGGTAGAAGCTACTCAGTTGAAAACATGTGTCCGAACGTAGTGTTCTCAGCACCGTGCTTAACATTCGAGGGTGGAACTGTCACAGAAATGGAAGGTTGCTGTGCTGATATTACTATTACAGCAACAGACGAAAAAGGTAATACTGCGTCTGCTACATACAGTGGCGACGCTCTTTCAGATTTAGTCATGGTAGGAAGTGAGGACGTAACCGTTGGAGCTAATTATGGTCTGTCAGGTATTGACGACCCTCGTCACCCTATTAGTTGGTCCTTTAATGGCGGAACCATAGACTCAAATGGTCAAATAACCACTATTACCGGTTGCGGGATGGGGAGTGTTACTGGCACCGATGCTTGCGGCAGGAGCGCCACGATGGCAGTGAGACTGCCATCGGGTGTGTGGGTTCAGACCGGTATTCACACGGGTTGTAGTGTCGGGGATCAATATTGTGGCCAGGTTGGATCAACATATATCAGTGGCAACTATAAGGCATACGCGAGTATCTCATGCGGGAAACCTGTTAATTGCCCATGGCCATACAGCCCTTGGTTTTGCCCTGGATGTGGTGCCGGTGGTACTGGAGGCGGTGCGCCTGGGTACTCAATAGGAATAGTTGGTACTTGGTACTCGTATGAATGGAGGTGCCCATAAAATGTTGTGCAACAATAACGCTAGGTTAACGATAGTTATGACGATGTTAGATCCATATGATTACTCTGAGTTCAAAAAACTCTGCGCTGACAGTGGGGTGGAACCTCTTGCTTTTGGGGAGTATGCTCAAAAGGTGGAAGCGGTATTATCTGCCGTTGAAGCGTATCCTGATATGCCTATCGTTGACGCTTACATGCAATTCGTAAAAAACAACGCTGGACACTTATCGGCACCACCAATAGCGGTTGACGATCCGAAGACAGTCCGTAGTTCACAGGTTAAGCATGAGGAAACCCCAAGTCAACCAACTAGCTCAAGTGGTTGTGGAACCTGTGGTGGGGGTAAGGTCAGGTGACTCTAAATACTTGTGATGGACCGCACTATAGTTGCGAAGATCCTATTGAGTGGTTAGTCGGCGGGGAATCAAGCCGGGGGCTGTCGCAAGTCAGGAACAACAAAACATCTTTTATGCTTGGAGAAGTAGAGATAATTGTAGCTTCCATCAACAGGTCTCTGGCAATTAGCATCGCAGATTCATGGGCATTGGAGGGGGCTTTTCTCATGCGCGACTCTGAGGGTGACTTGTTTGATTGCGGCGAGTTAACATATGATCCTAATGGATCTATTTCGGAAACATGCACATACATAACTACGGTTATTCATTTTTTGGACACCCGGTACAATAACGGGGTCTTTACCGAAACAAAAGAAGTTCTGACATTCAGTGATACCGGAGATATGTGCGCCTTTAAAGAGGCATGGGGGATTCCCTGGTACCATAAATTCGTTATCACGAATCATACTGTAGTAACCACGGTCACTCATTTTATTGTCCTGGCCGGGGTGAAAACGGTGTTGAAAGAAGCGGTTTCCACCACTTATCCGAATACGGCTGAAAATCCATTGATCCTTGTCTATCCGAATCCACCGTCAGCGGCTATTCCCTGGATTAATTG
>Ga0351947_1012_pt1 | contig 23041 bp, 15 predicted proteins | sample BONcelT113001G13_FD_205815 | JGI IMG/M metagenome (GOLD analysis project Ga0351947, IMG submission 205815) | Enriched cells from coal bed in the Powder River Basin, Montana, United States - BONCAT cells T11 rep3 HSBNCT.T11.300.1.G13 ...
TGGATTGCCCGTGGCTTACTGCAACCGATGTGGGGGAGAACCTACAACCTGAAAGACTACCACAGCATCTTGCTAAATCAGGTATCAGGCGATTCAGATTCGGCAGACAGCTACGAGATTGTCTTTAAGTCCGTTACCGGAGGTGAGCTTCCCATGCTGAGCAGCCAGGATTATGGTTGCGCCCACGCTCAGGCATTGCTGCTGGCAGGTTTTGTGCAGTTACCCCTGGAAGATAGAAGCAGCGACCATCATGATATCATCAAACCGGGAGCATTGAAACAAAAGCTCTCTGAACCTGTTTTTTCACGTGAGTTCAAGGTGGCTACCCCTCCGCCTGCTATGAAAAGTGATATCCGGGTAAACGGAGAGGAAGTTACCATCAGTATCCCCAAACCCAAGATTTCACCCTATAACCTGTTGGAACTGCTTATCCCGTTTGGCATTGCGACATATTTCGGAAGAAGTATCCTGCCTTTCTTCAGCCACACGGGGACTCCCATCCAGGTGCAGATGGGGTTTGGGGGCTTTGTGGGCTTGTTTTTTGTGCTGCTGCCGCTTATCTCCATTCTAAAGCGATATCTGGCTGCCAAAGGCTATTTTTATGTGGTTATCGTGAACCGCGGTGGCATTACTATAAAGCAAAACCGGCTGAGCAAAACTATTCCGGCGGATAGAATTATCGCATTGGACTATGCGACAACAGAAACTGCCTTAAGGGGAATTGCTAACGCTCCTGCCTGGGTGGCAAGCTTGCAGAGGCTTGTCCGCTCCAAAGGGGTTATTATAAAAAGTAAGGATGGCTTCTTCAATATCGCCGCAGGATTAGCCAATGAAGAGGTAGAATATCTGTATACCGTTATCAAACAATATCTTGCCTTAGGATGATAACTTCTGCTTATGTTGCAATGTCTATTTCACCATCTTATCCCGGGTTTATTGCTGTAAACATAGGAGGGGATTGATTTCCACAATCCGGCAGCTTTATTCAGATAATTTAACTTGACGTGAATCGCCTCGCCAATTAGTTTACCATCAGATGTAAGTCTTTGAATATATAGTTAATATGACTAAATTTCTCAGGGAGGAAATATGAGAAAGACAATGTTATTAGTATTACTCGCTCTTTTAGCGATCGGCTCTGCCTTTGGTCAAACAACTTTTTATAATGAAACGATGGGGACAGTAGCCGCTACTACTGCTATTGCTGCCCATGAGACCGCCAACGGCTTTTCTGTTGTTGCAGCAACCTATTCTGGTACTGCAGACGTCCGAGCAACAACAGCATCAACTGGCTATACAGGTGCTTCCGGTGGAGCTAATGTATTCTTCACGAACACAATTGGAAGGTATTTGCTAGTTGAAGGAATTGACTCCTCCGCTTACACAGATATCACGATGACTTTCGGTCATTACAAATCAACTACTGCTGCCAACAACGAGCTTACAGTTGAAGTTAGCTCGGACGGCACAAACTGGTCTCCTATGACATATTCCAGACCGACAGGAACCGGAACCACGACATGGTTACTGATCAGTCCAACTGGCTCTATACCATCTGCCAGCAATTTAAGACTAAGGTTTACCCAAACAAATGCTACCCCCCCAATTCAGAGTTGATGATATTATACTTTCGGGAACAACCTCAAGCCCAACCCCAACCATCAGCGTAATAGGCACCTTGAATGCATTCAGCACAACTACCGGAACACCTTCAGCCTACCAGAGCTACACCGTTGCTGGTTCAAATCTAACTGCTAATATCGCTATCACAGCCCCGACAGGCTACCATGTCTCCCTTGCCTCCGATGCAGGATATTCTGGAAGCCTGAGCCTGACTCCAACCGATGGAAGCGTTCCCACCACTACTATTTACGCACGCCTTACAGGGGCTTCAGCCGGAACATTTAACGGGGATATCACCCATGCAAGCACCGGAGCGACACAGGTGGATAGAGCTGTAACTGGTACTGTTAGTGACCCCGCCCCTACAATTACTCTGGGTGGAACATTAAACGCTTTTAGCACTGAGGTTGGGACTCCTTCTGTACCCCAAAGCTATACTGTTGCAGGAACCTTCCTGACAGCCAATATCGGTATCGGAGCAGTTACCGGTTTCGAATACTCCTTAACATCCGATTCTGGTTATGCCAGCACTTTGTCCCTTACTCCTTCCAGCGGAACAGTCGTAACCACTACTATCTATGTGCGTCTGACTGGAGCATCTACAGGTGATTACTCAGGAGTTATTGCTCATACCAGCACAGGTGCAACTCAACAGGACAAAGCAATAACAGGAACTGTGTTACCTGTTGGCACATCCCTTATTGAGGATTTCAATTATACTTCTGGCAGCCTTCTTGCTGATAACGGATGGACTGCTCACAGCGGGGGTACAACGCAGCCAATAGTTGTGGCTACTGAAGGTCTTACATACACGGGTTACACTCCTGCCAGCGGTTTAGCAGCCCAGACAGTGTTTGCAGGGACAGCCCAAGATTTACACAAAGCATTTCCCGCAAAAACGGAAGGCAGCATTTATGCTTCATTCCTTTTTAATGCAAGTGCAGCTAATACAACAGCAGATTATGTGGTTCATTTAGGAGCAAATCCAATTGGTACTGATTTCAAGGGAAGATTCTTTGTTCAGAAAGATGCTTCGAATAACTTGAGGTTTGGTATTGGCAAAGCAGGTTTACCTGCAGAATCAAGTTTTTCCCCTTATAACTATGCTCTCAATACCACTTACCTTATTATGATAAAGTATGTTATCATTGAAGGACCCACTAATGACCAGGTCTTCATGTGGGTAAACCCGACGATTGGAACCTCAGAGCCAGCACCCTTACTTACCGCTTCAGATGTTTCAGGTGTTGATGCTTTTAATATTGGCTCAATTGCCATTCGCCAGGGTACAAATACTCCTATTGCAAGAATTGATGGCATCCGCATCACCAACTCAGGATCTCAGATTTGGACAGCCCCATTGCCACAATCATTGCACGTGAGTACCACATCACTGGAACCATTGGCTTGTATAGTAAACGTCCCCGGAGAAGAGATTGGCAGCTATACCCTCTATGGGGTAAACCTGAACAATCAACTGGTGGTAACTGCTCCCACTCATTTCCAGGTTTCTACTTCTATTGACAGCGGTTGGGCACAAGACCTACACCTCGATACCGACTTTAATGGCACCATCTATGTACGGATGTATGCTTCTGTTGTTGGAACTTTTGATGGCTTGATTACTCACACCAGCGGTAGTGCAACTCAGGTAAATGTGGATGTAAGCGGAGAGTGCTTCCCTCCGGATGTCCTTTGGAATATTACACAGAGCCTTGTTCCATTCAGTGGACAAGCCGGAACAGCCACAGCAAACCAATCCTACACTCTCGGCACAGCTACTGCAACCGGAGATATAACAGTTACTACCGTGTACCCATTCCAGCTTAGCACCAACGGTGTTAATGGATGGGCTGCAGAGCTTATCCTTCCCTATAACTTCAATGCAACTATCTATGTTCGCATGAATGCTATATCTGCAGGTAACTTTAATGCTGCTATAACACATAACACTGCCAACGCCTCTCCGAATTCCTTTGCCATAAGCGGAACAGCCACGCCTCCAGCCGGAATGGCTTGGAACTTGTTCTTCTCGGAATACACTGAAGGGCTTACAGGAAATAATAAAGTTCTTGAGATATTCAATGGTACTGGTGCTGCAGTTAATTTGTCCGGCTATACTGTTAAACTTGGCTCAAATGGTGCTGCATGGAGTAATACACTCTACCTAACAGGTACTATTGAAAATGGCGCAACATATGTGATTGCCAATGATCAATCAATACAAGCAATATTAGACTTGGCTAATACAACCTCATCTGTAACTTACTTTAATGGTAACGATGCCGTTGGTCTGTTTCATGGCACTACTCTGATAGATATCATTGGTGTGTATATGCAGAACCCCAATCCCACAGTTGGTTGGGATGTTGCAGGAGTTACTACTGCTACAGCAAATTATACCCTTATTCGCAAGCCAACCGTAGTTCAAGGCAACATAGATTTCGTAACCGGTGCAGGAACAACCGCTGAGAATAGTGAATGGATAGTAATGCCCTGGGATGATTACTCTGATCTTGGCATCCACACCTTTGGCGCAAGTGGTCCTCTTGCGAAACCGGTGGTTACTATTACTCAGGATGGTGCTAATGTAGTGCTAAACTGGGCTGCCATAACCGGTGCCAACGGTGGTTATCGGATTGAATCCAGTGATGATCCATACACAGGCTTCACCCCTGTTACCACAACCGGTTCTCTAAGCTGGAGCGGTGCTGCTGGTTCTGCCAAGAAGTTCTATCAGGTTATTGCCCTCCCATAATAAAAATAACTTAAATAACATAAAGGTGGAACCCCGGTTCCACCTTTTTTGTTTACCAACTTTTGACTTTCAATTCCGGCTTTCACCAAGCTCCACAATGTCCTCTGTTTTCACAGCCGGAATTGAGAGTTAAAAGTTTGGTGGCAGCTATCTTTCCTCAGTTTAGCTCAAAAAAAGCCACGTTATAGCTTGGAGGATAGTTTTAAACTGGCGGATGTGGCTTTTTTTAAGCCAAACTGAGGGCTACTCCAGATACTGCTTAAACTGGTTGAATACATCCATCGGCAGGCGGGAGGCTTTGCCATCCGCGGCAAATACTACCGTGAGGATTGCATTCAGACACTTATCTCCATTCCGGTTAAACACTTCCTGATGCCATATTCCCTTGATGCGGTTAATTTCGGAGAAGCTGCTTTTCACGGTGGCAATCTCATCTAAATCCACCGACTTCAGATAGTCTAACTCGAAGCGATACACAAAAAGCTGCACTCCCCGTTCTTTTAGCTCCACAATCGGCAGCTTCATATCAATCAATGCTTCGCTGCGGGCTGCTTCCAAAAGTTGCAGGTAATTGGCGTTATTCAGGTGTCCGTAAATATCACATTCGAAGCCATAGATTCTCTTTTGATAAGTGAAGATCATGTTTTCATCCTTATTCAGGTGCGGGATTTTGCTTGACCGATTACGCCAAATGATTTCCCGTGCCTGTAAAATATCCTATATAGAAGATGAGGAATGTTCAATGGCGAAAAATGTCAACCTCAAAATGAAAGCGGCTGCCCCAACGGCACCGGTACAGACTAAGCCTTCCACCTTTGGGAAACACCTTCCCCTGGTGCTGGTGGCGATATTGTTTCTTGCTTTAAGCCTGCTCTATTTCCCCGTGGCTTACCAAAAAATGGAACCTCAGGCGTCGGACATCACCCAATGGCAGGGTGCTTCCACCGCCATTTCGGTATATAATGCCAACCATAAGGATACCGCCCTCTGGACACCTTATATGTTCTCCGGCATGCCTTCTTACATGATCTCTTTCCCCAATAAATACCCCTTCCTGGAAAGCATCACCAAGCTTACCGAAAAGCTTATTTCCTGGCGCATCTTTCTGCTTTTCATCGGGGGTTTGGGCATCTTCCTGCTCATTCGCCATTTAAAGCTTTCCCCCTGGATTGCTTTTTTCGCAGCCGTAGCCTTCGTATTTTCCTGTCATTGGGTGGGTTTGCTGGAGATTGGGCACAACACCAAATTCCGTGCCATTATGTATATCCCCTGGGTTTTATGGGCACTTTTCCGAGCCAAGGATAAACCGAACCTGCTTAATCTGGGTTTAATGGCTACCTTCCTGATCACCCAACTGCGGGAAAACCATCCCCAAATCTCCTATTACATGTATCTATTCATCGGTATGTACTGGGTTTACAGCCTCATCGAAAGCTTCCGCAACAAGGAGATGAAACGCTTTAGCGCTTGGACACTGCTATTGATTTTGGCGTTCAGCCTCACGGTTTTGGCAGTGATGAATCCATACCTTTCCACCATGGAATACAGCCATCACACCATGCGCGGTGGTGCTGCGGGCTTGGAGAAGAGCTACGCTCAGGCGTGGAGCTTCCCTCCCAAAGAGATAATCAGCCTCATAATCCCGGATTTCTTTGGGGGAATAAACCAAACCTATTGGGGCTATATGCCCTTCACCCAAATCTATAACTACTTTGGTATCATAGTGTTGATGCTTGGTGTTATGGCTCTGTTTGGCAAGCACCGCCGTATGGCAATCTTCCTGTGGATAAGCAGCTTCCTGTTTACTTTAATGAGCTTTGGCAGTTTCACGCCTGCCCTTTCAGACTTCTTCTTAAAAATCCTGCCATATTTTAACAAGTTCCGCGTTCCCTCCATGATCCTCACCATGGTGCAGATCAATGCCGTTATCCTTGCTGCCTTAGGGATAGATGGCTTACTGGAAAAGCAAGGCAACGTTAAGTGGCAAAAGCTGTTATTCCGCACTTTCTGGATATGCGGCGGCATCTTCCTGCTTTATGTAATCGCTGCCAAGGGCATCTTCAAGGGACTGCCTTTCACCACTCCGGCTGAGATTCAGAACTACAGCAGCAACAACGCTCTCTCCCAATTGGAAGGTGCGAAAGCCATGCGTCTGGACCTGCTGGTAAAAAGCGGGATCATCAGCCTACTCTTCCTTACGGTCGGCAGCGGGCTTTGTTACCTGTTCAGCACCAAAAAGCTGAAAACTCCTGTTTTCGTGATGCTGCTCACCCTGCTCTGCTTTGCGGATTTGTGGATATATACCGGTAAGCATCTAAAGGAAGTGCAACCGGTTAGCAACCGTGTAGCTCGTTTCGATATGACGGATTACGATCAATTCCTGTTGCAGGATAAGGATGATTACCGCATCTATCCCTTTAACATGAACCGCATTCGTCCCGCCGGTGAATGGGCATTTTATCATCACAGCGTGGATGGCTATTCGGCTGCCAAACTGAAACGCTATGATGACGTTCTGAAGCTGATCCAGGGCGGATCCGGTCAGGATGGAGAGATGATCCGCTATCTGAAAGGGCTTTACCAAGACCAGGATAACATGAGGGAAAACCCTTTACCGGTGCTGGATATGCTCTCCACCAAATACATTGTCATGCCGGATTCCCTGCCCTATGCGGAAATGTTTTCCAATATCCGTCCCGTTTACAACAGCGGTGATGGGGTGTATATCTACCGCAACCTGAAGGCTTTGCCCCGTGCCTGGTTTGTGGATTCGCTATCAGTTATCCCGGAAGCGGATAAACGGCTGGATGCCATGCGCAATGTTTATTTCAATCCCCGCCGGGTGGCAATTGTGGAAAGTCCCGTTGCCAACACTGCCAAACCGGATAGCAGCTATGCCAGGCTGGTAGATAGTGGCATGCAAACCATGAAATACGAGGTATTTACAAATAAAGATGCCTATCTGGTGCTCTCTGAAGTTTACTATCCCGCCGGCTGGATGGCACTGATAGACGGCAAGGAAACTGCCATTTATCCCACCAATCATACCCTGCGCGGAGTGGTAATTCCCGCCGGTAAACACAGTCTGGAGCTCGTGCTGGCACCAAAATCCTACGCACTAAGCCTCAAACTTAGTCTTGCAGGATTGCTGATAACAATTTTGGCAGTGATTGGTGGCTACCTGCTGCATCGCAGGAAGAAAGAAGCTTTAGCATAATACGATAACTGCTTCAACTGCGGTAACATTACGCCTGAATTACGGATGCGATCCGTATTTCAGGCGTATTTCATAAGTAATTCATGCAAGTGCCCAAACTCCAGACACCCCCGCACGCCAGCACGCCCACACCCCAGCACGCCAGCACCCCCGCACCCCAGCACTCACGCCCCCCAACTTATTTTTCTTGCCACAAAAAGCCCCTTTCAGAAAATTGGCGACAGCATAAAATATGGAAAGGAGGTTCTCATGATCCAAGCCTATAAAGTGGTAGATCAGCGGTTTATCCCCGCAATTACGCCCGATGAGGCGTTTTGGATACATCTGGAAAGCCCCTCTCCGGAAGAAGCCAACAAGATACTGAAAAAGTACGACCTACCTGAGGACTTTATCACCGACCTTCAGGATGCCGACGAAAATTCACGCATGGAGTACGAAGATGGCTCAGTACTGATTATCGTGCGCGTTCCCCTTTATTACAAGCACCGCACGGCAACTGTTTCCTTTGCCACAGCCCCGCTTGGAATCGTGGCTACCCAGGATAAACTAATCACGATTTCCTTTTACGATAGCGAAGTGCTTACCCAGTATCTGGATGGCAAGCACCGTCCCTTTGCCATTACTCAGCAGAGCTTCTTGCTTAACATCAACCTGCGGACAGCCATATATTACCTGAAGTTCCTGAAGGAAATAAACCGGCGCACCACCCAGATAGAAAACGAACTGCATCAATCCATGCGGAATAAAGAACTTATCCGTTTGCTGCGCATGGAAAAATCCCTGGTGTTTTTTAATACCGCCCTAAAATCCAACGAGATTATCCTGGAACGATTACAGCGTTCCCGCTGGCTTCACAACGATCCCGAAGCCGAAGACATGATTGATGATGTAATCATCGAAAACAAGCAGGCTATAGAAATGGCGAATATCTACAGCAGCATCTTAAGCGGGATGATGGATGCCTTTGCCTCCATTATCTCCAACAATCTGAACGTGGTGATGAAGTTTCTAACCTCGGTTACGATAATTTTAGCCTTACCCACTCTGATTGCCAGTATTTACGGTATGAACGTTCATCTGCCCTTTCAGGATAGCAACTTCGCCTTTGCCATCGTGATGGGTTTTTCCATTGCCATGTCTATTCTGTTAGTGCTGGTGTTCATCCGGAAAAAGTACTTTTAGGAGCCATATATGTATTACCTCAGCGTAAGCGATACCTTCTCGGCAGCTCACCGTCTTTGCGGTTATGAAGGCGCATGCAGCAATCTGCACGGTCATAACTGGAAAGTGCGCGTGGGCTTGAAAACAGATACCCTGGATAGCATTGGCATGGCAATGGATTTCGGCATTATAAAAAGCATATTGAAAGCTATACTGGACGATCTTGACCATGCCTACCTGAATGAAGTTGCCTGTCTGAACGGTATGAACCCCACTTCCGAGAACCTTGCCAAGTATATCTATGAGCTTATGGATAAAGAGCTTGCCAACCAACCGGCAGATATCTATGAAGTGGAAATCTGCGAATCTGAACGCAGCAGCGTAGTGTATCGCCATGCTTAAATTTGTGCAATCCTTCTTTGTAAAAAGTGCCGTGGAACCTGCTGATTACCCTGCCTCCGCCTATCCGGAGTTTGCCTTTGCAGGACGCAGCAATGTGGGCAAATCCACCCTGATTAACCTGATTACAGATCATCACGGCTTGGCAAAGACCTCCGGACATCCCGGTAAAACCAGGCTGCTGAACTTCTTTTTGATCCGCTATAAGACAGATGAAAGCGAGACGCAGGGCTTCCTGCAGCTTACAGATCTGCCGGGCTATGGCTTTGCGGAAGTAAGCCAGAACGAGCAGGAAAAATGGCGCAAGATGATCAGCAAATACTTCGAGCAGCGCACTCAGCTTCGCAGTATCGTGGTGCTGGTGGATATTCGCCATAGCGCAGATAAGAAGGATATCCAGTTGCTGGAAATCCTCCGCTTAAGGGGTATTGATCACTGTATTGTCGCCACCAAAGCGGATAAAATCCCCAAGACCAAGATTCAAAAGACAGTTCAAACCCTTGCCAAAGAGCTGGGGCTGCGGAAAGAACCCATCTTCGCCGTCTCCGCCCTTAAGAATACAGGCTTTGAAGCACTGCTGGATTGGATTCAGACCAAGCTGACTTAAAACCAATCATGGAATTCACTTCCGCCTGGGACATAATCGTTGTAGGTGCCGGACATGCCGGTATTGAAGCAGCACTTGTGGCTGCCCGCCGGGGTTTGAAGGTAGCCATATTCACCATCAAGCTGGAAGCAATCGGGCGCATGAGCTGCAACCCCTCCATCGGCGGACCCGCAAAGGGGCATCTGGCACGTGAAGTTGACGCCTTGGGCGGAGAAATTGGCAGAGCCGCAGACCTTTCGGGCATCCACTATCGCATGCTGAACCGCAGTAAGGGTGCTGCTGTATGGGCTCCCCGCGCTCAGAATGACCGTGAAGCCTACCACCGCATTATGCGGGAAGCGCTGGAGAGCCAGCCCGGGCTTAATATGATTGAAGCCAGCATCGATGAGCTTATCATAAATGATGGGAAAGTTTGCGGGGTGATAAGCCGGATCGGGCACAAGTACTATGCTCCGGCTGTAATCCTTGCCACAGGCACCTTCCTGCGCGGAAAGATACATGTGGGCAAAATCAGCTATGCCGGAGGACGCAGCGGCGAACCAAGTGCCGATGAACTCTCCTTGAACCTTGGTGCTTTGGGTTTGCAGGTAATGCGTTTTAAGACCGGAACTCCCCCGCGGGTTGATATGCGCAGCCTGGATTTTAGCTGTCTGGAAGCACAAGCCGGGGATGATAATCCTCAGGGCTTTTCTTACTATCGGGATATTGAACTGCGCAACCAAGTATCCTGCTACCTGACTCATACCACCGCAGAAACATCACGCATCATAAAGGATAACCTCTCTGAATCTGCGTTATACTCTGGCATTATCACCGGAATTGGACCGCGCTACTGCCCCTCTATCGAGGATAAGATAGTGAAGTTCCCGCAGCGGGACAGCCATCATGTTTTCATCGAGCCGGAAGGGATCAACACCCATGAAGCCTATGTGAACGGCATCTCCACCAGCCTGCCCCCGCATATACAGGAACAAATTGTTCACAGTATTCCCGGTTTGGAGAAAGCGGTGTTGCTGCGCTATGCCTATGCCATTGAATATGATTATGTAAACCCGGAAGAGATAGATGCTTCGCTTGCCGTAAAGAAACTGCCGGGTTTGTATCTGGCAGGACAGATAAACGGCACTTCCGGCTATGAAGAAGCCGCCGCACAAGGCATCATGGCAGGCATAAACGCCAGCTTGTTTCTGGAAGGTAAAGCTCCGCTAATCCTATCCCGTAGCGATGCCTATATCGGGGTTTTGATAGACGATCTGGTAACCCGCGGCACTAATGAACCCTACCGGATGTTTACCTCCCGCGCAGAATACCGTCTGCTGCTGCGTCAGGATAATGCGGATGAACGCCTGATGCCTGTTGCCCGCAAGCTTGGTTTGCTCTCTGAGGAACGTTGGCAACGCTTTAGCAGCATGCTGGAGATAAAAGCCAGAGAGACAGAAAGGCTTAAAACCCAGAACTGCACGATTGCAGGAGATATAAAGGAACCTATCCGCTTTGCCCAATTGCTTAAACGTCCTGAGATAAGCTTTGCCAACCTGCCAGAATACGGCTACCCTATCCCCGCAGACCTAAACTCGGATATTCAGCAGCGCATAGAGCTTGAAACCAAATACGAAGGCTACCTGAAGCGCATGGAAGAAGAACTACAGAGGTTCAGGCAGGCAGAGGACATGAACCTGCCGGATGAAACTGATTACTTTGCTGTCCCCAGTTTGGCATGGGAAGCCCGCGAAAAGCTTAACAGAATAAAGCCCCGCAGCATCGGGCAAGCCATGCGGATACCGGGGATTAACTACAGCGATAGCTCTGCTTTAATGATCTGGCTTCGCAAAAACCCCACAGGAAAAGATAATGGATAACAAACCTGTCTCAATCGCTATAATCCCCGCACGCTATGCCTCCACCCGCTTTCCTGCCAAGGCGTTGGCTTTGCTGATGGGCAAGCCCATTATTCAGCATGTTTATGAACGGGTTGCAGATAGCGGTTTGTTTAACCATGTTCTGGTTGCTACAGATCATGCTGATATCTGCAACGCTGTCCTTGCCTTCGGTGGAAAAGCTGTGATGACCTTCGAACACCATCAAAGCGGCAGCGACCGCATAGCCGAAGCTGCACAAGCCTTTCCCGAAGCACAGCTTATCCTGAATGTGCAGGGGGATGAACCGCTTATAGATACCGCTTCTCTAAAGGACTTGTTGGCAGCTTTTATTGATCCGCAGGTGCAAATGGCAAGCCTGATGACCCCTATGCTTGAACCTGCCATGCTGAATAACCCCAATATCGTGAAGGTGGTTACCGACAGCAGCTTTAATGCCTTGTATTTTTCCCGTGCTGCCATTCCTTACAATCGGGATAAGGATATCGCCTGTACCTCTTTCCATCACATCGGAGTGTATGCCTACCGACGTGAAACCTTACTCCGCTTTGTAACACTACCCCAAAGTAATCTGGAGCAAACAGAGAAACTGGAACAGCTGCGGGCACTGGAAGCAGGCATCCCCATCCGCATGTTAATCACAGACTACCAAGGCATTGGCATAGATACACCGGAAGACCTGATACAGATGGAAAGTCTCCTTAAGCACAAGAGCGTCATTATAAAAGAATAATTAACAAAGAGTAAAAGAGTTAAAGAGAAAAAGAGAGATCAGGTTGATCATGGCAATCATGTTTTCAGAGTTCCATTACATCATTGCAAAGACTTATTTAACAAAGAGTAAAAGAGAAAAAGAGAGATCAGGTTGATCATACCAATCATGTTATCAGAGTTCTATCCTTCATAGATAAAGAGGTTTTATTGTGAAACGATTATTAAGCATCATCCCTCTGCTATTAGTAGCAGTTGTCCTTAGCGCTGTCCCCTTACGCATTTTGCACACCAACGACACCCACGGAGCTTACCTTCCCCAAAAGACCAAAACCGGGGCAATGATAGGCGGGTATGCAGCCTTGGAATACCATCTGAACCAAGAGCGCAGCAGCGCAGCACGCAGCATCTATCTGGATGCCGGAGATCAGCAAACCGGCAGCATATTTGCCTCCATGCCCTACGAAGGGACTATTGGGGGAGCGGTGATAAAGACTTTTAACTGGCTAAAACCGGATGCCGTTACCTTTGGCAATCACGAGTTTGACCAAAGCTTCGAGCATGTAAACAAGCTCATTGAACTTGCATATTACCCCTTTGTCTCCACCAACCTGCAAACCAAGGACGGCAAGCCCTTTGGCAACCATCCCTATAAGATAATCAATCTGGATTCCCTAAAGGTTGGCATCATGGGTTTAACCTTGGTGGAATTGCCAGAAAAGGTGAAGCGTTCCAGCATCGAAGCTCTGAACATCCTGCCATATAAACAGGCGATTGATAAATACATAGACGAAGTGGACAGGCAAAGCGACCTGATTATATTGCTTACTCATCTGGGTTACGAGGCAGACAGCTTGCTTGCCACCATTCTGGATAATCGGGTTGATCTCATTGTGGGCGGGCATTCACACGTTAGCATAGATGAGCCCTGGCAGGTGAACGGGATCTACATTGCCTCTGCGGGAAGCCATGTAAGCCTGCTTGGCAAGCTGGATATAAACGTGGAGAACGACCGGATCACCTCATTAAAAACTGAGCTAATACCCTTGTTACTGCCCCAGGAAATGCCAAGCACGGAACTGAATGACTTCATCAGCACTCTGGCAACCGGCATCGAAACTGAGATGGGAAAGCCTATTGCTACCATCCCGAATGACTGGAAGCCGGATAAGTTTAAGGCAACGGAAGTATCAGAATGGGTTGCATCGGCTTTGTTTTTGCAATACAATGAGCAATACAAGCCTGATCTGGCGATTATCAACAATGGTGGTATCCGTAAGACCATTCCGGCTGGCGATGTAACCCTGCGGGACATGCACGAACTGCTACCCTTCAATAATTATGTGGTATTGTTCTCCTGTTACGGCAAAGACCTGCTGAAGATGGATGCACTAAATAAACAAATTGCCATCGACAAGCCCTACGACATTGTGCAAACCGCTAATGCAGGATGGGCAATTGGTTCCTGGGATGGAGATTTAGTTCTGAAGCAGGCTTACGTGGTGGGGTCCACGCCTGTAGACCCGGACAAAATATACCGTGTGGTTAGCCACGATTATATTGTGGATCAATGGGATAAGTATCTTGATTTCCAGCCTCAGAACGTGGTGAAAACGGAAGATTTGATCCTTGATGCCGTGATCCGCCAACTGCTTTTACAGTACGGCAAGAATTGACGGCTGGTTTACGTTAGCATAGAAAACACCGCATATATCATAGGAAGCAAGCAGCATTAATATCGTAAACATCTATGCCTTGCAATCAAACAAAGTAGTTGAGGGCAAAAGCCGCTCAGACCATAGCTCTAAACAATCATGTGATTTAAAGCTTGGCAAGGTGGCAAAGTACCCCGTAATCACCTCTATTCTGCCAATAACTATCCGGTAACCCTCCCGTATGGCGATACGGGAGGGTTACCGGATAATAACTCGAAGCATAGGGATTGCTGCTATGTACCCATTTGGGTCGAAACCGAACTAAAAAAAGACCATTCCCCATATCTGTCCCGGAAAGCTAATTCTGTCCACCACACAGAGGGAGAGGGAGAAAATCCGGATAGAGACGAAAACTCTTGACGGAATTATCTTACCCGTGATAGAGGAACGAGACTTGCTATTGTAGTAAGTAAATATTTCACAGGTGGATACAACAATGAAGAGAATAGTTACTATTGCCATAGTGCTTTTCGCCTGGTTAAGTTTAGTGGCGTTAAACGTCAGGATAGATATTAATGTTAACGGGTGGCAGCCAAACCTGCGCGGAACAAGTAACTCTGTGTTACTAGAGCCGGGCATGCCGATGCTGCCATATCTGCCGGTGGGAATCCTGTTGCCTTTCGGAGAAAAGCTTGTTGGTGAGCAGGTTAGCATGGAGCAATCCCGGTTACAGGCAGAGAATGTTCAGTTCGCCATTGCCCGGCAGCAAATGCCTGTTTCCCAAAACACAGCGGAAACCGAATTGATTACAGATGCTCCGCAGCCGGAGAACAAATTGTATCCCCAACAAGATTATAAGTACCTGGGAACGCAGTATTACCGGGGTTATCAGATTGCTTTATTCAATCTTTATCCTTACAAATACAATCCTGTAACGGGGCAGCTTTACAGCTCCACTACCGCAAGTATAAACATTAGCAGTAGCTTTGATGCAGAAGAAGCGCAGTATCAGGCAGGCTTTCTTACCACAAACGCTGAAACGATTGAAACGCTTAATGATATGGTCGTAAATCAGGAGGCGATAAACAGCTATGGAGTGGCTTCCGCATATCGTAATGTGCAGCCCTCGAACAGGCTGATAGACCTTAGCTTCCCCAAGAAGATGATCATTATTACCAATAATCAACGCTTAAGCTGGTTCACAGATTATGCTTCCTGGCGCGAAACCAAAGGGATTAGTAACGCCATTTATACGATGGAAGATATTCTGGCAACGTATCCCGGAGCCGATAATGCGATGAAAGTGCGCAACTTCATAATTCATGCCTACCAAACCTGGGCACCAAGTTCGGAGCCATTGCAGTATGTGATTTTGGGTGGGGACGATGAGATTGTACCCGAGCGAGGAGCTTATGGGCAGGTTGGCGAATACATGGATAACAGGATACCGGTGGATATATATTACAGCAATCTGGATGGAAACTGGAATGCAAACCAGAACAACATCTATGGCGAAGCCGCTGATAACACGGATCTGATCCCGGAAGTTCATATCGGCAGATTTCCGGCAGAGACTTTTTTAGAGTTTCAGAACATCTTTCGCAAGACAAAGTATTATGTGGATACCAACAGTTTCAGCAACAACCTTGCCCTCTTTATAGGGGAAAACCTGAATTGGGACCCTGTAACCTGGGGGGGAGATTACAAGGATGACGTGGCTCAGTTCCTGCCAGAGGGCTACCACTTGCGAACCATGTATCAGAGAGATGGAACTTATGATGCTGTTGCCGTTACAAACGCAATAAACAACGGTGCAGGAATAATGAACCACATGGGGCATTCCAATGAGACGAGCCTGATCGGACAATCCTCTACCAGCGTTAACAATATGCAAAACAGCGAATATGGCTTTCTATATTCTCAGGGCTGTTATCCCGCTGCTTTCGATCAACGTACTTCCGGAGATGGAGAATCCATCGGTGAACACTTAGTTACCGCCAATGGAGCCTTGTTTGCCTTTATCGGTAACACCCGTTACGGATGGTATATGCCCGGAAGCATAGATGGTGCATCACAGTTCTATGACCGCCAGTTTTTTAAGGGCTTGTTTGTTCAAAACCTGCCTCAGCTTGGCAAAGCACTTACCTACTCCAGATTGCAAAATCTGAATGCAGCGATGAGCAATGATGTGATGCGCTGGTGCTATTACGAGATGGTGCTGTTTGGAGATCCGTCCGTGGCGGTAAAAGCTCCTGATCCGTATCTGCCCTTGCTTAGTTTGGATAACTATAGCTTCAGTGATGTGGATGGCGATAATGACGGGAATATCAATCCCGGAGAGTTGATTCGTTTTTTGCCGATGGTATTGAACCATCCTGAGTGGGCTACGGCGCATAATGTCTCGGTGCGGGTGGTATCGGTTCCTGCCGGAGTGGAAATAATAGGTTCCTGCTTGTCGATAAGCCAGATTTTACCCGGAGGGATGAGTACCTGGGGAGAATTCATCCATTTACAACTGCCACAGAATATGGGTTTTGGGAACTACAATATCAAGGTGGAGATAGAATCCCTGCATCCCCAAACCATGCTAAGCACCGGAATCAGACGATATACTGCCATTATGCAGCTAACCCTGTTGGACAGCCGTTTCCCCTGGGAAAGCAATGTTAATGGCAAATCTGCACCCATAACCGGATATTTCGATGCCAATCCCGGCTTGGATATTATGTTTCTGGATGCCTATGGCACGGTTTCCATTATTGGAAACGATGGCGATTTAAGCAGCAGTTTTGCGCCTCCGACAACAATGAATGTAACCCGTAGCTTTGCCAGCGGACCTATTGATCATGAAGCCGGAGCAGATTTGGCTTTTTGTAGCAGAACCGGAGATATTTACGCAACCTCATCAAGCGGGACTGGTATCTTCTCATATCATGCCCCTACCTCCTTCTTACATACCCCGGTGCTGGCAGATATTGATGGAGATGGCTATTGCGAAACGATTGCAGGTGGCTTGGATGGCAAAGTTTATGCCCTGCAAATGGGTGGCTACCTGCCCTTTGGTTTTCCCGTAAATCTGGGTTCATCCTTTCAAAGCGAACTTGCTGCTGCCGACTTTAATGGTGACGGAATCTATGAGATTATCGCCGGAACCACCAATGGAAACTTGTATGTTATTGGTGCCTCGGGCAATATCCTGCCAGGCTTTCCGGTGCAGCTAAACGGTGCTGTAACCGGTTCACCCACCATCACAAATGACAACCGCATAGTGTGTGCTACCGGCTCTAATATCTACATTATTAGCTCCACAGGACAGATACTAAGCACCCGTAGTATTGGGATAAACATAGCAGGTGGTTTTGCCATCGGAGACATCATGGCTGATACCAATGGAATTGATGTGGTTGGGGTTAGCAGCAGTGGAACGGTCTATGCGTTTACCAGCGAGGGTGTGGATTTGCCCGGATTTCCTGTGGAAACAGGGGTAAACTTCAATTGTCCACCCTTGTTGGCAAATCTGGATGATGACCCGCAATTGGAAATCGTGTTGCTCAGCTATGAAAACTCGCTGTATATCTACAATCACGATGCTAACCTATATCCCGGTTTTCCCTTTGTAAATACCTTAAATGGCAGCACCCCCGGTACCTTGGTAGATTTTGATGCAAATGGAATAGTTAAACTGGTGGCAGGCTATGCCAATGGGGTAATAGTGTATAATCTGCGCACTCCGGCAGGCGGACTGGAACCATGGATCAGCTACAGAGGCAGTACATTGCGTCAAGGTTCTTTTGCCTCCACAGGATTCGTGGCTAATGATGACGACTTGCTTATCCCAACACCCACAGCGTTGCTGCAAAACTATCCTAACCCATTTAACCCCAGCACCACCATAAAATATAGTCTGGCTGAAGATACGTTTGTGCGCCTGGAAATATTTAACCTGAAAGGGCAAAGAGTGGGCAGCCTGGTTGATGGTTCGAGAGCAAAAGGAACACACACTGCGGTTTGGGATGGCAGGGATGATAATGGAAGAAGCGTAGCCAGTGGAGTTTACTTCTACCGGTTAACAACTGCTAAACATAGAATAGAGCGGAGGATGCTGCTGCTGAAATGAGAATAGCTAAGAATATAGAAACGATCCGCACATCGATAGACAATCGATTGGCAAAACTTGGACGTCAAGGGGAAGAGATTATTCTGCTTGCAGTAACGAAGACACAATCTGTAGATGCCATAGAAACAGCCTTGCAATCCGGGATTAGCCATTTTGGAGAAAACAAGGTGCAGGAAGCGATGCGCAAGCTGCCTCTGGTTCAGGCTCATTACGAAGGTTTCCACTTTATAGGGCACCTGCAAAGCAATAAGATAAACCAGTTATTAAGCTTGAAGCCATACCTGATACATTCTGTGGATTCTGTATATATTGCCCAAAAGCTGCATCTTGCCCTGGGTAGAACTAATAGATTTCAGGATATCCTGATTCAGGTGAACATAAGTGAAGAAGCCACCAAGAGCGGAGTAAGCTTTGCCAATGCAATCCAGTCCGTGGAGGAGATCTCCCGCTATAGCACCTTGTGTATCAGAGGACTTATGACGATTGGCAAACTGGATAAGCCGGAAGTTAGCCGTCCCTTGTTTGCCCAAATGAAAGCCCTGTTCGACACTATTAAGAAGCATGATATCCCTAATGTGCAGATGGATTATCTATCCATGGGCATGAGCCACGATTTTCTGATTGCGCTGGATGAAGGGGCGAACTTGCTGCGCATTGGCAGTGCCATTTTCGGGCAAAGAAGCTATGGAGAGCGTTCGTGAGTTATTTAATTGCCTTCATCATCATCTGCATATCCTATTTGTATGGGTGCTTCTCAACCGCCAGAATGGTTACCAAAGGTTTCCGCTCGCTGAATATATACAAAATCGGTACCGGCTTGGCAGATACGGAAAATATCTATGCCAATATCAGCAAACCCCTGGGAGTTTTGGTGGGTGCGCTGGACGCTGCCAAAGCGTATTTTTTCTTGTTATTGGTGGAGATGCTGTTAAGAGTGATAGATAATACCGGTGCAATAAATGGAATTGCCACGCTGTACCAGCGAAATGTGATGCTGCTGTATGGCATGGGTATGCTTATTGGGCATTGCTTGCCTTTCACAAACCACTTTAGAGGGGGGAGAGGCATATTTACCTATATGGGTTTTGTGGCGTACTTTGCCTTCTATCCCATGCTGATAACGGCTGTTATCCTGGATACTTCTTACAGTATGGAATATACCGAAGGGGGCAAAAGCTCCTTGCAACATGCCAAAGAAGCTATAGCTAAGATAAACACTCTCTCCAACCCGGAAGACAGGCTTATTCTTATAACCTCCAATGAAAGCTGGAACCGGCTGCATGCCCAAATCTATGCTGGCACCATCCCCCAAACCTTGATAGATCAGGTAAATATCACATATTCACCCCTTACTTTACCGGATATGCTGGAGTTAGCAGAAACCAAGCTGCGGGAAAGCCAAATGCCCAATCAGGAGATCTACCTGTTGTCCGATGATCGCATGGATCCAATCAAACTAAGCTCTTCCATTCCCATATCCTCTATTCCCTTGTCGAAAACGCAAGGCTACGAAAACATCGCCTGCACTTCAGCCAAAGTCCTGCCCCAATTGGTGGATAAACGCAGGCAGCAAAACATTCAATTCACCCTGGAAAACCATGGGGATAGCGATAGAAAGGACGTGTTGGTAAAAGCAGTGATTGGTGATATCAAGGTAGCAGAGAAATTCGTTACTGTCCCCGCACAGCAAAGCATAACTGAAACCATTACTTGTGATATTCGTGAAGACGGCTGGCAAAGCGGTTATATCGAAGCGGTGGATGAGCGCCAAACCATGGATAACCGCAGCTATTTTGCCTTTCCACACTTTAGCAAACCCAGGCTGGGGATTATAACTAATGCTTCAACCTTGCCTTACTTTCTTAGCTCATTTATAGAAGTTTACAGTGGTAGTTCTCCGCAGCTAATCCGTCCCGAAACCCTTTCCCTAAGTATGCTGGAGAGCTATCAGATGTTCATCATCTATGAGCCGGGCAGCATCAGCCCAAAGCTGCAGGAGATTCTCTCCACCATCACCGCACGTAAGCTTGGCTTACTCTTTTGCATGGGGAACACTCTGAGCAGTGATCTAAAGAGTTATCTAAACACCTCCTTTGGTATCGAGCTTAAAGAACGCAGCAATAAAGCCATCAACATTGACATGCTTAACAAGCATCATTATATCAGTGCCTTACTTGCGGACAAGTATCTAAAAAACTCCACTATCGCCGATTATTGGATTGCTAACGCCAAATCCGCAAGTACCATTGTATCCGCCTCCAGCCAAGCTCTTGCCCTGCAGAATGGTAAACAGAGCTTGTGGCTGTGGAATATGTCCAGTCCCAATAATACCTTCTTTATGGATCCCGCCTTCCCTGTGTTAGCATTCCGCACCCTTAGCTTCAATTCCAGCAGTGAGCCACCGGAAAGCTCTCATCGTATTGGCGAAATGCTTAACTATGACAATCTACGTTTACCTGGGGGAGAAATGGTTGCAGGCAATAAGCTGCTTGCCACAGAGCCGGGGATTTACATATCAAATCCCGGTACTCCCAATATGAGTGCCATAGCGGTCAATATAGATTACAGTGATTCCAAAAACCGCAAATACCAGCCTTCCGGTGCTAAAAACTTAGGCAAGGACTGGGAGCATAAACTATTCTTATCCAGGCTTGGGCATGATCTCTGGAAAACCTTGTTGGCGATTGCCTTTGCCTTAGTTATCCTGGAGCTTATCATCGTTAAAATCGAGGAAGCACGTTCCCAACCATAAAACCTTAAGCAAGAGATAGAAATGATTTTAGAACGCATTACCGATCCCAAGCAAATTCACCAGCTTACTGCCGGCGAACTGAAGCTTTTAGCCAAGGAAGTCCGTTCCCGCATAGTAGAAGTGGTATCTCAGACAGGTGGGCACATTGCCCCCAGCCTGGGGGCAGTGGATTTTACCATCGCTCTGCTGCACTTGTTCGATCCCCTTAAGGATAGAATTGTATGGGATGTGGGGCATCAAAGCTATGGCTGGAAAATCCTCACCGGACGTAATGCCGAGTTTGCCAGCTTACGCACTTATGGGGGCATCAGTGGTTTTACTAACCGTGATGAAAGCCCCTGCGATGCTTTTAGCACCGGGCATAGCAGCACGTCCATTTCTGCTGCCCTGGGTATCGCCTGTGCCCGCGATTTAACCTCCCAAACCGGACACTGTATAGCTGTGATTGGAGACGGGGCTTTAACAGGAGGCATCAGTTTCGAAGCCCTGAACCATGCCGGACACCTGCAAAAGGACAAATTCATCGTTATCCTGAACGACAATGCCATGTCCATATCCAAGAACGTGGGTGGCTTGCAGAAATATATGGCACGTATGATGGCAAGCCGTTCATACAACACGCTTAAAAAGCAGATTTGGGATCTAAGCAGCAGCCTACCCTCCAGCATCCGGCGAAGATTTATCTACGGTGCCCAAAAGCTGGAAGAATCTATGATGAACATTCTGGTGCCCAACATCATTTTTGAAGACCTGGGTTTTAAGTATGTGGGACCCATTGATGGTCATGATATAGACCATCTGATATCTATTTTAAAACGGGTGAAAGACTTCATGGTGGGACCTGTGCTAATCCACGTGGTAACACAGAAAGGCAAAGGCTATGCTCCTGCCGAAAAGGACGCTTCTCTCTTCCACGGGATTGGACCCTTTGATGCGAAAAGCGGAAAGTTTGTGTGCAGTGGAAAAGAAAGCTGGAGCGAAGTGATGGGCAACTGCATAACCCATCTTGCAGAAAACAATCCAGCCATCACCGCCATTACGGCAGCCATGGCAACAGGCACCGGGCTTAGCACCTTTGAACAACATTTTCCTGCCCGTTTCTTTGATGTCGGCATCGCCGAGCAACATGCTGTAACCCTGGCAGCAGGCATGGCTACCAAGGGGATAAAGCCTTTTGTGGCGATCTATTCCACCTTCATGCATTACTTTTAACACTTCGTTAAAATTCGGCAATCCCAAACTGAATCCTGCCGGTTTACCATCTATCTCTGCAATGAACACCATATCCGGATCAGCAATTGGCAACAGCTCACCCACAATATGGTCAAATTCTGCCTTGGTCATAGGCACATTCCCCCAGTTATACTCCCAAGCCTTGGTGTAAATCTGGAAAACAGTCTCTATATCCTTTTTCATTTGCTTCTTATCACGGGAGAGGGAGCGTATTTTCACCCCGGTGCGCTTTGTGATTATATCCACCATTCTGGTAATGCGTTCCGGGATTTCGTAGCGAACGCTTAAATAAGCGTAGAGATCCATGGTTTTACTTAGTCCCCAAGCCTCAAACAGCTTCTGATAATAGGGATGGTCATGACGCATCATCACCATGGGCGGAGTATCAAATCCATCCACCAGCAACCCGCACTCCTCGTTCACAGAGAAATTAAGAGGCCCTCTCATGGAGCTAAATCCACGTACCTTGTTCCACTCGAAAGCGGTATCGAACAGCGCATTGGCAACTTGCTGATCTTTAATACACTCAAAAAAGCCAAAGAAACCAATATTCTCGTTATGCTCCTTATTATGCTGAGTGTTGGAATGTGCCGATATCCTGCCGACAACTTTTTCATCCCTTTGTGCCAGATACAGCTGTACCTCGGAATGCTGATAATATGGATTCTTAAGGGGGTTAAAGAACTTCTTTTGTTCGCTGATAAGCGGTGCCACCCAATTGGGATCATCCTTATAAAGCTCAAAAGGCAGCATAATAAACTGGTGCAACCGTTTGGGGCTATCTACCGGTACTATTTTAATCATCTTGCTACTTCCTAAGTTTGTTTAGATTTCGCCAAGTTTCTTGGAAACGATAATGTTCAATATTCCCATCAACACGGCAATGCCAAGCATAATGGGCACAAAGTATGGAGGCAATTCCTTGCGGAAA
>Ga0351947_1014_pt2 | contig 20945 bp, 21 predicted proteins | sample BONcelT113001G13_FD_205815 | JGI IMG/M metagenome (GOLD analysis project Ga0351947, IMG submission 205815) | Enriched cells from coal bed in the Powder River Basin, Montana, United States - BONCAT cells T11 rep3 HSBNCT.T11.300.1.G13 ...
CATTTTTTGTTGCGTTGGGCTTCTGGATTGCCGGCAGTTATGTGCTGGCATTCAGTCGGTCCAGAAAGCAAGCCGTGCTCTTCTTCTTGCTTTGCCAGATCGCAGTAGTAACCCTGACGTCTGGCGCAATCAGCGCGTATGGTCCTGAGTGGACCAAGATCGGGCTCCATTGCGGCCTATTATGGTTAGGACTGGCGGCAGTCCAACTTCATCTGGTTTTTCCAAAACGAATCGACTTGTTGAAAAAGCGTCAAATCGGTTCAGCTTTGCTCCTGGTTACGGCATTGATCAGTTCTATCTACCTGATTGAGAAAATCGCAGGCATTGTTCTTTTGCCAGTCTCGGTCATGTGGGCTGCGACGATTGCAGTTTTCGCCATCGATATCGTCGTGGTTATTTGGATGCTGGCGCAATCCTATCGAAAATCTTCCAACGTGATCGAACGCAACCAGGTGGGGATCATCACCTTAAGCAGTCTGATGGGTATCCTGCCGGTCGTCACGATGATCCTGATCCCTCAGCTCATCCTCGGGCATCCCTGGGTATCCTTTGACCTGGCGTTTCTCGCCCTCCTCTCCATTCCCCTCGGGTATGGCTTCGCGATCTACCGGTATAAATTGATTGGCGTAAAAGAAACCATCAACCGTGGATTAGCAATCGTTTTGGTTTTATTGCTGCTCACCGGTTTTTATTCCCTTTTCTTCTCTATATCATCAAGGTTCATCTCTGCATCGATAACCGAATCTCCGGCGTGGGGGCTGGTCACGACCGTCATTCTTGCCGGTTCCGCAGTCAAACTTTACGGCAGCTTGACACGATTTGTCAACCAGATCCTGTATGGTGGATGGTACGATTTCCGCACTGTAGTCGAACAAACGAGGCACTCCTTGACCACAACTGAGCATAATCAAGAATCGATCGGGGCATCCCTGGCCCAGGTGATTGGGAAATCCATGCGTCTGGAAACGGTAAGTCTTATTTTGTCCGACAGGATAAGGTTCACGTATGAATATGGCCTTACCCTCCGGACAGAAATTCTACCGGATGATCAGATATGTAACCTTGCCGATGTAGAGGCACTTTTTACGAATGGACCAAACGATTTTCAACCCTGGAATCCTGAATATGCCGCTGCCTATCCATTGGCCATAATGAAGAATGGGGTCCACCCAACGCACCTGGTTCCTTTGAAAGGGAAAGACGGGCACATGATTGGCGTTCTCTTTCTTGGTGAAAAACGGGATGGAGAACCGCTGAGCGAGGCTGATTTTGAAATACTGAAGGTCGTCATCCACCAGGCCCAGGTGACTCTCGAGAACGTAAAGCTGTTGGAAGAAGCCCAGAAGCATTTAGAAAAGATAAGCCGGCTGCACCGGCAAGTTTTGCGCGGCCGTGAAGAGGAGCGAAAGCGATTAGCTCGCGACTTGCACGATATGGTTATCCAATCATTAGCCGGCTTGAATTACCAGATGGCTGAGATTCGGACTCATTTGAATGACGCTCAAACTGAAAACCTTGTTAAAGCGCAGACCGAAGTTCGAGAGCTGATCGGTGTGTTGAGGCAAATCTGTAATGATTTGCGCCCACCAACGCTAGATGTTCTCGATTTCTTTGAGGCCATTCAGTCCAAAATCTCTGAGGTTGAAGAAAACGCCGATTTCAAGGTCCGCGCCTTCATCGAGGGGAATGAAAATCAGGAAATGGGCGAGGACGTAAAGCTATGCATCTACCGTTTGGTCCAAGAAAGCCTGATCAACGTTCATAAACATGCCCATGCTGATCATGTGGAAGTGTGGGTTCAGGTCACATCGGAACAGGTTTCGGTGATGGTAACAGATAACGGAAAGGGTTTCACGGTGCCCGATCGTCTGGAGCTACTGGTTCCAGACAGACACTACGGTTTGATAGGCATCAAGGAAATGGTCGAAGCTGTGAATGGTTGTTTGTCGATTTCATCGAGCCCGGGCCAGGGATGTATCTTGTCGGCCCAGGTTCCAATTTAATAACCTTATTGGAGGTAGATTTGAGAACGCGTATTTTAATTGCGGACGATCATCCGATTTTCCGCTCCGGCCTAAAAACCGAATTGTCACGTCATGCTGACTTTGAAATTGTGGGCGAGGCAGTTGATGGCGATGAGGTGATTGCAAAGGTGAATGAAGCGCCGCTTGATGTGGTGATTCTTGATATCAGTATGCCAGGGATCAAAGCCGTGGACGTTATCAGACGGCTAGGGAAAAGCCATCCTGCCATAAAAGTGTTGGTGCTAACAGCCCATGGAGATAAAGGAACGATCACGTCCATCCTGAAAGCCGGCGCACACGGCTACATTCTGAAAGAGGAAGATCCATTCGTAGTCCCAGAAGCGATTCGTTCTGTTACCAAAGGCAGGAATTGGGTAGGCCCTTCCGTAGCAACCTTGATGATGGGAAAGTTTCGCGATATTCCATCAGAAACGAATTCCGGTGTTCTGACAGAAAAAGAGTGTGAAGTAATCCGGTTGATTGCAGATGGCTTAAGCACGAGAGACATTGCTTCGCGCACCCATATGGCGGAGCGAACTGTCGAATTCCACATATCCAACATTTACGATAAATTAGGAGTCAACACCAGACCCAGCGCAGTACGTTGGGCACAAGAACACGGCATACTTTAACTCAGGCGTATTCTTAACTCCGGCCCCGGCTTTTTGCTGGGGCTTTTTTTATCTGGCAGTTGCGGGTTTCCGCAATGAAAGCCGATTTTATGCGGGAATCCGCAAAGTTTTTTGCGGGTTTGGACAGCTAGCAAAATCAACCCTTGAACCTATAATTTCGTCCGGTTGAAACGAGAGATCTTCACGTCAAAACCACTACCCTACTCATCGAGGTATCAATGAACGATCGTGATTACGATATCGACCAGGTGCTGAACACCAAGGTATTAGGTGTATCAGAGTCGCTGCATAAACTTGCAGATCAATTTGATCAAGAAAATGCAAACCTTAATTCATCCCGCCTGAAAGCAATGAGCGTTGAGCTTCAACGGATCGCTTGGAGCTCGTTGTTCGTCAGCACAACGATCGAAAATTTGGTTAGCGTAATGTCGACAAATGAAATTGCGCCTAACGGCAATGAACATACCACGCTCCTACGACAAATCGATGGCTTACATGTGGCAGTGAAGTATTTGGCTCAAAGCGTGCGTTCTGTGCAAACCAAGCAGGCAGATCAAACGGATCAGAGGCGAACTATTAATGCCGCTTTGAGGCAATTAGCGGAAAAGCTCTTGGAGGTGGTCGATGAATGCCAGTGCACCAGATGACAAGCCGCAGGGACCCAGGGCAGATCATGCCACGCAGGAGAAAATCCGTGAGTTTTGCTATGAACTGGCTTTGGCACTCCGCAGGATTACAGGTAAGGTGGTTGAACACGATCTAGACTTTTTGAATGAAGAGAAAGATCAACCGACTGACACTCAAAATGAAACAGCACCGGAAAAGAAATCGGACGATTAGGATAGGTTGACAATGTTGGATTTTATCCCAAACAGCCTGGATGATTTGAACAGGAAAATCCAGGGATACGTAAAAGAATTGAACCGGCCTGATGGCGCGGAAATGGTAGGGATTTACACACGCGTGTCACGGATCGATCACCGCGCCCATGGCTATTCGTTGGATATTCAGCCGGATCGCTCTGAAGAGTATGCCAAATCAAAAGGCTGGCAAATCTACCAGGTCTACGAAGACCCGGCCAGAACCGGACGTAATAGCCGCAGGCCCGAGTTACAGCACATGATCAATGATATTAAAGCTGGGCGTATCACGATCGTGGTTGTCCACCGTCTGGACCGTCTGTATCGCAACCTTGAATCGCTTCTGCGCTTTCTGAGAATGATCAAGCGTTATCGTGTGCGCCTGGTATCGGTGACTGAACAGATTGACACCGATAACTGGTGGGGGAGACTGGTGCTCTACGTTCTTGGAGCCCTCGCGGAAATGTACATCTGGCAATCGTCAGCTCGTACTCGGGAAGCAAAACTCGAACGGGTAATGCGTGGGCTGTCCAATGCATCCTTTCGCTTCGGTTACTGCAATGGCCTCTGCTCAACTTGCACTGACCCCAATGGAAAGGATTATTGCCCTCAATATGGCAAACCGGACAGAGTCGAAAGTCAGCGCGGCCGGATCGCAGTTCCTCATCCAGTCGAAGCGCATGGAGTTCGTATGGCAGTGAACCTGTACGGCCAGGGGAAGAGCGATCTGGAAGTTGCCGATGATTTAAACCGACATCTGTTCCGCCTGCCAGACGGATCCATGATTCATTTCCGCACCAAGGGTTTGCCAAACCAGAAAAAGCCTGGAGCGTTCAGCAGAGATAGCATCCGCGTGATCATTCGAAGCCCGTATTATGTTGGCTTGGTGGCGCACTACCCTACCCGCCCGTTGGATATGGAAGATGACCCGGAAAATCCCAAGAAAAGAAATGCCAGCGTTACTCTAGAAAACCGTCGTAATCCTCAGGTTCTGACACAGGGTGTCCATGAACCACTCTATTCAGTTGATTTGTGGAAGCGGAATATGCAGCGTCGCCAGGCAAAAGCGAATACCCCCACAACAGAAACGACGAAAAATAAACACGAGTATCTTCTCAGCGGCATTGGGCGGTGCTGGATATGCTACGAACATGGCTTGCACAAAGTTGGGTTGCGCGGCTCACAAGGAGGCAACCACAACCAATACTACCGCTGTGCCGTAATGCTAGATAAGCGGAAAGGCAAATCCAGTAAGGAGGTATTGGGAGAAGTTCTGGACAATGAAGGCGTCCAAAGCATTGAAAACGAGAATTGGCGCGAACTGGTCGAAGCGCACACCACCAACCTTAGGGCGAAAAAAGTCGAAGCACAGGTAGATCATCTCATTTCGAACTTTACCATCCCCGAAACCTGGTATGAAACGATCGCTGCTTATTACCTGAGCGATGATGGGATGGCAGAGTTTGAACGGGAAAGCTATAACCTTCGTCAAGAATTGAACCGGGCAAAAGAGCTATATTCCAATGGGTTCATCAGCCTGGCGGATTTCCAAGAAAAAGCTTTGACGATCGGAAAGAGTTTAGAATCTTATCAACCAAGTGCACAGCCGGAAGCGCGTGACATTGTGGCAATGCTGAAAAACTTCCCTGATGTTTGGGCAACTTTCAATACAACCGAGAGGAAAAAGTTGTTGAAAGTTATGTTCCTTTCGATCTATTTTGACCCTACCTCAAAAATCAAACTCGTCCTGGCCCATGAGCCTTTTGATCGAATGCTGCCGATCATCCAGGGAACTTAGCCAGAGCACCTCTATCAGAAAAAAAGCGCCCTGACTGGGCGCTTTGATATTAACCAGATTGTTATTCGGTAAAATATTTTTTCATCAGAATGAGGATCGCATCAGTGACTTCTCTGCGAACCCCTGGTTCAGAGATCTTTGCCACAGCAAGGGCAACTTCTGTCGCTTCTGGGGGAAGATTAACCGCATCCACCACACTGACATCAAATGCTTTCAGTGTTGGCCAACCAGCCAGATGGAGCATCTCGTTTGGATTTACCCCAAAATGATCGGCCAGCAAAATGCAGATATGCATCTGGGGTTTTTGTCCAGAAAGGATGCGCCGGATCGCCTGATGATCTAATCCGGAACGAAGGGATGCCTCACGATAACTCTCATTATGTTTTTTGAGCAGCTCTTTTATTCTGGCGATCAGCGGTTCAGGATCAAAAGTGGCGTGGATCGCTTCTCGACGAGCTTTAGCAATTGGTTCTTCCATGGATTTCCTCAATAGAACAAAATAACGAACTATGGAGTACAATTACATAACATCAATTCCATTATAGCATTAGGAGGCTCTATATGGAGAAAGAAAAGTTAAGAGCAGTCGGTTATCGTCGGGTCTCGATGAAAGAACAAGTCGATGGTCATAGTTTGGACGCACAGGAGAAAAACATACGGGATTATGCAAAGCACAATGATTGGGAAATGATCGAACTTTATACCGATGCGGGCATTTCCGCGAAAAAGGATAGTCACCGCCCTGCCCTGGCAAAATTGATGCAAGACGCCGAAGCTGGAAAATTCGATGTGGTTATCGTTGATAAGGTAGACCGCTTCTACCGGCACCTGGCTGGGCTGTTGACCGCATTGGATGAGCTGCGCGGATATAACGTTTCCTTTGTTTCGGTACAGGAAAGGCTTGATTTCACTTCACCCTGGGGAAAGCTTATGCTCACGGTTCTCGGTATCCTCGCGGAAATTTATCTCGACAACCTCCGCCAGGAAACGATAAAAGGAAAACGTCAACGCGCCAGGGAAGGACTGTGGAATGGCTTCGCTCCTTTAGGGTACTGCCGTGGGCTGTGTGCCGAATGTACCGAACCAAATGGAAAAGATTACTGCCCGGAATATGGTACACCAAATAAAACCGATGGGAAACGCTTGATTGTTCACCCAATCGACTCCGAGGTGGTGAAGCTCATCTTCAAATGGTATCTCGAAGGCAACACCTCCTTCATGGATATCGCGGATCGGTTGAATGACTACACCCTAACTCTTCCGGATGGTTACTCCGTAAAAATTCGGCAGCGTGGTCATCCGGGATTTTCAAATCCGGGTGCATTCACGAAAGATACGGTGCGCAATACCATGGTTCGTGTTTTCTATATCGGCAAAGTTCCATACCTAAGCTCCAAAAAGCTGGGCAGCCGCCATACGAAACGAAGCGAATTAGGAGAAATGGAACTCTTCGATGGGAAACATCCGGCGATTATTTCACCGGAAGATTTCCAAAGAGCTGCTGAACTTCGGTCTCTAAATGGCTTCAATTGCAAAAAAAAGGGCGAAAGAGGAGTTCAAGTCTACCCTCTGACCGGATCCCTTTTCTGTGGTTACTGCGGTTCCACGGTACGTGGTGTTTCTTCCGAAGGACGGCGATACTATCGAGATTCCGCATTGATTGATCGGACACATACCTGCCAACAAAAATCAACTCGAGCGAATGAACTGGAGTTGCAGCTGTTGTCATGGATACGAGACAACAGCTACAACTGGCAAAATTCGCGCGAAATCTACGATCAGCACCAAAAAGAGCTGGATGCAGAGAGCAGAATGGAACGAGCCAAGGAACTTTACATCGCTGGTGAAATTACCCGCGAAATGTTCGCTGAGGAGAAAAACAGGTACGAAAAGACCTTAAATAGCTTGCAAAACACCAACATCAATGCTACAATGACATTAGCCCAGGCGATTTTGACAGGTGTAGAGGCTTGGGACAGTACTTTACCAACCGAAAGAAAAAAGCTGCTCCGGACGGCCATCCGGGCAGCTTTCATCCGAGGCGACGCGTTTGTGGCTCTTCAACCAACGGAAGCGTTTTCACCTCTTGTCGAACAAAAAAGTTGTAGCTGCGGAGAGGGTGGGATTCGAACCCACGGTGGCCCGAAGACCACAACGGTTTTCGAGACCGCCCCATTCAACCACTCTGGCACCTCTCCTCGAAACCGGCTTTGATTATACCAGCAAGGCAGCTAAATTTCCACAACCGATTTAGGCCCGGGGTAGCTCACCGGGGCGATGCCCATCTGGCGAATTTTGGCCATCAGCGGAGTGGCACCGCGTTCCTCACCGTGCACCAGGTAGATGTGTTTAAGCGTTTCCTGACTGGCTGACGCGTAATCTAACAGCAAATCTTGCCCGGCGTGCGCCGAAAGCCCGCCAATGGTAACCACTTCAGCGCGGCGATAGTATTCCTCGCCGTAGATGCGCACTTCGCGCGCTTGTTCAGCCAGGCGGCGGCCGAGCGTGTCGGGCGCCTGCCAGGAGACGATCATGATTGTACTGCGCGGATCTTCGATGTTGTGGCGCAAATGGTGAAGTATGCGCCCGGTTTCAGCCATACCCGAAGCCGAGATGATCACCATCGGTTTGTGAATGTCATTAATCGCTTTGGATTCATCCACCGAGCGGGTATATACCAGTTCTTTGAAATTCAAAGCTTTATGGCGGCCTTTATCGATAAACTCCCATGTTTCCGCGTCAAAATATTCAGGGAATTCCCGGAAAATATCTGAAGCGTTCACTGCCAGCGGGCTGTCCACGTAGACTGGGATGCGCGGAAGCAGCCTATCCGCGATGGCTCTGTTGAGAAAATAAACCAGTTCCTGTGTGCGCCCCACCGCGAAGGCGGGGATGATCACCTTGCCTCCGCGTTTTACCGTTCTCGCGACCGCTTCAACAAACTCCGCGTAGGCATCGTTTGGGTTGCGGTGCAGTTTATCCCCGTAGGTACATTCCATTAATAAGTAATCCGCCGATCGCGGCATCACCGGGTCGCGCAGCAGGGGCAAATCATAGCGGCCGATGTCTCCGGAGAACCAGACTCGCTTTTTTGAACCATTATCTTGAATATCCAGTGAAACCGCGGCAGAGCCCAATATGTGCCCGGCTTCCACAAATTTCGCGCTGACGTTTTCAAAAGGTTCAAATGGGGTGTCATAATCCACCGCTTCAAACAACGGCAGTACTCTTTCGGCATCTTCAATGGTGTACAGCGGCTCAACCAGCGGCTTGCCGCGCCTGCGGTTCTTTTTATTGACATAAACCGCGTCCTGTTCTTGAATATAACCGGCATCGCGCAGCATAATCTCTGAAAGGCGGGCTGTTCCTCGTGTAGCGTAGATCTTACCCCGAAAACCCAGTTTGACCAGGTGAGGCAGGTTGCCTGAATGGTCTATATGCGCGTGAGAAAGAATGACCGCGTCAATATCGGAGGGGTCAAAGGCAAAATTTCGATTTGCTTCGTAGGTTTCGGATCGTTTTCCTTGAAACAAGCCGCAATCCAGAAGCAGCAGTTTGCCCTGAATTTCCAACAAATGTTTTGAACCAGTAACGGTTTGTGCCGCGCCATGAAAGTGGATTTGCATGCTTTATTCCTCCTGACTATGAAGCCTGGATAGGATTTCTGACCCAAATTGATTATAGCGCCAGGGGACAGTTTGCATTGTCTTTTTCAACGCGTCCGGGTTTTGCGGGTTGGCGCCGACAATTTCATATAATACATCACGGGGTAATATTACATCGGACGGCACACCCAATTCAATTCCTTTGCGCTTGCGCCAATCACGCAGGGTATCCATCCGTTCGAGGTATTCATCATCCGGCCGGCGCGGGAAGTTTGGCCTGCCAAGGTGTGGACGTCCCAACCCCTGTTGGACTGCCGACAGCAGCCCATCGGCGTGCCGGGCGGTTACTTTGGGGCTGAGCCCGTTAATTTCTTCCAGCTGCTGGTATGTAGTGGGCAGGGCGTGGGCAATATTGACTAGAGCCAGGTTGCTAAGCACTTTAAAGGTAGGCAAATTGGCAGATTCGGCGCGCCGCTCACGATATTGGTAAAGTTCGTACAAAACCGCCATTTGCTGCGCCGTAAGGTCATTCTTCCCCACCAGTTTGTAGCAATTCATCAGGTCGCTTTCTGGTTGGGGAACACTGGTATTGCACAAACGGTTGAAATCTTCTTCAGCAAGCTCAAATCTTTCACTATGGATCAGCTCTTCACGGATGCAATTGTGAAGGGGAATCAGAAAATGAGTATCGAATTGTGCGTATTCGCGCATGCCGGTGTCCAGCGGGCGGCGGCCCCAGTTGGCGCGTTGATAGCGTTTATCCAGGTGCACCCCAAATTCGTTCTCCAGCATGGAGGCCAGTCCAATTTCGCCTTTTCCTAATATTCTCCCCGCCACCATTGTGTCGAACAGGTTGGCAAACTCAAAACCAAAATCACGTTTCAGGCAAATGATGTCATATTCCGCGGCGTGAAAAATCTTTTCAATCTTGGGCGACGCAAAAATTTCTCCCAGCGGAGAAAGATCCGCAATCGCCAAAGGGTCTACCAGATAATCGCGTTCCGGGGTGGAAAACTGAATCAAACAAACCTGTTCATGGTACGCAAACAGACTGTTCGATTCGGTATCCACCGCCAAAAAATTTTGGCATTTAATATGATTTACCATAGCCAAAAGTTTGTGAGGACGGTCTACCCAGTTTGCAGAATGTAGCAGTGGAAGTTTCATGGGGTTGATTATAAATCAAAATGACTGAATCTCAGCGAACAACCCATAAGACCGGGCTTTTCTGGCTCACTTTGATCAATAATTTCCGGCAAATTAAGCAGACCCGATACTCGGAATTTCTAATTTATGAGAAATATTCTATAATAAAGTAGACAAAAATACTGCAATTCACCATGAGGATGTTTTTATTTAATCGTGTTCATGGTATATATTAATCAAGCAAGGAGGGAGCCATGAACGAACGGATTTTAATCATCGAGGATGATGAAGCCATCGTTAAGGTACTGCAACGCGGCCTTTCTTATGAAGGATATGATGTACACACCGCTTTAGACGGTGAATCGGGCATGATGAACGCGCGAACAAATCAGCCAGACCTGGTAGTTCTTGATTGGATGCTGCCAGGTATGGATGGGTTGGAGGTATGCGAGAAACTGCGCGGCATTGGCTCTGTCCCTATTCTTATGCTCACCGCGAAAGATACTGTTGATGACCGTGTCAAAGGACTGGATGCAGGTGCCGATGACTATATGGTCAAACCATTTGAATTGGAAGAATTTCTTGCGCGCGTACGAGCGTTGCTGCGCCGCACCCAGCAAGAACGCGCCGTTGTGCTCAATTTTGAAGACCTTTCGTTGGATACTTCAACCCGCCTGGCATCACGGGTCGAGCGGGTAATCTCTTTGACTGCCAAAGAATATGACCTGCTGGAATTGTTTTTGCGCCACCCACGCCAGGTGCTGACTCGGGAAATGATCTTTGATCGTGTTTGGGGGTATGATTTTGGCGGTGAAAGTAATGTGTTGGATGTGTACATCCGCTATTTGCGCCAAAAACTGGAAAGCAGTGGAGAGGCAAGGTTGATCCATACCGTGCGCGGTGTTGGTTATGTAATGCGCGAAATTCCTTAAAAAGTTAATGTCTTTACGCCTGCGTCTGACCGTTCTTTATACCATAGTGGTAGGCATTGTGTTAATCCTTGCCAGTATTATGGTGTTTAGCCTGGTCAGCGCTTTTTTATTGGATCAGGTAAATACCAGCCTGACCCAAACTGCCAGAGATTTAATCTCAGTATTAAGAGTAGATTACCGCAATCAATTTGACGCGCGCGCGGTGGCAAATTATTATCCAAATGACAATATTATTTATCAGGTGTGGGGGGATAATCGCGTTTTGCAAATCGCCTACCCGCCCACCTCGCGCGATCCGTTGGACGAAGAGGGCTTGTGGTCTGGCGAAATGGGATTTAATACCGTTACAGGTCCGGTCAATAACCTTCAAGTTTTAAGCGTCCCGTTGCAAACGGAGCGCGGACCCAGCGGAGTGCTGCAGATCGGCTATAAATTGGATTTTATTAACATCACCCGGCGCACTCTGGCTTCGGTGCTGACAATGCTTACCATGCTGGCAATGTTCATTGCCGCCTTCGCGGCCTGGGCTGTCACTGGTCACACCCTTGAACCCCTGGAAATGGTAACCAATGTCGCCACTCATATTACCCGCGCGGACGATTTGCAGCGGCGAATTCCACATACCGGGCCGGAGGATGACGAAGTTGGCAAGTTGATTACCGCGTTCAATGCCACCATGGAGCGGTTGGAATCTTTGTTTAACGCTCAGCGCCGTTTTCTGGCTGATGTGAGCCACGAATTCCGCACGCCGCTGACGGTGATTAAAGGAAACATCGGGTTGATGCGCAAGTTCAAAGAGGTCGATGATGAATCTCTTGCCAGTATTGATGAGGAAGTAGACCGTCTTACGCGCATGGTTGGGGACCTGCTTCTGCTGGTTCAAGCTGAAACAGGCAAGCTAACTTTAAACCTGGAGAAAGTCTCTCTGGATACTGTATTGCTGGAGGTATACCAGCAGATGAAAACCCTGGCAGGAGAGCGGGTAACCATTGAGCTGGTGGAAATTGACCAGGTAGAATTAATGGGGGATAAAGACCGCCTCCGGCAGGTGATTCTAAACCTGGTGGCAAACGCAGTGCATTATGCCCAAAAAGGCGGATTGGTTCAATTAAGCCTGAGACGTGAGGGTGCTCGCGCCTTGCTGGTAGTGGAGGATAATGGGCCCGGAATATCCGAGGAGGATATGCAGCATATTTTTGAGCGATTTTACCGCGGGGAAAAATCACGAACCCGGTCCAATGATTCGGGTTATGGGCTGGGTTTACCCATAGCATATTGGATTGTGGAAAACCATCACGGGGGAATTGAGGTTGAGTCTGAACTTGATAAAGGCTCTAGGTTTATTGTCTGGCTGCCGATCGACCAGCCGGGCAGGGTGATATGAGTACAAAAGGTTAAATGCAAGACGCCCCCTGAATATTCAGGGGGCGTCTTTTCGCGAAGCCAGGGAACAGATCACATTTGGCGTGAATTGGAGTAGTTTCTGTCACTCACCGGTGCGGAGCTGGCCGCTGAAGCCATATTGACACTGTGGTAGGTGGGTTCCAGCCGGTTGGACCCGACGTCGGAGCTTATCTGGTTGGCAGCCGGGCGCGGAACCGCGCGGGAGGCATGGCGTGAAGTGGGGCTGGCTGACAGCGGCATGGATGGAATTGGCCGGGAATTTGGCCGGGCAGCAGCAGTATTGGGACTTTGAGCACGTTCGAGAGCCGAGGAACGCCGGTTGGAAGAACGCCCGCCCTGGTGCCAGATCAGACGGTCGCCAGCCACGGAGAGCGAGCCAATGATCAGGATACGAATAACCCATACCATGATCGAGACAAACACGGGCACCACATCGACCAGGGTTTCAGCGTCTAATACTGCCGCGCTTTTTACGTTGTGGGTCAGAATTGCCATGGAGACACCCCACCAGGTGAGGATGGCGTTCATGGTGGCAGCCAGCAGCCAGGCGCCAAACAGGTACCAGACTTCTTTGGGTTCTTCAAGTCCCTGTTCGGGGGTAAACAAGCGCGCGATACCGGCAAAATCAATTCCACAAAAGGCGATGGAGAGAATTGTGGCCCAATGAATGCCCATGAATTTCAAATCTCCCAACAGATCACGCAGCGCGTAATCTGTGGTGCTGTAGTTGAACATTTCAAAAGCAATCAGCGCGGTGAAAATGATGATGCCAAACAATACACCCGGGTTGATACGAAATTTTCGCAATGCCTGCATCAATTGGTGATTTGAGCGAATACCTGAGAGGTTCATTTGACCATCTCCTTCCTTCTGAATAACTTTTCTATCATTGGATCGGATATGAATTAATCCAATTATAGAACAAGAATTCTATAAAGTCAATAGTCAATTTAGAACATAATTACTACTATAATAACACAACTTGGCCCTCTATTATTCAAGAATAGAAGGCCAATTAGATTTTGAAAATTGGGTAAAGCGGAGGGATTATCACCCCAGCAAATCGCGTGAAAGGGCTTGCAGCTCAGGCAGCGCCAGAGCCTCAATGTTTCCCGCGTCTGCCTGTTGCGAGATCTCTGGCAGTATTGGCAGGCGGATGGTTCGCGCCCCTGAGGTAAGGTCAGCCAGGTTGGCGAGATGGCTGGGGCCGAACAATTCCACGCTCTCTCCGGAGGGGGTGAGGTAATGGCTCATGTTCTCAATCAGTGCCAATACCGGGATCTCGCGGCTTTGCAGCAGTTTAATGGCTTTGCGCACCACCAAACCGGCCAGCTCTTGGGGGGTAGTGACAACTACCGCGCCGTTTACCGGCAGGTAGTTTAACGCCGCGATGGCCGCGTCAGATGTGCCGGGGGGCAGGTCTACAATCAGCGCGTCCAGCCGTCCCCAAATGGTATCGCCCCAAAACTGGCGAATTGTAGCCGAGATTAACGGCCCGCGCCAGACGGTGGGTGTGTCGGCTTCTTTCAGCAGCAGATTGGTGGAAACCACGCGCACACCTTTTTGGGTGATCGCCGGGAGCATACCCAGGTCTCCGCCGCGCAGCCCGCCGGGCGGCAGGCCGAACAATTTTGGAATGCTGGGGCCGGTGATGTCCGCGTCCAGGATGCCCACTCTTGCTCCCAGATTGGCCATATTAACAGCCAGCATGGCCGCCACTGAAGACTTGCCCACCCCGCCTTTGCCGCTCATGACCAGGAAAACGCGTTTGATCTGGTTGAACTGCTTGATCTCCGGCAGATGCACATCCTCGCGCCGGGAGATGGCTTTAATCTCATCGCGGTTTAAAACCCCAAAAACCACTTCTACGCTTTGCACACCCGCGACGCGCGTGAGCGCTTCTTTTGCCTGGTCAGCCATGCGGTTGCGCAGGGGGCAGGCTAATGTGGTGAGCGCCAGGGTGAAACTCACCTTTCCAGTGTCGTCCAACACCAGATCTTTCACCATCCCCAATTCGACAATACTCTTGTCTAATTCAGGGTCGTTTACCGTTTTGAGCGCCGCGATCAGTTCACTTTCGTTTGGCATGGGTTTTCTCCCGGTTGGATTGGTAAAAATTATACACCTTTGCAGGTTTCGATGGGAAACATTGGCGTAGGAGGCACATCCGTGCCGGCACCACCGGTTTATATGAACCTGAAATAAACTCCTGGAAATTCCCTGGAACTTTTTTGCGACTATTCTCGTCTGATTCGCGTATAGAGAATGAAATAACCTCATCTTAGGGATGGTTGCTGCCGATCATGAAGGGTGCGCACCTGGCCAGTCAGCCAGCTTCAAGGCTCTCCACAATGTCAGGGAAATAACTCTCCGTTTAGTCGTAGCGAAAGGCTGTTTGAGGGGTTATACATATACATAGAAAAAGCAGCAGCAATGCTGCAAAGCGATTGGTTCCGGTTTATTGTTTTTGGAGGTGTACCATGTCTGTGATCATCTATCCTGTAATCGCTGTGGTCGGACTGGTATTCGCTGCGCTTAGTCTGGTTGGTTTGCAGTCGGACAATACGAATGCCCAATAGCAAGCTGATGGAGTAAAGTACACGAATGGTTCTGTACCGAATTGGAAAGCAAATAGATTAGCCGCGCCCGCCCATTTACAACGAGGTGGGTTCGCGGGTTTAAGTGAATCGTTCCTTTCCGGCCGTTTAGGCCGGTTTTTTTGTTAAATTTGGGGTGGTGAGCGGCTGTCTGGTTCTTGCGGTTTGCAGCCCGGCAATCGACTTGTTGCTCATTATCCGCTGAAATTCAGGGGCTGAACCTGGCTGGGAAAGGGATTTATCCCTTTAACCTTGACGATTCCGGCCTGCGGAGGTATATTAAACAACGTCTGATCTTCAGACGAAAACAAATGAAAATGCCCTCGTAGCTCAATTGGACAGAGCGTTTGCTTGCGGAGCAAAAGGTTCCAGATTCGAGTTCTGGCGGGGGCACACGAGAGAACGACCTGCGAGGGTCGTTTTTGGTTTAAGCTTCCAGACCCCCATTGAGGGGGTAGCATTCGAGTTCTGGCGGGGGCACACAAGAGAACGACCTGTGAGGGTCGTTTTTGGTTTAAGCTTCCAGACCCCCATTGAGGGGGTGACATTCGAGTTCTGGCGGGGGCCCACAAGAGAACGACCTGTGAGGGTTGTTTTTGGTTTAAGCTTCCAGACCCCCATTGAGGGTGTGACATTCGAGTTCTGGCGGGGGCACACGAGAGAACGACCTGCGAGGGTCGTTTTTGGTTTAAGCTTCCAGACCCCCATTGAGGGGGTGATATTCGAGTTCTGGCGGGGGGTCACGAGAGAACGACCTGCGAGGGTCGTTTTTGGTTTAAGCTTCCAGACCCCCATAGAGGGGGTGATATTCGAGTTCTGGCGGGGGCACACGAGAGAACGACCTGTGAGGGTCGTTTTTGGTTTAAGCTTCCAGACCCCCATTGAGGGGGTAGCATTCGAGTTCTGGCGGGGGCACACAAGAGAACGACCTGCAAGGGTCGTTTTTGGTTTAAGCTTCCAGACCCCCATTGAGGGGGTAGCATTCGAGTTCTGGTGGGGGCACACGAGAGAACGACCTGCGAGGGTCGTTTTTGGTTTAAGCTTCCAGACCCCCATTGAGGGGGTAGCATTCGAGTTCTGGCGGGGGCACACGAGAGAACGACCTGCGAGGGTCGTTTTTGGTTTAAGCTTCCAGACCCCATTCCTGTATGTCCTGGTGAATATGGCCAGTTCCAATGGGAGTGGGGATAACGCATAAGGTGAGATCTTTTTTGGCTTCAGAAAACAAGAAAAACAATTTGTTGTCTCAATTTCAGAAACAAAAGGATTGGGTAGGCTTTCCTTAATTCGCTTTTTCGTCTATATTTGTAAGGGATACCCGATGCCCGCTGTTAATGAAGATAGACATGGCGTTTGATTTTTTTCCGTGGGGGTAGATCAATTGGTCGGCAAAATGAAAATTTCCAAAATTCAATTAATCGGCTTATTGGCTGTATGGTTTGTGATCGGCGGGGTGACCAGCAGCTGGCTGACCAGGGTGTTAAAACCAGAACTGCTGGTGATTGACCAGGTGATGACCAACATTGAGAAGAAGTCGTTTACAAACAAGCAAACCCGCCAGCAGCTTGCCAGCGCCGCTGTCCAGGCGATCCTATCCTCCATTGATGATGACTATGCCACATTTTTTGACCCGCAAGTAACGAACCAGGTGCTGCGGGAGTTTTCGACCGGGGAGCGGGGATTAATCGGAATTCAAGGGGAAATGCAAGCAGGTCAGTTTGTCATCACTGTTGTTACACCGGGTATGCCGGCGGCAGAAAAGGGGCTGCTGGTTGGGGATGTGATTGTGTCGATCGATGGCTGGCAGGTAAGCCCAACCACAAATTCAATGGATGTGATAAGAATGGTCAGCAGCAGCCAATCTCCCGAGGCGGTCATTGAAATTATTCGTTCCGCTGAAAAAATGACGTTTGCCATTCCACGCCAACCGGTAGAGGCGATCCAAACCAAAATGCTGACCGATATTGCGTATATTCGATTTGATATTATTAGCGAAGAAACACCAAATACCTTATTGCAAGAGTTGGAAAAAATAAATAAAATGAAACCAATGGGGATTATCCTGGATCTTCGCTATAACGGCGGGGGATTAATGGAGTCCACCCGAGGGGTTTTAGATTTATTTGAGAAGCAAGGCGTGGCGTTTTACGCCAAAAATTCAAGTGATCAGCTGATTCCTTTCTTGACTCGGGACGGTGAAATTGCCGAGGATATACCTCTGGTGGTATTGACCAGCGGGCAAACCTATTCAGCGTCGGAAACCATTGCCGCCTCGCTGCGGGAAAATGAACGGGCGGTTTTGATTGGTGAAAAAACACATGGTAAAGGTTCAATAGTGGAAACGATCCGGCTGAGTGACGGCTCATCCATTCAGATTTCTGTAGCCCGATGGTTGTCTCCACTGAACCAAACTGATTACGAAGGACAGGGTGTAGCCCCTGATGTTGAGTTTCTAAATAAGTTTGAAAACGGCCAGGACTTGATGCTGGCATATGCCGAAAAGTATTTACGGGATCACGCGCTGGATAATTAACACCCCGAGCTAAGCGAGGGTGTTTATACAAAAACTGTGGGAGGGAAAAATTTATGAAACAAATTTGGACGATCTCGATTTTTGTAGTAGTGTTGATGGCCTTGCTGCTTGCAAGCACTATGCCTCTGGTTGCGACCGCAACCTCGGCTGGCTATGGCACCTGGTCTGGCGGCTATGGCACCTGGTCTGGCGGCTATGGCACCTGGTCTGGCGGCTATGGCACCTGGTCTGGCGGCTATGGCACCTGGTCTGGCGGGTACGGCACCTGGGCGGGTGGTTTTGGCACCTGGTCCGGCGGCTACGGCACCTGGTCTGGCTAGTACTTCAATTGGTTTTCAACACGATAAAAGCCCCGAATTACTCGGGGCTTTTATTATGGCGCATTCGGAAAATTACGGGTTGCCAGCGAATCACTTACAGGCTCAACACCGGCGCTTTGTAGATATACTGGTTATCTTGCAGCTGATGCAGCATAAATGCGGCCAGGTTGGCTCGCGGAAGCCGGGTGCCTGCTGAACCCAAATAACCCACCCGGATGGATTCAAGGGCAGGGTCGTCTGTCAACATGGGCACGCGCACCAGAGTCCACTCGAGCGGGCTTTCACGCACCATTTGGGCTGTCCGTTTCATGTCCTGGTAGGCTTCCCGCGCTGCCGTTTTTAGAAGAAAACTGAACAGGCGGTCCAAGGTAGTTGGTTGGTCAAGCGCGTCCCCCACTCCGGCACCGGCAGAAATGACCAGCCGCCGAACCTGATTAGACTGCATGGCATCGAGGATATTTCCAACCGCCTGGCTGATGGCAAATGGCGGCTGCCCTTTTGTGGGTCCCATCAGGCAGATTACCGCTTGCGCGCCGGCAATCGTCCGCTCCACAGTGAGTGGGTCTTGGGCGTTGCCCTCAATGATGCTTAAGTTGGGGTGGGTAATATCCACTTTAGCGGGTGTGCGGGCCAGCAGCTGCACACTGTAGCCAAGATCCAATGCTTTTTGCAATAAGATTTGACCGGTTTTTCCTGATCCACCAAATAAACTAATCAACATTATTAACCTCCCAATAGAAAAAATTAAAAAATAACATTGTTAAGCATTTGCCGGCTGGATGGAGCGCAGCAATTTGGCCAGCTCATCCCCGGTTTGTCGCAGCGGACCGCCGTTATGGTATGTGCGGCTGATCAAAATTGCGCCTTCCAGCATGGTTAATATCAACATGGAATAGGATGCCGCCTGGTCGGGGGTAAAACCACCTGCCAGCAGCTTTTCCTCAAAGGGCAGTCGCAAAGTCTCGTAGGCGTTGCGGCAGGAAGTGTTTAAATATTCGTCAGTGGCAGCTGTTTCCACTGCAACCGCCTGCAATGGGCCGCCAGCGCGAAAATCGGATTGCTCAATATGGTGGGCGATGCTGTGGCTGAATATCCGCAGCGATTCGATCCAATCTTCTTTTGTGTCCAAATTGGCTTGGATTCGCTGCGCGGTCAGCATGGCGCTGTGACGGATGGCTTCAGCCGCGATCTCTTTTTTCCCTTCAGGAAAGTAATAGTACAGGGATCCCTTGGGAGACCCCGATTCTTTGATGATCTGGTTCAAGCCGGTACCATGGTAACCCTGAGTCTCCAGCAGCTGACTGGTAGTTTGTAATATTTGTTCGCGTGGGCTGATTGATTCCATCGGCATCCTCTATGAAAAAATTGATATATTCGATTATAATGACCGGTCTATATAATGTCAATAAAAAATGGGCGCATGTATAAGCAGCGCGGTGAAAGGGAAGGTTGGGATGGCAAAGAAAATATTGGTAAGCGGGGCAACCGGCAATGTGGGACAGGAGGTGATCCGTGCTTTGCTGGCGGCCGGGGTGGAAGTGCGTGGAGCGGACGTAGATCCGCAACAGATCCAGCAGATTTTTGGTGGTGAGGTGAAGGCGGAGCGCTTTTTGTTTGGCGATGCCAGAACTTACCCGGCTGTTTTTAGAGATGTAGAAGCCATGTTCCTGATGCGCCCGCCTCAAATCACTGATATTCGGAGGTATATCTTACCCGCGCTCGATGCGGCCATTCACGCCGGGGTGAAGCGCGTTTCGTTTTTGTCCCTGATTGGCATTGAGAACAACACACAAGTTCCGCATTACCAGGTGGAGCAGTACCTTAAGATGAAGGGCGTGGAATATACATTTTTGCGCTGCAGTTTCTTTATGCAGAACCTCAACACCACCCACCTGGCCGAAATCCGCGATCGGGATGAAATATTCATCCCTGCCGGCAAATCGCGAACCGCTTTCATCGATGTGCGTGATATTGGCGCGGTTGCGGCGTTGACTCTGACCCAGCCAGGCCACGCCCGACGTGCCTACGACCTTACCGGCGCGGAGGCGTTGGATTACTGGCAGGTGGCCAGATTGTTCAGCCAGTCTTTAGACCGCCCAATCAAGTATCGCAATCCAAACGGGCCGCAATATGTGCTGCGCCAATTGAGAGAAGGAAAGGGACTGTTGTACGCGTTAATCACCGCCTGGTTGTATGCCAGTACGCGCAGCGGAATGGCCGAGCAGGTGACTGGCGAAGTCGCGCGCCTGCTGGGCCGCGAACCCATCTCGCTGCGACAGTATGTGCAAGATTATATCCCTGTGTGGCAGAAGCCTGCAGCCAACGATTAAAGCAGAAAAGCCCGCCATGCGGCAGGCTTTCTACTGGCCAGGTTGGGCGGTAGGTGTCTGCCGCTACAACAGATGACCCGTTGGAAGATGAATGTTAAAAACATAACCCTCCTGTGCGTTTATCCCGCGCAAGAGGGTTACTTTTTTGCGAAAGTATTCTTTTTTTGCTCCGGTCAGGATTCCACTGGCGCGTCGGCCAGCATTTTTTCCAGGATGAATTCCAGGGCCATGGTGTGGCTGCAGCGACCGCGAGTAGAGAAGAAACTGCAATCACAATTCCACTTGCCGTTATCATATTTCACCGTGTGGTCATTGTTCTCGCCATCTACAGTAACGGTGAAGGAATGAAAATGAAAACGATGACGCTCGTCTGCATAGCGTTTGGCTTTGTCGATTTTACCGATCATTCCATAGTCCATTTCGCAGTCTCCTTACAAAATCCATTTGAAATTGTGGTTAAATAAAGGCACGCGGTTAGACCGCGTGCGCTTGATAGCTGGTTGTTATTAAAGTGTAGCAAATAATTTTCAACATCCCTTAATAATCTTTTCCTTTTAATTTAAAGTATAGTAACATTTTAGGGTAAGCAAGTCAATGCTCTATAAAGGTTTTATGGGTTTTTTATAAGAAACTCTAATATTGGTATGAGGGAGTATTGTCAAATCCATTCAAATGGATTTGAGAATTGCCTTTTTAATCGTTAGCCGATTGAGAAAGAATAAAGGTAAAATAAGCTGCATGGTTGGTTGATCAATAATAGGAAA